>Ga0068629_1000311_pt1 | contig 13468 bp, 5 predicted proteins | sample InSIn3gowninarea_FD_77432 | JGI IMG/M metagenome (GOLD analysis project Ga0068629, IMG submission 77432) | Clean room microbial communities from NASA Spacecraft Assembly Facility at Jet Propulsion Laboratory, Pasadena, California, USA -... ...
ACCGTTTAGACCTAATGGCAGAAGCAGCAAAAAGCTTGATACTTGGCCCTGCAAAAGCAGTAAACCCTAAAGTAAAAGTAGTGGTGAAATATCCCAACTGGTATGAACACTTTCAAGGACTTGGTTTTAACCTGGAGAAAGAACCAAAAATGTTTGATGGCATTTATACCGGTACAGAAACGAGAGAGGCAGTAATGAGTGCGCAACACCTGCAGCCTTATTTAGGTTATAATATATTCCGATACTTTGAAAACATTGCTCCTGGCAGAAATGGTGGTGGCTGGGTAGATCCGGGAGGTATGAATTACTTTGATCGTTATGCAGAACAGTTGTGGATTACTTTGTTTGCTAAAGCACCTGAGCAAACCTTATTTGATTTCAGACAGCTTAGCCGTCCTATTTATCCTTCGGACAGAGCACCCTGGCAAGGAGAACAAACCAGCTTTGATTATGATGAAATGATGCAGCCTATCAATCTTATGGGAGGCACACCTTCGAGACCTACGACTATTGCAAGAGTTGCCGGTTATACATTTGAAAAGGTAGATAAGTTTCTAAGCTTGCTTGGTAATCCTGTAGGTATTAAAAGCTATCGGCCCTATCATTCCGTTGGAGAGGATTTTTTACAGAATTATTTGGGCATGATTGGACTGCCAATGGATATGCAACCTGAGTTTCCTGCGAATGACAGTATTATATTGCTTACAGAAGAAGCAAAGTATGACCCGGATATTGTGTCTAAAATAAAGAAGCAGTTAACTGAAGGAAAGACGGTAATTATTACTTCCGGGTTGTTGAAAGATATACAGGATAAAGGATTAAATGATATTGCAGAGCTTAGATATACTGACAGGAAAGCGTTAGTCCAAGACTTTACTGCAGGCAGTTTTAGGTTGATTCACACTGATCATCCTGTGCTCATTCCGCAAATACAATATCTTACCAATGATTCCTGGGAGATTGTTTCGGGTATTAATGGAGCGAATGGTTGGCCCATCTTGCACGAGGCAGATTATTCCAAAGGACATTTATATGTACTTACCATTCCAGACAATTTTGCTGATTTGTACGAACTGCCAGATGAGGCTTTGAATAAAATAAGGGAAGTAATGTGCGGTCAGTTGAAAGTGCAGATGGAAGGACCAGCGCAGGTGAGCTTGTATGTTTATGATAATAATACCTTTATTGTTGAGTCGTTCCTGGATAAAGAAACGGAAGTGAAAATGGTTACCTCCAAACAGTATAGCAAGATAACCGATGCAGATACAAATCAAGAATTCAAGGGGGAAAACAGAAAGCCAAGAATGAGCTATATAGAAAGAAGCAGGGGGGAAAGGAATGTTTATACTATGACAATCAAGCCACATTCTTACCGCGTATTTAGAATGGAATAAGCTGATGTATATAGAGATTAAATACTAAACTGGTTGAAATAAAGCCGGCAGATACACCAGGTATGTGCCGGCTTTTGCTTACCTATTCATTTTAAATACTTGCAAATAGTCGTTGTTTACAGCAACCAGTACCAATTTCTCTTGTTTAGCATTTGTAATGACTTTCATGTCTTTTACATCGCCGTTGATGATAAAGCCACTTTGCATTGGGGGTATGCAGGTAAAGCTTTTATTGCTTGAACCTTTTAAAAAGCAGCCGTAAGAAGCATCATACCGTCCGGTCATTACTTCCGTTCCATACTCGTTGCCGGCAAGCAGTAAATCTTTGATGCCGTCGTTATTCATATCAGTATATATAATAGCATTTACCGGTGCAAATTGCGCTTCCTGGGGTAGTGCGTGCATTTCAAATTTGCCATTACCTGTATTCTCTATCCAGCAGCTTCTTACTTCGTTGCAGGTGTATACCTGGAGGTCTTTTTTGTCTTTAAATATATCATCCACAGTTGCTGTTGTATAATCGTTATTTAACAAGAACGTTTTCTTCACGGCAGGTACCTGCTCGGCAAGCTGGTCGCGGCTGATAGATGGAAATAAAGCTCTTTTGCCTTCTTCGTTTTTTATGTAATAAAATAGTACAGGGTCGATGCTGCCGTTGCCATCTATATCTTTTGCATATAACTGCATTGGATATTGCGGTGTAATGTGATAGTGATTATTTAAACCCATATTGCCGGCAACGAAATCTACATCACCATCGTTATCCAAATCCGTAGCAATAAGGCTGCGCCACATGCCATCCATGTTTTGCAAACCTGTTTTATCGGTTATTTCTACCAGCTTTGCACCGGTGTTTTTAAAGAAGCGTACCGGCATGTATTCGCCGGCAAGCACAAGGTCGGGATGTTTATCGTTGTCGTAATCTACCCAGCTTGCAGCCGTGATCATGCCTGCTTTTAACAAGGTTGGACATACACTGCCAGTAACATCACTAAATACGCCTGCACTGTTCTGCAGGATAAAGCTTCGAGGTGACTGAGGATAGCTTTTGGACACTCTGCCGCCAATGAAAATATCCTGGTCTCCATCGTTATCGTAATCGCCGGCAGTAACACATCCGGCAATTGTTCTTACCGTATCAGAAATGGCATTTGGATTAAAGGTGTAATTGCCTTTTCCGTCATTCAGGTACAGACGAGGTTTATAATAGACCGAAGTATCGGCAAAGCGCATATCACCATAGGTAACTAATAGGTCCTGGTCGCCATCTTTATCCGCATCAAACAATATGCTGCCCATGTCTTCCTGCATCTTAACGCTATCTGTTAGTTTCCTTGAAGCAAAACCGCCATCATTATTTTGAGTAAAAAGTTGCCCCGAAAAGTTGAAGGCACCACCGATATAAAAATCGATTGTGCTATCCTTATCAGTATCGCCAGTTGCAATAAAAGGACCTAGCTGTGAGAATTTTTGCGGCAGCAAACGCTGGGTACCATAGTCATAAAATGGAGCATCGGTATGTTTATATTGAATGTTGGCTGTTTTGGTAATGTTGGTAAATAAAGTGGATGTTAATGTTGGAAGAGTTGATTGTGGTTGCGTTGCATTGTGCTGATAAAGTGTATAGACTGAATCAGCTTTTACCTGCAGTAGTACCTCTTGTAAATTGTTTGGCCAGATAATAACTACTGAATCGAGTATCGTGCTTTTGCCGGTTCCAAATAGCAGTTGCTTATCTACAGAAGATAAATAACCACGAACAGGTTGTTCTTCCTGTACCTGCACCTGACCACCAGCATATACATACACTTTTGCACCATAACCACTCTTATTCAGGCTGTCGCCACTGAGTATAAAGGAGACGCCGTGATGTGCGGGTGCGTTACTTTTAGAAATAATATTATTTATAAATATAAAAGCTTCTTTATTGATGTTATTGACTATCAGATCGAGGTCTCCATCATTATCCAAATCGGAATAAGCCGCGCCATTGGAAATGGAAGGTTCACTAATCCCTGCAGAATCAGAAATATTGGTGAACGTGTAATCTGCTTTATTCAGGTATAAATAGTCTGGTAAGTTAATATGATTGAGTGATTTTAGTTTATCCTTAAGCTGTTGTTTTGCTTCTTCCGCGTTACTTGCCCTATTGCCTAGTTCTTTGCTAAACTGCACAAAGTCTGCATTAATAAAGTCGCGGCCAATACCATTGGTGATGTGTATGTCTTTGAAACCATCATTATTAAAATCAGCGAGTAATACACTCCAACTCCAGTCTGTTTCACTGATACCCGCCATTTGTCCTATTTCGCTGAAGAATGGTACTAGTGTATCCTGTGCAGTATAAGTGCCATTGTTGAGCTGCAGCATATTACGGGCAAATTCCGGCGAGTAACCCAGATGTCTTTCCGCTTCGTAGCGGTCATAATTCATAAAGGAAAAGGTCAGCTTTTTACGCCGGTTGTCTTCCGGCATCATATCGAGCGTAGCAAAGTCAATCCATTTGTCGTTATTGATATCTGCCGCATCGCAGCCCATGCTGCTATAGCTCTGATGTTTAGTACTCAGGTCGAGCGTATTGGTGAAAGTGCCATTTTTGTTATTCAGCCAAAGCTCATCATTAGAAATAAAATCGTTGGCAACATATATATCCTGCCAACCATCGTTATTAAAATCACTTACGGCGACACCGAGTCCAAAGCCATCTTCTTTAATGCCAGCTTCCATAGATACATCAGTAAAAGCAGGATTTTCAAGTCCTTTGGTATAGCCATCATTCCGATACAGTTTATCATTAGCTGGCGAGTGCCCGCTCAGGTTTTTGGGAAAAATATAATTGGCAGCATACGAGGCATTCAGTAAGTAATTAACCAAAAACATATCCAGATCACCATCTTTATCATAGTCGAAAAATACCGCCTGTGATGAGTAGCTAGTATCTGCCAGACTGTAAGCAGCAGCAGCTTCTTTGAATGTGTTATTATGTTGATTAATAAACAACAGGTTGGCAGCACGTGTTTTTAAATCTTTGCCGTATGTACATATATACATATCATCGTAGCCATCGTTGTTAATATCTACTACGCTTACACCAGTTGCCCATACATTTGTTGTAACACCTGCTTTATTAGTAATATCTTCAAAACGGTTGTTGCCTTTGTTCAAATACAGTTTACTGCTGACCTGGTTACCGCAAAAAAATATATCTTTTAAACCATCATTATTTACGTCCAGAATGCCAACTCCGCCACCCATGTAGGCGAACTCATTAAGTGCATCGTTAGGCATTTTTGTTTCGTCGATGGTATTACTGAAAGTAATGCCGCTCTCACCAGAGAGTAGAGGCGTAAACATTTTACCCCCCTGCTGCTGCGTACAGGCGCACAGTATAGTTAGTGTAACAATGAGTAAAAGTTGATGAACTGAAATCGTTTTCATTTAGCTTATGCGCAATTAAGAATTATTGTATTGTTCCAGCATGCAAGACAAAATAAAGCAGTATTATGGTAATAATCAGTCATTCAAAATCTTTGTATAAATAAAATAAATACCATTCTTACTTTCCTAGTCTATTGCGCTATTAACGGGTAAATTCCAATTGTGCCCTTTGCTGCCACCGAGAGTGGGAATCTTACCGGGCTTACTCATGTGGGCATGATTGAGTAGGATTTACTTTTAATGAGGTTTGATGAGAAGTTAACAGACTGCCTGTTGTATATTTACACCTTTACCTACACACCTGCTGTTAATACTGCCTGTTAACCTCCTTTTTACCTGATATATACCGCAAAAGAACGAAGGATCATCGAAGGATGGACGAAAGATGAGCGAAGGATGAGCGAGGGATTCCTGCCGAAGGCCAGGCGAAGGTATGCCTTAGGTAGGGAGTAAGGAGGCAGAAAGTGAGAGGGCAGGAGGGATGGGGCGTAGACTTAAATACCTGTATTAGCTGCAGATAAAAAGCCTTAGAAATGGATTCTGAATAATGTATACCGGTCTGCCTGATTGAATAGAGGAGAACTTACCTGTACTAATTGGTGTCTTGATTGATGGTTGACTACCTGCTCTGATTAAAGCCATTCCAAAGCGTAGTGGAGGCTATATACAAACTTATGCATACTCCTTCACTATGCACTTGCTCCCGGTGATGACTGCGATGCAGATAATTTTGCTTGTTAGTGCCTGTTGATAGAAGCTGCTATGTTCATACATTCGAAATACAGTTGAGAAAATCTTTTCAGAAATTATTGCAATCGGTTGCGAAAAATTGGAATTTGTTCTACATTAGCAAAATATTAGTTAAAGCGTTGCTTGTTGACGGATCGATTGCATGCAGAAATACGGATGTATTTGCCTGGCCATTATGTTACTACTGCTAATGATATTTCTGCCGGATTTTTAAGTGTTTATTGTTGGGAAAAGTTTGATTAAACGGGATAGGGTAAAGCAATACTTAGCTCTGCAATAAAGGAGAACTAAAGGTTCTTCGGTTATTCGTATTGCCTGATAATTGTTTTTACAGATCGATATCTAACTGTTTGATATGAAGTTTGAGCAAGTGTGTATTGCCCTGGTTGTTATACATCAATGGGATATTGCTTTAAAGCAATAAGTTCTTTAATTGTTATGTGTGACTATGAGCAATGCTATCAGCATACCAGCTAACAGGGTTTGTATAATCTATCAAGTAAAATAAATCAAAATACTGCAGCATGAATTCAACTTAACATTTTGTTGTCACACCTATCTTATTGTAAGCCATTATATATGGCTTTGACTTGCACCTGTTTGTAAACAATAAAAGCTTAACTCTTATGAATGTATTTCCTTTAATAAGGCATAAACCTCTACATTATCGTTCCGGAGTACGTTTTATCTCCAGTATTCTATTCTTTATTTTTTTACTATGTACAAGCGCATTTGCACAAACTACAAAAACAATTACCGGCAAGGTAACTGATGAAAGTAGCAAACCGTTATCCGGAGTATCAGTCACCATAAAAAATACCACCAGAGGAACTGTTACTAATAACAGCGGCAATTTTTCCTTGTCTGCTGCAGATGGTGATGTGCTGGTTATTTCTTATATAGGTTATACAGATAATGAAATTGCGGTGGGCAATGCAACAGACTATCCCATTGCTCTTAAAGCCACATCGCAGTCACTGGACCAGGTGGTTGTGGTAGGCTATGGTACACAACGAAAAAGTACTACTACCGGCGCTATTTCCTCTGTTGACGCTAAAACCATTAACGCATTGCCTGTGGCAAGTGTTCAGCAGGCGTTACAAGGCAGGGTTGCGGGTTTGACGGTAACTAATAATGGTGCGCCTGGTACCGAGCCGCTTGTAAAGATACGCGGTATCAGCTCTATCAATTTCGCTTCCGATCCTTTGTATGTAGTGGATGGATTCCCTACGGGTAGTATATCCAGTTTTGACAGTAAGGATATTCAATCGGTAGAAGTATTAAAAGACGCCAGTGCTGCTGCTATTTATGGCTCGAGAGCTACTAATGGCGTTATTATTATTACTACCAAGAAAGGTACCCGCGATGGCAGGTTACATGTAAATCTTGACTCTTACGTAGGCACACAAACCGCCTGGAGGACCATTGACTTGCTGAATACACAGCAGTACCTGCAATATGAACGCGCGCTGAATGGTGCGGCAAACATTAGTTTACCACCCCGTTTGCAGCCTGAGAATTTCAATCAGCCAATATATGATGGTACTAACCAAACGTATGCGCAAACCAATACCGACTGGCAGGATGCCTATTTTAAAAACGGTATTATTACCCAGCATAACCTGAGCGTAAGCGGAGGTAACGAGGTATCGAGATTCTACGCATCAGGTGGTTACTTTAAGCAAGACGGTATTGCACAAGGTGTAAACTTTGAAAGAGGAAATTTCAGGATTAACTCAGAACATAATATCAGCAAAATATTCTCCTTCGGTGAGAATGTTTACGCCTCTTTTTCGAAGCAACGTTTTGATAATACCGGGGGTAACAGAACACGCTTAGTAAATGTAATAAGAGGGTTACCTTATTTACCTGTTTATGACCCTACCACTTTGGGTGGTTTTAGAAATGCAGAAAACAGTGTAGATGGCGCCGACCCAACTAACCCGGTAGAAGATGCAATCATGTTGGGTAACGCTACCCGCCAAACTCTAAAGCTATTTGGTACCGTGTACGGACAGGTTAACTTTACCCCCTGGCTCAACTTCCGTTCTACTTTTGGTATAGATTATACCAACCAATTCCAACACCAGTTTACGCCAATATACAACGATAAAGGCAGAAATTCATCCGTTGCTGTTATTAACGATCAGACAAGACGCTCTACAGTACCCTTGTTTACCGAACAAATTACTTTTGATAAAACTTTTGGTGAGCACCATGTGAATGCAATAGCAGTATATGAACAGCAGGAGTACAAAGACTACGGTGAAGTGGCTACAGGAAACCAGGCAACCAATGATATTGAAACCCTGATTGGGGCTACTAATACAAGTATCACTTCTTCGAGAAGCGAGGCATTCTTACTCTCTTACATAGGGCGTGTAAACTATGAATATGCAGGTAAATACCTGTTAAGTGCAGCTATACGCCGTGACGGACTTTCGGTATGGGCTCCGGGCAGAAAATACGCTAATTTCCCTTCAGCTTCCATAGGCTGGCGTATAGACCAGGAAGATTTCATGAAAAATTCCAAGGCTATTTCACAGTTGAAGGTGAGGGCAGGCTATGGTGTAACCGGCTTGAACGGAGTAAGCATATTCTCTTCTACAGCGCCTTCTATCTTAGCAAATCAATATCCTTACCAAGCGGTAGTGGTAGCCGGCGGTGCAACCTATCCTTTTAACAATACTAATCCTGCTGGTAACGCATCTTACAACAGCACCATTGCCAACCCTGACCTGGAATGGGAAAAGACAAAACAGTTAAACATTGGTTTGGACCTAGGACTGCTGCAAAACAAGATAACGCTGGTGGCGGAGTATTATAATCGTAAAACCGACAATCTTATCCTGGTTGTTCCAACACCATCTTCCGCTGGTTATAACGGCGCAGGCGTTTACCAGAATGTGGCTTCGATGCGGAATAAAGGTTTTGATTTTCAGCTTGGCTATAATAAAACACAGGGCAAATTTACCTGGAATATAACCGGTATCCTTAGTACATTAAAAAATGATGTTGTGACACTTAATACGCCTACTGCAGTAATTGACCAGGGAGGCGACCAGGACTTTGGTGGTGGTACTGCCATTACCCGCACAACTGCCGGACAGCCTATTCAATCTTATTATGGCTATATAGTAGATGGTATTTTTCAAACAGCAGACGAAGTAGCCAAAAGTGCTTACCAGACAGATAATACAGCACCAGGTGACCTTAAATTCAGAGACCTGAATAATGATAATAAGATTACAGACGCAGACAGAACTTTCCTGGGTAACTACTTTCCTGATTTTACTTACTCCTTGAATTACAGTGCCAGCTACAAGAACTTTGACTTATCCATATTCTTCCAAGGCGTACAAGGCAATGAGATATTCAATGCCGGCAGAATTATTACTGAAGGAATGGCAAGGTTGTTTGGAGCAGGGACGAATGTATTGAAAGCATGGACACCAGAGAATACAAATACTAATATTCCAAGGGCAATCTCCGGTGACCCTAATCAAAATGTACGTCCTTCCACACGCTGGATTGAGGATGGTTCTTATTTAAGACTAAAAAATGTGGCATTAGGGTATACTTTTAATAATTCCTCACTACAATGGACAGGTGGTGCAGTTAAGAGCATACGCCTGTATGTGTCCGGGTTCAACCTGCTCACATTTACTAAATACAAAGGCTGGGATCCGGAAATTGGTTCTAAGAATACAACACTTACCAATGGCATTGACTATGGTCAATACCCGTCAGCACGCTCTTTCCAGGTGGGTATTCAAGCCGGTTTCTAAACTTATTTAAAGTTATTTAAGCAAACAGACGATTATGAAACGAGATAAAAAGTTGTTTAAAGTACTAGTGGTACTTATTATTACTGCAGGAGTTATCATTATCTCCTGTACAAAGAAATTAGATCAGTCCAATCCGAGCTTTATAACACTCGACAGCTATTTTAAAAACAGCAGTGAGTTGCTGAGTGGTACCAACGCTATTTATTCTGTTTTTCATGGTGGAGGATTGATAGGCCGAGAATGGTTTTTTTTGCATGATTTACGTAGCGATGATGTAACCTCAGGTGGGGGGCAACTGGAAGTGCCCAGAGCTCAGATTCTAAACGGTTCAATGACTGCCGATAATTCAGTAATGAACAGCGTTTGGAATGGTTTATACATTGTAATTCACCGAGCTAATACAGTCATCGCCAATTCGGCAAATGTGACAGACAATGATGAATTAAAAAACCGGTGTATTGCCGAAGCAAAGTTCTTCAGAGGCTGGGCTTACTACGAATTAGTTTCGATGTGGGGACCAGTGCCTTTGTATACTGAGCCGGTTAAAACGCCTGACCAATACCAGTCGCGCGCTTCTGAAGATGTTGTTTATACGCAAATCATTCAAGACCTTACCGAAGCAGCCGCAGTATTGCCAGCCAGCTATACCAGCGGTGATTTGGGAAGGGCAACTTCCAGTGCTGCTAATGCCATGCTGGGCCGAGCGTACATGCAAAAAGGAGATTATGCTGGCGCTAAAACAGCTTTGGAAAAAGTAAAGAACTCAGGCCTTTATCACCTTGTAGATGAGTATGATGATAATTTTAAAGAAGAAACAGAGTTCAATCCAGAATCTGTCTTTGAAGCTGTTTTTATTGATAAGGGAGATAATTCTTTCGACTGGGGCTATACCGGTGATGGCGCCAATAATGCACAAGCTTCTGTACGCAACCAAGAGTATTGCCCGGTAGCCTGGAGAAATCTTATACCTTCCAATCATTTCCTGGCTGAATTTGAAAGCACAGCAAAAGGAGCAGCTAAAACGGATCCTCGCTTAGGTTACACTGTATACCAGACGGGCGATAAGTTTAACAACGGCAATACTACATTGACTGCAGATATGCAAAACGGTAATGCTTCTACGCTCAATGGACAAACAGTGAAGATTAGCTGGCGGAAATTCATGCTTATCTATAAGCAAGATTTAAGTACAGCCTCGTTTCACCCTGGTGGTAATAACCAACGTATTATACGTTACGCAGAAATATTGATAAACCTTGCAGAATGTGAAAATGAACTGGGTAACAAAGATGCTGCTGTAGCCTACTTAAACCAAGTAAGAGACCGCCCGAGTGTAGCTATGCCCCATTACCCAACCGCACAATACCCAACGGGTACAAAAGAGCAAGTGATGAAGGCTATTATGCACGAAAAAACGGCAGAACTGGGAGATGAAGAATTAAGAAATGTGGACATCATCCGCTGGCGGAAGATGGGGTATTTTACCAATGGTGATCCATTACCCTACTTTAAAGCCAACAGAGATGAGCTGCTGCCAATTCCACAATCAGAAATAAGTAATAACCCAAAGCTGGGTGAGGGCGGAACAGCAACACAAAACCCCGGGTATTAATAAATGATATTGATAAGCAACATTAAAGGACGTGAGCAAACGTCCTTTAATGTTAAACTGTATCATGACTTTAATTCTTGTATAAGCAAGCTTTATAGATAAAGCTATTCTCAAACAATAATTGATTATAACGATACCAGCATATAAGCGCGGTTGACTGCCTGAATTAAAACTCATGTAAAGAAGTTCCAACTTCTGAATGTAAAAACACAGCGATTTGCTGACAGCATAGCCCTATAAATTCCTAAGAGCAGGTATAGGAATTACTATAATTGCAACCGATTACATTTTGTTTCAAAATAATCTTTACTTTCGTACACTCTACGCTATTATCAAGCTTACATGTCGCTAAAAGAAGTTACTATTTACGATATTGCTGAAAAGCTGAACATCTCCAGCGCTACTGTTAGCCGTGCCCTGAATGACGACCCAGTAGTGAATAAGAAGACCAGGAAACGCATATTTGACACAGCAAATGAGATGGGATATCGTCTTAACCATTTTGCCCGTAACCTACGTAGTCAGAAAACAGGCATTATAGGAGTGATCCTTCCGCGGCTAAACAGTTACTTTATGTCTTCCGCCATTTCGGGGATAGAACAGGTGGCTAACACTGAAGGCTATAATATCATTATCAGCCAATCGGCAGAGCTGGGAGATAAAGAAATTGCCAATGCAAGAACCATGTTCAATAACCGTGTTGACGGATTGCTGGTTTCGTTAGCTTACGACACAAAAGACATTGCCCACTTTGAGCCATTCTTTAAAAAGGGTATTCCTGTTATCTTTTTTTGACAGGGTAGAGGAGCATAAAAACAGTACTAATGTTTTAATTGACAATAAGCGCGCTGCCTGCGAGGCTACCAGGCATTTGATTGAAGAGGGCTGTAGACGTATTGTGCATATTACCGCAACACCGAAAAGAAACGTATATATGGACCGGCTTGCCGGCTATAAGCAGGCGCTTGCCGAGCACCGCATAAAGTACAAGGAAGAATATCTTATTGTCAGCAATCTTAGCCAGGAAGCTGGTGCAGAAGCAGCAGAAAAGATATTAAATATACACCCCTTGCCTGACGGAGTATTTGCAGCAAATGATAACTGTGCGGTAGGTTGTATGATGGCGCTGAAAAAAGCCGGCGTCGGGATACCCCAGGATATTGCGTTTGTTGGTTTTAATAATGATCCGGTAGCTACTATAGTGGAGCCTAATCTCACTACTGTTAACTATTCGGGTTACCAGATAGGGGAGATAGCTGCCCGTAATATGATCAGCCATTTGAAAGGCATGCCTTTGGATAGCACAAATAGTATTATTCTTAAATCGGAACTGATCATAAGAGCATCTTCCAAGAGGAGTGATTATTCAAAATAAACTTTATAAAAAAGCCCATTAATATGCTTGGTCATTCTATTTGTAAATCTGTCTTGTTCTCTGTCGTGTTGCCTGCTGCTGTACTTGCAGGATGTAATAGTGGTAATGCCAACAGCAATAATAACGACACTACCCATACAGGCACAGATACCAGTTCCCCCAGCTATTTATCGCAACCTTTGGTTACCAATATTTATACTGCCGATCCATCGGCACATGTATTTAACGGCACTATTTACATTTATCCTTCTCATGATACGGATACTGGTACGCCGGAGAAAGATGATGGTTCTCACTTTGATATGCGAGATTATCATATTCTGTCTATGGACAGCATTCCAGGTGCGGTAATTGACCACGGAGTAGCTTTGAATATTAAAGATATTCCATGGGCAGGCAGGCAGTTGTGGGCGCCCGATGCAGCTTTTAAGAATGGCACATACTATTTGTATTTCCCGGTAAAAGATAAACAGAACATATTCAGAATTGGTGTAGCTACCAGTAATTCACCAGCCGGACCTTTTAAAGCACAACCTCAACCTATAGAAGGCAGCTATAGTATAGACCCGGCAGTATTCACCGACGATAACGGCAGTTCTTATATGTACTTTGGTGGTATTTGGGGTGGACAATTGCAACGCTGGCAAAGCGGAAAATATGATTCAACTGCTGCACAAGAGCCAACAGATACTACAGCACCTGCCCTGACAGCTAAAATAGCAAAGATGAGTAAGGATATGCTGCATTTTGATGGACCTGTGAAGGATGTAGTTATTGTAGACAAAGATGGCAAACCCCTGCGTGCAGGTGACCACAACCGCAGATTTTTTGAAGGTTCGTGGATGCACAAGTACAATGGTAAATACTATTTCACTTACTCTACCGGTGATACCCATTTTATATGTTATGCTATAGCTGATAATCCTTACGGGCCTTTTACTTACCAGGGGGTAGTATTGAATCCTGTACAAGGCTGGACAAATCATGAATCTATTGTACAGTATAAAGGGAAGTGGTACATCTTTTATCACGATACACAACTATCCGGTAAAACACATTTGCGTAATGTAAAAGTTACAGAATTGCATTACCGTCCTGATGGTACTATTGA
>Ga0068629_1000313_pt1 | contig 13428 bp, 10 predicted proteins | sample InSIn3gowninarea_FD_77432 | JGI IMG/M metagenome (GOLD analysis project Ga0068629, IMG submission 77432) | Clean room microbial communities from NASA Spacecraft Assembly Facility at Jet Propulsion Laboratory, Pasadena, California, USA -... ...
GACATTAAACGAAGTCCGGGAAAAAGGTTTGATAGTTTATTGATCACAATATTTCCGTATTGATAAAGGACCGCCAGGATTGCAAATGCGATAACCTGGAAAACAAGTAAGAGAAGAAAGCTTTCCAATTGGATCAGTGCCGTGATATTTACGAAAGCAATAAAGCAGGTTATTGCCTTTATTGTGGCTATCTTCAACTTGTATTCTGAAGGTTTGGCGTCATGTAAATACTGACGTGCATAAAGAGTATTCAGGAAGATTATAATAAGCGAAACGGAAACTAGCAGAATAAAAAGGTAAGTGAGAAAGCTTGATATTTTGAAGAATAGTATCAGAAGAATAATAATAATTCCGTTTCCAGCCGTCGCAATTACATATTCAAAGTGAAGATTCGATTTTGGACCTATCCAACTAATATCAAAAAGTTGTTTTTTGAAAAACGAATGTTTAGACGATGCGATAAATAGTATAATAAGCTGCAATACAAGGAACAGGAAGAAACCCAGTAGCATTGTAAGTGTGAAGTAATAGATGTTCATATCCCGAACGTCTTTATAACTAGTATCACTTAATATAACAATGTGATATGGAAGCGATTTCAACGGTTCCTGGTAAACGCTGTAATATTTGTCGAAGTAAGTGGTGTTGAAGCTGTTGGCGGCAGATGCAACCAAACCGTTCTGCAGTTTATGTTTTTCTTCTATTTCTGTTAATAAGTTCTCATTCAAATTCTTGGATTCCTGAGAATGATAAAGAACCTTCCCCTCTTTGTCTATAATGGCAAAATAATAACCTGGAGTGAGTATTGTATTTCTGATAGATTGGGCGTTGAAAGAGATAACAGCAACAGCACCTTTTGAGGAAGACCAATGGGAGGGCATGGAAACAAGGGTGGTGAAAGTTCCCGTAGTCCAGGAAATTACCTGATCCACAAAAAAGAGTTCTCCTTTTGCAGTAAACAAACCGTTTCCGGAGACAATATGTCTAAAGTAGTTTCGAGATCTGTAATTGCTTAGCGGGATACTTTCCTTAAGGTTAGACCATCTATAAACCTCATCTCCGGCTTTATCTAACCAAAATACTTGTTTTACCGTAGTGTCGGTAGTAAATGTAAGTAACTTGTCTTTTTCGCCCGACGTAAGACTTTTGGCTCTGTCAGAAAGAAATGGATATACGTTAACTCCTTTAAGAGACTTTTGAAATGCGCTATTTGAAGTCAACAAAGAGTCAAAGTAACGGAGCTTATTTAACTTTTGAGAAATTTCTTCCTCATAAGCGGCCTTTATTTGTTTTGCCAAAATTCTCTTGGAGTCATAAGTATCAGCAGGACGGAATCTAAGGTTGTATTTAAAAAAGGCAAAGAATAATAAAGACATTAATAACATGGCTACGACTATAGAGGATACTCCGTCAATAACCGTCAGACGGTCTTTATTCCCCATCTGGTATAATTTTATAAGCGGATAGCTAAGAAATAAACCAAATCCTGCGGTAAGTAGCAATAAAACAATGTTTGGAGGAAGGCTATTCTTTTCCAGCTGGTAACGTTGATTGGTAAGGAGCCCTGTTATTATCCACTCATTATTTTTGCAAAACGTAACAGGTTGGATAAAAAGGCGGTAGTCAGCTCCGCCAATTCTGCTAATACGCAATCTTGATCCGCTTATTCCATTTTTGACGTTTAGTAGCGAATCTCTTTTAATGCGACCGATACCTGTGGGAAACGTTTCGTAAACCTTCTTGCCGTGGCTAAAGAGAATGTATTCATCAAAGACTTCATCTGGAAGCAGAGGTTTAATAAACTGATCAAACTGGTATTCCATACCTACTTTTACCCGTTTTCCTAGTGTATCGGTTCTTGTTAAAAGTAAGTTAAAGATGAGCCTTGAGGTGTCTACAGTTATTTGCAGACTTTCGTCGGGATTGTTTGATTTGGTTGTATCCGGAAGTTCGATAAGAGGTGTGAATTGGAAGTTGCTATTCTTATAATTCCTGATATATTGGACTACGGTATTTTTATTGCTGGAAGTTTTTCCCTGGTAGGAGGTTAATAGGTTTTTTAAAAGGCCAGCGCTGTTTTCAATTTTTGCCTGAATGTTTTTGTCAATGTTTTGAAGCGCTCTAAAATGTTGCTCCTGAAGGTGCTTTTCATTGTTTGGCAGGTAAATAAAAAAATATGCCGCCCCAAGTAATATCAGTAAAAGCAGCGTGGCTAATACAGGGCCCTGCTTACTTAAATTAGAGAGAAAGCTTTTCATAAGGCGATACGCTACTTATCAAAACATATACTCTCTCACCTATGATTAAAAAACAGTAAGCCAGAACTACAAACCTGAGGCAAGGAAAGGGAGTACAGGTAAACGTTACTTAAATTTAACGAATTTGCAATACAATATTAAATTGCTCTAATCTTTTTTCGTGAATCTTAACCGGCCCAGCCCTCTCTATCAAGGCTTCGATAATGTATTGCTTCTGCAAGGTGCTCCATTTGAATATCTTCGCTTCCGGCCGGATCTGCAATTGTTCGGGACACTTTCAGTATACGATCATAAGCTCGCGCCGATAGTCCTAGCTTTTCCATTGCTTTTTTCAAGAGTGTTTGACTGGCGTCGTTGATTTGACATATTTCTCGTACCGCTTTTGATCCCATTTGGGCATTACAATACACTTCTTTTTGATTTTCAAATCGTACGGTTTGAACTTCTCTTGCTTTTATCACCCGTTCGCGAATATCTCCACTTTTTTCAGCTAGTCGCTGAGACGACAATTCGCTGAAATTTACAGGAGTAACCTCCACATGTAAGTCTATTCGATCAAGCAGCGGCCCGGATATCTTACTTAAATACTTCTGTACTACACCCGGCGCACAAATGCATTCCTTTTCGGGATGATTGTAAAAGCCACATGGACAGGGATTCATTGAAGCAATAAGCATAAAACTAGCAGGATAATCAACTGTAAATCTCGCTCTTGATATGGTTACCCGTCGTTCTTCGAGAGGTTGCCGCATTACTTCCAGCACTGCTCTCTTAAATTCTGGCAACTCATCCAGAAAAAGTACACCATTATGGGCCAGCGAAATTTCTCCTGGTTGTGGATATGCCCCTCCCCCAACAAGCGCTACGTCCGAAACTGTATGATGTGGCTGACGAAATGGTCTTACTGTCATTAACGAATCCGAAGCTGCTAATTTTCCTGCAACCGAATGTATTTTAGTCGTCTCAAGGGCTTCGTATAGATTTAATGGAGGAAGAATCGTCGGCAAACGTTTCGCAAGCATCGTCTTACCTGCTCCCGGAGGTCCTATCAGCACCACATTGTGTCCTCCTGCAGCGGCTATTTCCAACGCACGTTTTATATTTTCCTGTCCTTTTACGTCTGAAAAATCGCTTTGATAGTTATTTATATTATTTAGAAACTCATCCCTGGTGTCTACTTTTACAGGTTCGAATTTTCCTGCACCACCGAAAAAATCAATTACCTCGCTTAAGTTATCAAGGCCGTATACATCAAGATCATTAACAATTGCGGCTTCCCTTGCATTGGCACGAGGTATAATCATTCCCTTAAAACCTTCTTTTCGCGCTTGTATCGCAATAGGAAGAGCACCTTTTATCGGCTGAATACCGCCATCAAGTGAAATCTCTCCTAAAACCAAATACTTGTCTAGCAAATCTGAATCTATTTGTCCGGATGCAGCAAGAATTGCAATAGCTATAGCCAGATCGAAGGAAGAGCCCTCCTTCCGAATATCGGCAGGGGCCAGATTAACTACAATCTTCTGCCGTGGCATTCGGTATCCGGAAGTATGAATTGCACTTTCGATTCGAAGCAGGCTTTCTCTTACTGCATTGTCGGGCAAGCCTACAATAAAATATTTCGTTCCGCTGCTGATATTTACTTCTACGGTGATTGTGGTAGCTTCGATTCCGTATACGGCGCTACCAAAACTTTTGACGGGCATGAATAGTAATTGAGTTTCCCGAAGTTACGGCAATTGCACGAATAAAAAAAGGTCCTGAAATTTTCTTTCTCAGGACCTTCTGCTTTTATCTTTTTCCGAACGGCATTTTTGGCATGCCTTTCATCATTTTAGACATCTGCGCAGGGTTTGAAAATTGCTTCATCACCTTCCGCATATCGTCAAATTGTTTGATTAGCTTATTTACTTCCTGCAAATCTGTACCAGATCCTTTTGCAATTCTAGCCCTGCGACTTGGGTTTATCGAATCAGGATTTTCTCTTTCAAAAGGAGTCATCGATTGAATAATTGCCTCGATAGGCTTAAAAGCGTTATCATCAATATCAATATCCTTAATTGCCTTGCCCACTCCTGGTATCATACCCATCAAATCTTTCATGTTACCCATTTTCTTGATTTGCTGGATTTGCCCAATGAAGTCGTTAAAGTCAAACTTGTTCTTTCGGATTTTCTTCTGAAGTTCTGCAGCCTGTTTCTCATCAAACTGCTGCTGGGCCCGCTCTACCAAAGATACCACGTCACCCATTCCCAAAATGCGGGAAGCCATACGATCAGGGTAAAAAACGTCGAGCGCTTCCATCTTTTCGCCTGTACCGATAAATTTAATCGGCTTATTAACAACAGATTTTATTGATAGCGCAGCCCCGCCACGTGTATCTCCATCAAGCTTTGTGAGAACAACGCCCGTGAAATCCAATCTATCATTGAAGGCCTTCGCTGTATTTACCGCATCCTGACCGGTCATTGAATCAACAACGAAAAGAATTTCATGCGGATTAGTACTTGCCTTAACCGCAGCAATCTCATTCATCATTTCCTCGTCAATTGCCAAACGGCCTGCTGTATCGACGATAACAACGTTGTTGCCATTTCTTTTGGCTTCGGCTATACCTTCCTGTGCTATTCCGATCGGGTCTTTCGATTCCAGATTTGCATACACCGGAACGCCTATTTGTTTTCCTAAAACCTGGAGCTGGTCAATAGCGGCAGGACGGTAAACGTCTCCTGCTATCAATAACGGCTTTTTATTTTTTTGAGTTTTGAGGAAGCTGGCAAGCTTACCGGAAAATGTGGTTTTACCAGCTCCGTTAAGACCTGCAATTAATATGATAGTAGGATTTGTAGAAAGATTTAGCTCGGTCGCTGTTCCACCCATGAGGTTAGTAAGCTCATCGCTCATAATCTTGGTAAGAAGCTGCCCTGGCGAAATAGAGGTTAAAACATTCTCGCCAAGAGCTTTCTCTTTTACGTCGTCCGTAAATGTTTTCGCAGTTTTATAGTTTACGTCGGCATCCAGAAGGGCTTTTCTAATTTCCTTCATGGTTTCTGCAACGTTTATTTCCGTAATGGTTCCTTGCCCTTTCAGGACTTTAAACGCCCTGTCGAGTTTATCCTGTAAATTTTCAAACATCGTCGTATTCAGCTTTTAGCAGCTTGCAAAGTTAAGATTTAAAGGGTAAAAAAGAATCTTTGTTTTTAGAATTGAAAAGAGGCTCGCGGCGTTATCTAGGGAACTTATAGATCAAACCAAGTCCCAGTGCCTGGCTTGCTTGTATTTTTGAGTTTGCGTCCTTGTCGTACAGTCCAACCGCATTTAATGAAACGTTAATAAGCTTATTTACTTTTGCAAGCACCTGAACATCCAACCTATGATCAATGTTATTCAGCTTTTCATAATTTGCGAACATCGAATACCTCGACTTTAAGTTGATGTTTTGCATAATGTCTTTCTCGAAGCTCGAAACCAGCTGAAACGCAAGCTCATTTCTGAATCTTTTTCCCGGGTCTACGCCATAATTTTTGAAATCTTTAAAATCCAAAATTGCACGATTGTAAATACTTCTATCAAGTACAAAGGTTTGACGAGCAGTTCCCGTACCGAAGCGAAGGTAAAAGAACTTGTTGGGCTTGTATTCCAAACCTAAAGACTCGGTGAGATATCCAGGCGCCATAAATTTTGAAATAACTACAGACCTTTCTGATCCGTCTGAATTCTTCAAATAACTGTATCCTAAATCAAACTGCGACTCGAACGTTAGCGAACCGAAGAAATTCCAGTTTTTTGAGAGCTTATAACCAAACTTGTTGTCCCAAAAAATGCGATCATTAGTTTTTCGTTCAAGCTGTCCCTTGTTCTTCAGCTTTCCATATTGTAAGGCTACTTCCGACACGTAATTCATCTTCTCTATCGTGTAATCGGTTTTGTAGTTGAAGTTTGTGCCAAGAGCTAATGAATTAACTCCACCTCCCTGCCAACTGTCACTAAATGCAGCTTGATTGATATTGATCCCAAACGAAACCCAATTCTTCCAGTAGTTCACTTTCATTTCCAGGGATGCAGGCGGAATAACAATCGGTTGGATTTGCAAAACAGGCTTCCTAACAGGCAAAGGATTCTTAGGAGGATACTCCCATAGATCATTAAGGAGAAGAGAATCATTTGTTCTGGGTACGATGGAGTCTTGCTCGGGGATAGAATCTTGAGCATGTGCGAAGGAAACCGTGAAGATGAACAGGATAAACAGGAAATTCCTCACCATTCGGCAAAAATAATCGAAATTTTCCTTTCGCAAATTATTAGCAATATTTTGTCCAGTTATACCAACTACGTTCTTTCAAATAGCTTAAATCTTGTTCCTTGGCATAGGCTTCTTTTTCAAAAGAAATATTGAAATAAGCTTTGTTATGATTTTTATACTTAAAGAGATTAATTAAGTATTCAAGCAGATAAAGTACGTAGAAAGGTAAAATGAAAAGTTCAAGTTGTTGTCGGAGGTGAATTAGCTCGTGATTGATTAAAACCGCGTCTCGCTTGTATTCGTTCTTTTTTACCAGAACAAAGGGATAAAGCGCCATTCCTGGAACATTCAGAAAAGGAATATGTATCACCCAAAACGTCATTTATTACCTGGCTTTAGAGGTTGAAGACGAAACGCACCCGGGTTTTTCAAGTATTTTTGATAACTATCTTTAATGAACTTTATGAGCAAATAATCGTTCGCTTGCAGAATAAAGTAGTACGATGGCCGGTATTGCTGCATAAAATCTTCCAGATCTGTATTTTCCAGCCCTGTTATTTTTGATACAAGCGCTTTTGAGTAGCGATAGTCAATGATCGACTCTCGGTAATCCCTTTCGATAATTTGTTGCAAATAGCGTGCATTCTTACCCTCTCTGCTTAGCAAGCTGTAAATCGCGTCGATACTAAGCCCAGCGCCCCCTCTGCCAATACTGAAAATATCTTTATCGTTTCCCTTTCGGTAGATATCTCTATACTCTCTTTTTGTTGCTTGCAGTTGCCGGTCAGGTCGACGGATGGTGTCAGTAACGGTCACTTCTTTCAAGCGGATGCTTGTCCTTCTTAGATAAAAGACGACAGCTTTATCTGATTTGATTGTTACGGTATCTGCAGCATACCCTTCAAGAGCAGCCAAAAGGGTATCGCCTTTTCTGCAGTTCATGTTAAACTCGCCTCTAAAATTGTTGAAAACACCTTTATTTGTGCGCAAATTATAAATATAAACCCGCGTTATCCGTTGCTTGGTGTCTTTATCAAAAACAATTCCCTGAACCGGCTTATCTTGAGCAAAAAGAAAACAGGAAGTTGTGAGGAAACATAAAAGAGTGCTAAATATTCGTTTCAAGGCAATAAAAATACTTTAATTAGCCTGAAACGGCGTTTGCTTTAACAATTATTAACATTATTTGGAAACAAGCAAAAGCTGTCCAAGTTTTAAGTCTGTGCCTGTAATGCTATTCAAAACTTTAATTTCATCCACTGTTAACCCAAATCTTTTGCTGAGAGAATAAAGAGTATCCCCTTGTTTTACCTCGTAGATTTTCATAACCACAGGTGCTTTTTCAGGTTCTTGTGCTTTTTCTTCGGGAGTTTTATCCGCAATCTCGTCTAAAATTTTGTCTTCTCGTTTTGTTTTTGCGATTAGCGTTTCCGGCCTGTCGTACTGTGCCAGGCTATACCGTTCAATTAATTCAATAAGAAGTTCAGGATATTTGGGATTGGTGGCATAGCCTGCCTGTTTCAAACCATAAGCCCAGCCTTTGTAATCATTCTTGTCTAGTTGAAAAAGTGGGGCGTACCGCTTACGCTTCAAAAACTCTGAATGGTCTTTGTACGATTCTTCCGGGTTGTTGTATACTCTGAAACATTCGCCTTTGGCGTCGTCATCCTGAAGAATAGTCTTACCCTTCCAGTCTATATTACATTTAATGCCAAAGTGGTTGTTGGCTTCTCTAGCCAGCGTGCTGTTGCCATTTCCAGATTCCAGTAAGCCCTGAGCTAAAGTAATACTTGCAGGAATACCATTCTTATTCATTTCCTCTACAGCGATGTTCTTGAAACGATCAATATAATCTGTAGCTGGAGTGTGCCCGATAATCTTATTTTCCTTAATTACTTTAATCGGTTCTTGCTGCCGGCTTTTTTTCGCGTTTTTGGTAACACTACAAGCAGATAAGAGCAAGCCAAAGCCAGCAAGCAAAAGGTATTTCTTCATGAAAGCCTTATATGATTAATTCTTGCCCAAGTTTCAAAAAAGAAGACTTAAGCATATTTTTAGCTTTTAGCGCTTCAACAGTAGTTTTATGCTCTTTTGCTATACTTGAAAGTGTGTCTCCACTTTTTACCCGGTAAGTAACAGGCTCGGTGATTTGATTTGCTTCTATCAGGATCATCGGTCTGCTTTCATAAGCTAGTTGCTTGTTTTCGGTGGAATCATACTCATATAAATGGTATTTGTTGATTATAGCCAAGACCTGACTTCCCCACGTACGACTATGAGCATAGCCGCCTTTCTGTATCGTTTTTACCCAGTTTTTATAATTTGATGATCCGTATTTTTCAAACAAAATGTTTAAATGGCTCCGCTTCTTAAGAAAGTTTACAAAATCAAGGTAAGAATCTGTAACCGAATAATAGCCCTTGTAAGATGACTTGATAGTCTTGGGTCCTGAACTTCCCTTCATTCCAAAATGGTTATTCAGGTTTTTTGCAATCTTACTCGTTCCGCTTCCTGATTCATGAATCGCGATACCCAGAATGATGCTTGCGGGTATATCATAATCGTTCATCATTTGTATGGCAGCTGCCTTATAAGCTTCGATGTACTTTGTTGCTGCCGACTGTCCGAAGGTAACTCCTGAGCTTAGTATCAGGCATACTGTGATCAATCGTTTTAACATACTTTTAAATTTTACGAATTAAAAATAAACCATCTCTCACGGGCAGAATAAGTTTTTCTACCCGCTGGTCGTTAGTTACTTTTTCATTAAAATCCCTTATTAAAATTGTGTCCTTATCACTCATCCCTGACACAATTCTACCACTCCAAAGCACGTTGTCGACGATGATAATACCGCCGTTTCTTAATTTAGGTAAGACAAGGTCGTAATAATTTCCGTTATTTTTCTTATCTGCGTCGATAAAAATTAAATCAAAAGTTTCATCAATGTTTGGAATAACATCCAACGCATTACCAATCTGGTATCTTATCTTGTCTTTGAATTCAGAATTGTCAAAGTATTCCTGAACCCGTTCCTGTAATTCCTCATTGATGTCAAGGGTGTAAATTAACCCCGCATCGGTAAGACCTTCTGCCAGGCAAAGTGTGGCATAGCCAGTAAAAGTTCCGATTTCAAGAATGCGCTTTGGAGAGAAGAGTTTGCTTAAAAAACTAAGGACGCGCCCCTGGTAATGCCCTGAAAGCATTCGGGCCATTGGCACCTTTAAATGCGTTTCACGGTTTATATACCTGAGCAATTCTGGTTCATGTTCACAGTGTTGTTCAAGGTAGGTCTGCAGCCCTTCAGTAAGCAGTTCCATGGCTGCAAATATAGGAAAATTATATTTTATGCAAATTTCCCGGCTTTTTTGTCGTTAAACTGGGAAGTTGGACTTCTTTTTTTGCAAAATTGCTAATGCTAGTCTAATTTTTGGATAGGATATTTGCTCGTGGAGGAATTCAAAAAGCGGCTTTAAGGCTGTGCTCTCACCTGTTTTAAAAACTGCGTCTGCTACTTTGTCTACTTCTTGTAAAGAAACAAAAGTGTCTAAACTCCTTAGTTGATCACTAAGATAAAGGTTAGCGATGTGGGAATAAACAGTCACTTCACTTAGATTTCGTGCTCTTGAAATCTCCTCGGGGTTTAAACCTTCCTTCAAAAGTTTCAATGTTTCTTTGTAAGTGTCACCTTTTGCCCGTTTCGCGGTTGTGCCATTAACGAAATTCTGAATTGTATCAAGAAAAACTTCGCCGTACTTTTCCATCTTGAATTCACCCACTCCAGATATTTGCAGCATCTCTTCCCTGCTAATGGGTTTTTCCTTTGCCATTTCTGTTAGTGTCGCGTCGCTAAATATTACATACGCAGGTACTTCCTGTTCTTTAGCAAATTCTTTACGGATTTCGCGCAAGCGATCAAAGAGAAGCTCATACCCAACAGTTGATTTTGCAACCTTTTTGTCTTCTTTTGATGTCGGTTTTGTAAATGGCTGCAACACGGTCAATTCCACCTTCTGCTTACCAAACAGAATTTCTTTGCCGTAGTCTGTTGCTTTCAATGCAAAATTTTCATCATAAGCAATCTCTAAAATGCCTAGATTAAGCATCTGCATGATGTAGCGCTGCCAGTCTAACGCACCAATTTCAGAACCAACGCCATGTGTTTTCAGTTTATCGTAGCCTGCTTCCAAGATCTCTGATCTTCGGGATCCGCGTAGTACATCAATAAGCATAGACGCTGGTTCCTTCTCGGCCATACGAATAACCGCCGAAAGTGCTTTTTGTACCAGCGTTGTTCCGTCAAAATGCTTCCTGGGGTTTTGGCATACATCGCAGTTGCCGCAATTTTCCTGAAGGTTTTCCGAAAAGTAGTTAAGAAGGATTTTCCGCCGGCAAATATCCGCTTCGGCGTAATGTTGTATTCGCTTCAGTTTCTCGAGGTTAATTTCTGATTGAGCACTTTCGGACGCAAACTTGTTCAGCATTGTCAAGTCTGCGTAGTTGTAATATAAGATAGTTGCTGATGGCAGGCCATCTCTTCCCGCTCGTCCAATTTCCTGGTAATAGCCCTCCATATTCTTAGGCAGATTATAATGTATCACCCAGCGTACGTTAGATTTGTCAATTCCCATTCCAAAAGCAATCGTGGCGCACACAACCTGGAGCTCGTCATTTATAAACTTATCCTGAACATTACTTCTTTCTTCATTTTTTAACCCTGCATGATAAAAGCCAGCCTCGATCCCAAGGTTGCTTAGTGCTTGGGCTACTTCCTCGCACTTGTTCCGGCTCAGACAATAAATAATTCCACTTTCATCTTTCTTTTCCGTTATGAAAGCAGCTATCTCCTGGATTTTCTGTTTAGGTTTTATACCTGTCCTTACAGTGAGACTTAAATTGCTTCGGTTGAATGAAGAAACAAACACTTCCGGATTTTTCAAATTCAGCTGCTTGATGATATCCCTTCTAGTCACCTTATCAGCAGTAGCCGTTAGGGCCAAAAAGGGGATATGCTCAAGTTTTTCCCGTATCAGCCCTAATTGAGTGTATTCGGGTCTGAAGTCATGTCCCCAGGCAGAAATACAATGTGCCTCATCAATTGCAAACATGGAAGGATTTACCATCTGTTTGATTGTGGTGAAGTCGCTTAGTAATTTTTCAGGAGAAACGTACAATAGCCCAATTTCTTTCTTGTAACACAATTCTAAAATCTGCTGCTGTTCTGCGAACGTTTGGCTGCTATTAAGACAAGCCGCAGAAATTCCGTTCGCTTTCAACGCATCCACCTGGTCTTTCATCAGCGAAATCAAAGGGGAAACCACAATAGCGGTGCCTTCGAAAATAAGCGCTGGGATTTGGTAGCAAATAGATTTTCCCCCGCCGGTAGGCATTAAAACAAGGACGTCTTTTTTAGATAGGATAGCATTAATGATTTCCTCCTGCGGTGAACGGAAGTTGTCATAGCCAAAGTACTTTTTTAATACTTCTTTTGCATTGAGATTCATGAGCGTTAACGTTATTTTTAGAAGCCGAAGCTTTTCTTTTCGAGGTATGATTGCAGAATGATTGTTGCAGATATTGTATCTACCAGTTCTTTTTTTTGTCGGTCTGATTTCTTCAGACCGCTTTGAGCAATAGCGGCAGATGCCATCTTTGAAGTGAAACGTTCATCAAGCGTTTCGATCGGAATAGCAGGAAAGCTTTTCTTTAATGTGGTGATAAAACCTTTAACATGCTGTGTCGACTGAGATTCTGTCCCATCCATTTGTAGGGGAGTTCCTACTACAAATCGCTCGATATGTTCCTGCAATTGGTATGTCTTCAAAAAGTCGATAATGTCTTTAGGATGAATGGTTTGAAGGCCTGTTGCTATTATTTGCATGGGATCAGTTACCGCTACACCAATCCTTTTTGTACCAAAATCAAATGCCATTATCCTTGCCATACTTCATCAAGAGTTTATCAAAGGTAAATTAATGTAGAATAATTATCATATTCGTTTAAACATTCTGCGTGTTGATATTTTTGATTATTTTGCACAAATGCAGTTTGAAGAAATTGTAGGTCAGCAAGAAGTTAAAAGGCAACTAATCCAGTCTGTACGAGGTGGACGAATTAGTCACGCACAGCTATTTTTGGGTCCCGAAGGTTCCGGTAGTTTGGCGTTAGCGCTTGCTTATGCCCAATACGTTTCTTGCGAAAATCCGGGCGAGACAGACAGTTGTGGAAGTTGTGGTTCGTGTCGCAAAATGGCTCGACTTATTCATCCCGATCTTCACTTTTCTTATCCTTTTTTTGCAAAGCACAAAGAAGACACGGCCGTAACGTTCATTGAAGAGTGGCGTGAAGCTTTTCTCGCTAATCCCTATCTTAACCTAGACGAATGGCGCGAACAGGTTGAGGCAGAAAACAAGCAAGCCAATATCAATATTTCAGAGTGCCACCAGATACTAAAGAAACTGACTCTGAAATCCTTCGAGGGCGAATACAAGATACTGATCATGTGGCAGCCCGAATATTTGGATAAAGAAGGAAATACGCTTCTTAAGATTATTGAGGAGCCCCCTCAGAAAACACTTTTTCTACTCGTAGCACAAAATCAAGATCAGATTCTTAACACCATTCTTTCCAGAACGCAACTGGTCAAAATTGGTCGTTTAAAAGATGAGGAAATTACTTTATTTCTTGTCCAAAAATACGGTGTGGAGCATGAGAAGGCAGAACAAATTGCGTATCTGAGCGAGGGCAACCTGCAGGCGGCTTTACTCTCTTTGAAGATGGAGATCAATAACAATTTCGCCCTTTTTTCTGATTGGCTCAGAATGTGCATTACAAACAGGGGGACACAGGTTATTGATTTTGTTGAAACAGCCGCTAAATTAGGGCGAGAAAATCAAAAGAATTTTTTCAGATACGGGATGAACATGC
>Ga0068629_1000314_pt1 | contig 13421 bp, 5 predicted proteins | sample InSIn3gowninarea_FD_77432 | JGI IMG/M metagenome (GOLD analysis project Ga0068629, IMG submission 77432) | Clean room microbial communities from NASA Spacecraft Assembly Facility at Jet Propulsion Laboratory, Pasadena, California, USA -... ...
AAATGAAGTTTTGAACTAGAGAAATCCTCATGGGGAAGAAAACTCCAGAATGTTATTAAAAATAAATGTATAGTCAAAAGAATATATAAAACATGTCTTGGCTCCATTTATGAGATGCAATTCCATAGTTGGGCGTGTTTAGAATCTTTCCAATCAAAATGTGAAGCTTCTCCTTCCTCAAAGAATCTCTCGCACTCTATCAGTTCTATTTATTTTGTTGTCTAAATAGAGGTTTCTACTTCCTTCTTGATGGTTTTGTTACTCTCTATCTATCGGTTTGTGTCTATCCTTCATCTCTCTTCCTTCTCTCTTTCGCTCGTCTTGATTTTCGCTTTTTATAGCCACGCGGGTAGTTAAACCATCGTGTAACTAATTGTCTATCAGACTGTCAGTTATGGTCTGTCGGAGTCCCTTTGCTAATTTTCTACTTGTTGGTTTGTATCATTTTTAACTTTAAAAAATTCACCTTTGTCAGTCATCAGATTGAAAAAATCCATGTTGGATTTTGTCGTGTCGGTCGAGTTTTTCCTAGCCATGTCGATTGGAATTTCCTTGCCATGTCGGTTGAATTTTTCTTGCCTTGTCAGTCGAATTTTTCTTGCCATGTCAGCCATTGGATTTTCCTTGCCATATCAACCATCGAATTGTCATGTCATGTCATCCATCTGACACCGACATCATTTTTGAAAACTGACACCAATAGGAAATTTGACTAACTTTTAAAGTTTATCAACTACTTTAAACAAGTTGAAACTTAAAGTTTTAAACTTTAAAAGTTATGTATTACCCCCACTTTGGGTTGAATGGTAATGGTCTCAGAAGCCATAGACATCCTATTTGGAAGTTGCATCAAAATATTTTTCTGGTTACAGAAAAATAAGCGATTTTAGTAGTTTTTCAAGCACTCCTTAGTTGCATCGTAACTTTTGATCCACAACTCTATTACTCAAGTTATTGGGCTCGTTTTAAAGCCTATAGGGAATTCTACAAATTTTTTCTCATAGGGTCTTGGACATGGATCGAGTTGAAACTCTTAAACCATAACTCTGTTTCTTATGCCATCAACTTCTTTTTGTAAATATATTTGAAAACTCTATAACTTTTTCCTTGAGGACTATCATATCAAAATTGATTACTTTTCTTCAAATTTCAACTACAAGTTGGTACTTCATGAAAAATTGATAGAAATCTTAACTTTTGGGATATAAAATAGATCATGCATTGAGGCACACATTATATTTGAAAGTTAAAACATGCTGCATTACAACACATTATCCAAGTGGGCCCTATTTTAATCGATTTTGAAAATCAAGTGGTACATTATGATACATTTTTTGGTAGACTCCATTTTGATGGAGTTTTAAAAAAATGCATATGCCACTTTGTGGCTTTAATGGATTACTACTTTCACTTGGATATTAAAATTTATCTCTTTATGAGAGAGAGAGAGAGAGAGAGAGAGAGAGAGAGAGAGAGAGAGAGAGAGAGAGAGAGAGAGAGAGAGATTTTAATGTCATAGAAATAATTCCAAGGCACACATTAGGCACATATGACTTATTAATTAACAACTTAGAGAGATAATAACTAGGAAGTTGGCATGCACACGCACCCAACAACACCGCCCCCCCAAAGATTGTGTAAAAAAATAAGCAAGGCATATTAAACATATTTTATGGAATTTTCCATCTAGTACATAAATTGGCACACTTACCCATAAAATGTAGTAGTGACAACTATTGAACATACTACTTGCACTTTCTAAAAGCAAACAATGGAGTTAAAAAAGACGTATTTTGCTCAAAGAAATACCATTGATATAAATAAGCCTTGTGATGCTCGATGCTTATGCAATAGAGGAGTTTGGTTCTTAGTATATAGTGCATGATACGGTTAGTTTACTTTCGCTTATATTCTTCGAATCGATGTGGTTATTTATTTATTTTAAACACCAAACAATATGTAAGCATGAGTATAGTCTATACTACTAAAATAATAAGGCTAATGACTAAAAAAATTATTAAAATAATCGCCCCAAAGATTAAATAAAATTTAAAAATAAATTGAATCCATGGACACATCTTCTTGGAATTCTTCGGAAGCCTCTACATCTAACACCCTGCGTTGAAGTGTCTTGCTACCTAGAATGTGATTCCCCTATCATATGCTTACTACCTAGAATAAAATGCCCATACACTCCATGCCCCTACCATACGTGATGAAACACTCTGCCCAGTTCAGGATGTCTATGTTCACTGTCGGTTACGTTTAAGTTTCTCACTAAAATGCCCATATGATACACAGTTACGTTGTAGACTATTGATGCCAATATTGAGATGCCTGTTGTCTGGATTAAAATGTCCATTATAAACGAATGCATTATTATGCCATGTATCGTTGTCCAAAATAGGCACCCTTTATCATACACGGTTGCATTATATAGTGAATTGAGAACTCCTCCTTATTTCCACTTAAATGAGTAGAGGTAATAAAAGGGAGACTCCTAGAGAGGTGTTGAGTGACAAAGGAGCTTCAATTATTCAGTTGGACAAGTGCGAAGCTTGACCATGCTGCTTCATGAGCAACATACCAAACGTACTTGCATTGTGCGGCATCGATGAAAATAATTTTATTCAGGTGAATGAACAATTATGGAGGGTCTGTAAATGGCCATCCCATTCTTTCCGTTTTAGCCATGTCTAGCACAATTGGTAAGGAAACACACCATTTATTTATTTATTTTATAATTTTTTATAAAAAACCATTTATTTTAAGAAAATAAATATCTTAATCAAATGGTCTTTTATTTTGTGCGAGTTAATTTGTTGAAGCAAAGTTTATATATGTGTAGGCAATAAAGTGATGTGAACTCAATTGACAAACGAATATCAATTGGAAAGTGAGAAAGAAGAATTGTCGTTGGCTATTGCAACTGCCCCTTTAACCAAATTTATGCCCATTCAAGGGAGTTTTGATAATATTAGTGTTGTTTTGGTTGATACAAGGAAACACCACAAGTGACTATTCTTTAGGTTTAGTTTTTTTTTTCTCTTCATTATCATTGTAATGTTTCCTTTTGTTCTACTCTTTATTTTACTGTGTTTACATAATGGATATGAAAGGAGAAAAATGGATTATTTTTTTAGTTACACATCAAAAATAAATATTTTAACTATGTCAACTAAATGTTGTCCATTGTTCTATGCAATTTTAATTGTTGTATATTGAGGTGATTCAATTTTATTATTCCATTCTTTAGAATTTTTTGCAAGATTTAAGTTGTATTCTTCTCATGTTTTTGTAAGGGAAATGGCAACAACAATGCAATTTCTAAATTTGACTACTTTATTTTAATTTTTTCAGTATCCATACACAAACACACACACACATATATAATGTTTATAAGGCATGACCTCTTTCTTAGGTGTTCATGTTGGACGGTATTTTAATTCCCTCCTAGATAAAATTATAAGTGAGGAGTTATACGAGGCATACCTGTTTAATCTTTGATCTAAAAAATAATCTATCTACATGGAAAATAGAATTGGAGTATATGAGTCCCCTCAATGAAGATACAAGGACAACAAAAACCCTTCGTCAAAATTCAAGTAAAAAGCAAGGAAATTATATCAAGCTTTGTATAGTTATATTAGATGCCACTCCTTAACATATTAATTTAATACTGCTTATGTTTAGCCTAGGCCTCCAAATCAAGTTTTGTTACCAACCTTTACCAATAATAAATATTCTCTTTTGTGTGGGGCTAAGTGTCTCCATAGGATGGATGGATGATGTAGAATAGGTTATGTGGCAATGGTCTTCTCCTAATATATATATATATATATATATATATATTTTTTTTTTTCAAAACTTGGTCAATATGTTATACTTTCACTCAATAAGAGGGATACAACTAATAATCTTAGCCACAGATAGCCCACTCCACATGCATTGTATAATAAAGTCCGATAAAACCTAGGGATCTTGAAATGCCCTTCTCGAAAGAGGTAAAATGTGATGTTCCCAACATAAAAATTCTAGAATATGGTGATCCATATAAGTTCAGAAAGCTTCTTCAAGAGTAACTGTTCTTCATTTTTTAATGTATTTTCAACATTGTCTCAGTAGGGAGTTTAGTTTTGGACTTTTCTTCTGTTAGAGAAACGAAAAGAAATCGAAGCTAAATCTGTAATAGTACATAATGTAATTGACATTTCTTACATTCAAAAAAAGCCTCCATACATGAATGCCCAAAAAAAAAGGCAAAAAATACTAAACCGTGGCAATTATTGCAAAGGACTAGTAATGTACTATGACACTCTAATCAGAATCATTAATCTTACAAACAACTGAAAACAACACCAACCCAAGAGCTGCGACGTCTCAATAAACATTTTGAACAACATTAAATATTGCACTGGTTCGCTGGCACATATATCCCATCAAGGAATTCGAGGAGAACCAGAGGATAAGAATAACAATTAATCTACAATGAATCCAGACACAGACACAGATAGTGGCACTGGCCAGGACACAGCAGCAGCAGCAACACCAGTGGCCATCGAAAATCTCATAAATTCGAGGCCAAACCATTTAAGGCTTGCACCCCATGTTAGAAGCAACGCCATTCCTGAAGCTCCAACCTTCTTTGTTTTCGATCCGCCGCATTACAATGGAATGCTGCATATGATGAAGTGCACCGTGTACGACTTGTGGAGTGGAGGCATAGTGGTGCAGAAGCATATCTGTGGTGATATTCCAGTGCCATTGTATTATGGGTCGCAGTGGGCGAGTACAGGAGGCATGATTTTGAATGTGGGGACCAGAGGCTTCCACACAACATCTTACTTGAATGCAACAGGGAGCAGCTGGCACAGAGCCATATCTTGTGATTCCAATCTGGATCGCCAAGCCATAGAATGGCAATTGTTCAATGACAGGCTGGGTTATGTGTATAGGCTTGCTATCGGTTATGTGAATACATTACTGGGTATTGAATATATGGACACCGCCACTGGACAGATGGACTGGCTTCGGCTTCAACTGCCAAAGCCTCGCATATTGATATTCGAAAACTTTTTTGTATGGAAGTATAGAGTGTTTCTTCTGTTAAACGTTTGGAAGGAAGTTATGTGCATCTCCATGGCCCAAAACTCACCCAATTATAATCCTCTACGCTTTGAGGAATGTTTGGAATGGCTTCGTAGCGCAGTCTCTCGACTCACTGTTGAAATCCCTCGAGAGAGCCCATTGGAGTTAAGTAGCCGTAGAGTTCAGTTCGTTACTTCAAGGGATGATATTCTATTCGCCGTTGTATGGACGGACGTTAACGGCATTAATGCGTTCGTTTCAGACGTTGAAAAGGAAGATGTGGGTGGAGAAAGGTATAGTTGGAGGGAATTGAGTATGGACATCACCTTGGGCTCCATGTGCCCTAAAGTTTGGGCACTCGGTTCAAGTTATATAGTTGTGATGGCTGAAATTAGAGGGTTTGGGCATCGAAGAGGTGACTCTAACTATTGGGTTCTAAGCCCAATTGAATGTGTTAGATCTGGTATGCTATAAACGGTTGTGGATAGCCAATGGTATGATTCTAATGAAAATAGAAGGGTCGTCGTTGTGGACTCTTAGACTGCATAAAGAATAATGGATTTGCTCTTCACTTTAGTTTTTCTTTTGAAGTGAACATCAATTTTAATTTGAGATATTAATTTGCTTATTAAATCTAAATGCAAATATTTTCAGGTGAAAATTAGTACGTATCCATGGAAAATAATAACAATAATTTCATTAATATTTTAATAAAAAAAGTAGTCAATGTATATTCAACAACAATTAGGTATTGACATAATTATAATATCATATAGATGCAAATAGTTGGAGGTTTGGTTTTAAGGTAAGTCAATGTATAAATTCTTCTTCTTCTTCTTATTTTTTGGGGATTAGATTGGTTTATAAATTTTATTAAATTGTTGAAGTTTAAAGCCAATAAGAAAAGTGTGGCTAGGCTTTCTAAGAAAGTCCTTTTTTTAATATAATAGTGTAGGGTATAGGGTTTTGAGCTTGTACTGTGTTGGAGGCAAGTTGTTCCTTGAGATTGAATGGATGATAGATGTTGTCCTAAGGATGCCTCCAATGGAGAAAGCCTAAAGTGTCTCTTCCCATCATCTTCCCTAATAAGTAGTTATGTTAGTGTATATTGTATTATTGGCTCTAAAAACTCATAGGTGGTTGTAGGGTAAAAACATTTGCTACTTCTAGTATTCAGGTATCCCTTATGTCATTTTCTTTAGTTTCCCTTAAATCCCTCAAATTTCTTTCACTAGTGTATGATTTAGTTTTGGAAAAAATGTGGGTTAGGGCCACTTAGCACTCACTAGTAACCAAAATTAAAGTAAGTTTTACAAATTAAATTAAGGAAAGAGTTTTTTAAATTTTCTTAGAGAATTTAGGTGATAAATTAAGGGGTGAATCTTCCACTATGTTAGTAAAGGTGTTCTCATCATGGCTAAACTCAAAGCTATTGAGTTGCCTTTGTGAAGTAGAACCTGATCGATTAGCATATAGGGAGTGGTTTATATGGTCAAACAAAAGACAAGTATTTCTCCATTGAAAATATTAATTAAGAACAAACAAATAGGATTTGTGAAAGGAATAATCATTTTGGATAAGTTATTGGTTGTAAATTAAGGTATGGAGTAGGCTTAGGAATCTAGGGATTCTATCTATTCCTAAAGATTGTTTTTTTATAATTCATATGTCATGGTTCACTAGGATTATTTTTTTATAACTCATATGTCATGGTTCACTAGGATTTTATATGAGTAATGTTGTGCAATGTGGGTTTCGGCGTTCTCATTATAAAACTCTATCAAGAAAATTCTTTATGGCTAGTTTGTAGATGATTCTAGCCTTATTATACAAGTTATTAAGTATAATGTTGATAATCTATTAAACTAAATTGAGGTATTTTATGATTCTTCTAGTTTTTCTATTTCTCTCCAAAAATCCTTTTTTTTTTCTAAGGTATATGCGACATACCTACATGGGTTTTTTATTATGGTTGAAAAATAGTGAGTAGTGGTGAGATTTTTCACGTTTTGGGTATCTTCTTTAGATTTGGAATTTTGCAAAGAAAAATGTGGGAAGTGGTAATAGATAGGAGAAAAACGAATATATCTTATTCAAATGGTAAGTACCTTTCCCTATCTAGTTGGATTCAAGTAGTTGGTAAGATTCCCTCATTGATTTATGTCTGTTTATCTTCCTTTTTAGTCTAATTGGCTTTCGTGGACAAAGAGATTACATCCCTTCTAATTTTTTTTATGGAGTGGATGCTTTGATTCGTTTTCCCTTTATAAGGATAAATGGTTGATCTATTCCTTAGAAAAATATGCAAGGGGTTTAGGGATTGTGAATATTTGAGCCTAACATATTACATTGTCCTATAAATGGATCATTCACTTATAGTGAAGCAACATGGAAATTTTTTGTCTTTTTAAGATATCTCAAGGCCTTTTTCTTAGTCTTTGATAATGATTTCCTTAGCTCATTCCAAAATGAAAGGTTCAATAGTATTGAATACTATTTCAAAATATTGAGAGAGGACTAGGGCATTTTTTAGGTGGAATGGTTGGGGACATCAAGGGGGGTTTTCTACCCCTAATCAGTCTATTTGGTGACATAAATCATTAAACATTAGAGGACAACCTTTTGGATTAGATTTTCCTAAATTGGTGTAAATTTGGTTAAAAAGGGGTATAGATAAGATATGGTATGACACTGAAGGTGTTAGTAGCTAAAGAGAAACTATAAAAATAATGGATCATCGAAAGTACAAAAATTCTCTAAGGGTCATCTAAGAAGATGACTGTGTCTCAAGTATGAACATTTGATAGAAGGTCCTTATCAATGAATACTATAGGGGCTACTTAAACATGTTATTAAATCTCATAAAAGATTTTGTAGGAATTGATGAAGAGAAGATTATAATACTTCACACACTTGAACCTCTCTCTCAAACCTACACATACTTAAAGAATGAAATTCAAGCAATTGAACAATGAATTACTCTTTGTAAAAAAATTCTGAGAAAATTACAAAGGTTGTTATAAAGGAATATATATGTGGGACTCTCTTAGCCTACATATGCCTTAAGGGTAAGAATAGAGTTAATGGTCAACAATAGACCTTATGCAAACTACATGCACTAAGTCTAACACCATTGGTGAGAAAGGATACACCAATAATAGACATCATATACTAACTCTATCAACCAATGGTGGGAAAAGGATAAACCTTTGATTTCCACTCAAAATAATAGACAATACTAAAGAGGCCTATTTCTAATATGAGACTTAGAATATGTACTAAAAAAAATAATAATTATTAACCATGTGCATCATATGGCCTTAGTTACATAATTATTATTATAAAATAAAGTGAGTAATAAAACATGATAATAAACCAACAATATAAAGTGCTCAAATATGAAGTGTTCAGTTGAATCAAAATATTGAAATACTTTAATAAAATATTGATGTATAGTTCTTTAAGATACAAAATGACTAATGCATGGCATATCAATTCCTTCCTCCTTATGTATTACTAGTCCCCATAGAATATGGTACCAAGTGTAGAAAAATAAATCTCCATTTGGCACTTAGAGTACCATCTATCATGTGTAGGGAGGTGTCCTTTATAACTATGTCAAGTCTCATTTACCTAAGTGTAAAAAAGAACATTCTAGGTTAATGGTGGCTAAAAGTATAGAATAAAAATTGTTGGATGATCGACATGTTTCTCTAAAATAAGTAAATCCACTTCATTCTCTAAAGAAGGAAGCTCATAAAGCTTATGGAGTTCCACATTAAGAATTGGATGGAGTCCTAAATAATATGGGAGATATAAATGCAATGTAGAACCAACTTATTTGAGAATGGTATAGGGTATATATTGTATTCATTTCATCTTGTGGTGAAGATTAGAGAAAAAATGGCATTTTTCTAGGTGGACCTATACTCTATCTCCCATATAAAAATGGTGAGCTACTCTGTGCCTATCATAAAATGTTTTCTTCTTCTCTCAGGTATTCAAAATGACTTATTGAATATGAATATGAAGTTGCTACAAATTAGTGACAAAAGCGTATGCATGGTCTTGCCCAAAAGACTTTGTTCTAGTTAAATCATGGGGAAAGGCTAAAGGAATCTTATTACAATCCTAAACACAATTTAGAATGAGAATAACCTATGGATGAGTGAAATGCTTGATTATGCCCACATTGAAAATATCATAAGGAAAGGTCCCAACTCTTAGGGTTACATTCTTAAGGCGTGAATAAGAGTGTTGTTTACTACCTCAATTTGACCATCAATTTAGGCATATAAGGTAGTATAATTCTTTAGAGATTTCCATAAAATCTTCCTAAATGATCTCCAAAAGTGATTTAGAAATCTAAAGTACCAATCATAGATGATACTGGTACAACTAGTTTAAAATGGATCCAAACATATTTAAAGAAAATCTTAGTAGTGGATCGAGCATCTATAGTCTTGGAACAATAAAGGAAAAGTTTCACTTCACTAAACCTATTAACAATCATTTTACTAATATTTTTTCTTTCACAACAATATGTAAAGTTAATCTTCTGTTCTTTGGTTTGCACTATACATTATGACTTCAACACAACCTTATGCGCTATCAATAACTTTTGTTGCATAATCATGCTCCTCTGTAATAAACCTATTTTAACTATAACCTATGCATTATATAGAAATTCAACACTTCTTTGCGACCATTTTCCTTAGTTAAAATATATTAACTTTCATTACATTTTTCTCTCTTTCTTTATCCTTCTAGAAATTTAATCATTCTTCTTCACTTATAAGAATTCACTTTACTACAAGGATTTATCCTTTGTATATTACCTTCCTTACAACTTTCATATTTTCATGAGTTCATTTTTTCTTATTAATTTTTCACTACAATAATGAGAATCCATTATTATTAACAATTTCCTATGACTTGCACTTCTCATGAAAATGAGTATTTTAACTCTATTTTTAAAACTTTTCTCCTAATATATTTTAAATTCAATATGTATATATATATACGTATCAAATACAATATGATTCTTCATTCTCTAAATAGATTTAGGTGAACTCCATTTACTCATCATTGTACCATCTCAACTATTATATTTGACAATTCTAATTATCCATTGTCATAGAGTGTTTTAAGGACATGTGGCTTAAGTCATCTTGTCTTTAACTTGTTCTTCACATTCTTGTATTTATTTTCATACAATAGTATCATATATCTAGGATGAATCCTCATTTCCTTGATATTTCTATTTTGGATCTTATTTATTCTATTATGTACAAATTATTGATGTCATCGAACCATTTCTCTCTTTTATTCTAGTTCATTCAACTACATAAATCTTTCTTGCACATACTTATTATCAATCTAGTCTTATTAGAACATAATTATAAGGCTTATAACCTAAGTCTCCATAGAAAATAATATCTTTTGTTCTTAAACTAATTAAAAATGTTTTTGACCTATTAACTACTTATAAGTTGTTTTGAAATCTCATATCATAGCATGCTACCTTTTAGACAAATACTTTCTTCCATTATCATAAGTTTATATAAGTATATTGTAAATATTCGTATAATATATTGCATCTTGGATAGTAAGGTTTTATTTTCCCATGTTGAATCATAAATTTAGTACCTAGAGTCTTTATTAGTAGAGATTTTTGCTAATGTGAGATACACTCACTTACAAATCCATCAAGTTTAAGCATATGACATGAGATATACTTAAACAATAGTCATCAAATAGATATAGATAGATTTAAACAAGAATTCAAGAGATTCCATTAAGATAGAGGACATTCCTGATGCTCTTATGATTATCTCAAGCATTATAATCAATCTACTCTCTTTCTCTCCCCCATTAATAACAACATACACATACATTTATAGATGGTGAAGGTGGTTGAATATTTCAACTTCTATCTGCACCTAATTACCCATTATACATTAATCAAAGTGACATTAATATCAATGAGATTGCATTATGATATTAGGAAACCAATGTCCAACTCTCCCCCACTCTTAAACCTTTATCTCATATAGAGATAAAACATGATGAAAAGTGGCCTCGATCCCTTCTTTAATCTTTTCCAGAGTTCCTAGGTAGTTATAATTGATATAAACCTTCATTAAAGTAAGAAAAATCCCTATGGTGTATGTTCCATCTACCAATTTTCTTAGGTAACCATCTACGATAATCATGAGTCCTATAGGCTGGCACAATGGATACAAGACTTATTGTGAAGATAACCCCCATCTTCCATGTAGGCTATCACATCATCTATATCAAAATATAAATCCCAATATCAAAGTAACATCATTATTATGGTGTAATGTTGTTTATATGAATATGTGCATCTCCAAGGTGTGTAATGTTGTTTATATGAATATGTGCATCTCCAAAATCCTCTTTACTCATTATTTTATTGAACTTATCTATGATAGTCAATATTATTTTGACTATAATATAGTTCCTTTTCACACAAAATTCAACACATTTGTAGGTCCCTTTACAACTAATATTGAATGTGTCATCTTTGACTAATATTCAATTTACCAAATCATGGGAGTATAACACATATAATATTGACTTAATAATCTAAGGAAAATAACACATAAATTGAAACAAATACTACTATACTTGACTAACAAATTAACAAGATGTAAAAAAATAACATAATAAAAAATATAACATAAAAATAAAAAAATGACATAACATAACAATTCCCATGATAATTTTGTTTTATCACCCAATTCAAGACTAGATAAGATGAATTACAAACTTAATAAACTCTATATCTTGATTCTAACTTGGATAAAATAAAATGATTTATGCTCCCTTTAAAATAGATTTACCCCCCTTGAGTAACTTTTAACACCTTGAGACCATGCCATATGACCAAAGATTCATTCTTTGATAAATTAAATCAAAATGTTTAAAATAAATTGTTGAGATATTATTGGTTTTCCCAAGAGATGATGGTCCATTATATATTAAGAAGCTCTGATAAATCATGGTAATCTTCCTCCTATAATAATGAGCCTCTAACAAAAAATCAAACCTCTGAAACGAGATGGTACCTTCGATAATCAATAGGGATATACCAATAAGAGATCGAATATCCAACAAACTAACCATAGAGAAACCATCCTCCACCTTTTAATGAAATCCATTGTTTTAATTATTAATTTATTGATGAACCAATGATAGGGCTTGTGAAGTATATTTGGCAATATCTCAATCAATGTTAGACATCACAACATCATAAATAAAATATACACCAACCATTCAAATTTGAGTCACAAATATATAATCCATTGCTGAATGATTATCTCTATATGTCATTTGTTCGTTGCTTTCTCTCCTAAAAAAAAAAAACATTGCATCTTGATCGAATGACATCTTGGTTATCTAATGAACTATTCTTATTAACTAGTTTTACTCATTTTTCTATTGATCCTTTTGAAATATATAATATTCATCCTCATTAAATGATCCATATAAAAATACATGTGAGTCACTCATTATTCCTAGATGGTTAAATCTTTGAACCCTTTAGTCTCTAGATGAAATCCTACTAAAAATGCGATTATATTCCCTTCTTAAGACGATCACTGCTTATGTTGGTATTTTTATCCAAACCTCAAAAAAATGGATGAGTAATAAAGAATAGATTAGATACATAAAATAAGATATTCCAAAAACCTAAAGGTCATGGCTTCTCAAGGCCTGCCACATCAACATTACTAAATAATGCCTCTACTTAGAATTAAATCCCCTATGATTACCCACATAATTTTGACCATTTCTTATCCATAGAACACCAGTAATATTAGGTATAACATATATTTAGATAACTCTTGACCATATGAGTTATAAGTGATAATTTTTTATTACTTTCTAGATATTTTCTTAGCCAAAGAATTGGACCCTAATAATAAGAATTAGTTCATTCAACCACACTAAATTCAAAAACTTGTTATTTGTTGAGAGTTCCATGAGAATGTGCAGGGTGTTGTATGAGCTCCTAGGAAACCCATCATCTTATTCTTCTATAGGGTGTATCTTTCAAATATTTATATTTCATTATTGTTGTCACCCAACTGAGACTTATCACACTTGCAACTCTAGATTTGAACACTTATAATAATTCCAAATGTTATCTTCCAATTAGATATACACTCAAGTATAGATCCAAAAGGTTTAATAATCATACAATATATATACTTAAGAATATCCATTCAATAGATATGCACATATTCATATAAACAACATTACACACCTTGGAGATGCACATATTCATATAAACAACATTACAC
>Ga0068629_1000315_pt1 | contig 13418 bp, 12 predicted proteins | sample InSIn3gowninarea_FD_77432 | JGI IMG/M metagenome (GOLD analysis project Ga0068629, IMG submission 77432) | Clean room microbial communities from NASA Spacecraft Assembly Facility at Jet Propulsion Laboratory, Pasadena, California, USA -... ...
AATATTAAGAAGATCGCACTTCCGATTACAGCTACTGTTACGTTTACTGGTATCTCATACGGATGAACGATGACACGTCCAATGATGTCACAAAACAATAAAAAGACAACCCCAAGTGCCATCGTATGAGGAATCGTCTTTCTTAGATTATCCCCTAAATAAAGTGAAACAATATTAGGTACAATCAGACCTAAGAAAGGGATGACACCAACAGTTAATACAACAGAAGTAGCAATAATTGCGACGAGAATCAAACCAATATTAAGAACAAATTTATAGCTTAATCCCAAGTTTCTCGCAAAATCTTCCCCCATCCCAGCAACGGTAAATTTATTCGCATATAAATACGCTAAAATAATAGCCGGGATACTTACATACAACAACTCATAGCGACCTGCAATAACTAATGTAAAGCTACCCATTAGCCATGCTGAAATATTTTGAATAACTTCTGCTTCATATGCAAAAAATGTTGTGATTGCTGACAAAATATTCCCATACATAATACCGATTAACGGAACGAAAATAGCATCTTTAAATTTAATACGATCAAGAATTTGCATAAATACGATCGTTCCTATTAAAGCGAAAGCAAAACTAAAAACAATTTGCTGTGTATATGTTACATTCGTAATAAAAAGCATCGAAATCATAATCCCTAATTTAGCTGCATCCAATGTTCCAGCAGTTGTCGGGGAGACGAATTTATTACGACTTAGGCTTTGCATAATAAGCCCAGCAATACTCATTCCAGCTCCTGCTAAAATAATGGCTAGTAAACGGGGCAACCTACTAACTAAGAAGATTTGTAGTTTATCAGAGTCAGAGAATAAATCGCTAATTCTAATATCAATTGCTCCAATAAATAATGATATGAAAGAAAGGATGATGCCTAGAATTATTAACAACCATAATCTCATTTATAATCCTCATAACCTGTATATTTTTAAAATTTCTATAATTGAAAATGATTATCATTATAAGTACAACTTCATTATATAGTTAGAACCTAATAAAATCAACCCTACTTAGAGGAGCATTATTAATATTAAAACAACTTATAATTTTATTAAAATAACAGCCATGTACCACTCGCACCATTGTATTTCGGCTAACTATTTTAAATACATACTAAAGATTCCATCATTGAATAAAGATTATTCTATTAAATAAAATAAAAGACTGTCGAGATCACCCCAACAGCCCATCAAACGTTTATTTTACTATATTTATACTTATTTCTTTGTATCGCAACCTTCATCCGTACAGTACGACGTTTCTGATTGAGAGGGATTTAAAGATTGTAATGGAGACTGTTGACTTTCTTCCTCCCAAACCTTTTCTAATACTTGTGTAAACACTTCCTCTGGCTGTGCGCCGGAAACGGCATATTTTTCGTTAAAGACGAAGAAGGGAACTCCCTGCACCCCTATTTGCTGAGCAGTTACAATATCCTCACGAACGGCTTTTGAATATTTACTCGTTTCTAACACTTCTTTTACTTCTGCTTCGTCCAAATCAAATTCTCCGGCCAATGAAATTAACGTATCATAATCGCTTAATAATTTCGATTCTGTAAAGTAAGCATAAAGGAGACGCTCTGTTAATTCATTCCCTTTTCCCTTTTCTTCTGCATACTTTACTACTCGATGAGCATCAAAAGTGTTCGCATATTTCATCGTATCAAAATGATATTCCAATCCAACTTGCTTCGCCTGTTCGCCGACCTGTTGATTCATCGCTTTTACTTGACCTAATGGCATTCCCTTTAGTTCCGAAAAAGTCTCATAAAAATCTTTACCAGGTATATGTCTCGCATTTGGGTCTAATTGATAACTTTTAAATTCCACTACAATTTTATCATTATGTTCAAATTGATCCATTGCATGTTCTAATCTACGCTTTCCAATATAACAAAAAGGGCAAACAAAATCAGACCATATTTCCACTTTCATGTTTTACATCCCCCTTATTTTTTAGTATTGTAGCATACCAAATTTATCATAGGGAAGAAATCTGCCTATTGATCCAGTAAAGATTTTCCGTTAATACGAACACGATTCGTATTTTTCAATTCCGTTAAATTTTTAGCTCCTATTCCGAACATCGTCATCCTTAATTCAAGCTCAATCTGTTCCATCGTTTCAATCACTTTTTCCGTAGATTCAGTTGCCGCCTTTAATAAATGTCTCGCGAAGCCAATAATATCCGCACCGATCGTCATCGCCTTAGCAGCATCTAATCCGGTCTTCATTCCACCACTAGAAACTACCGGTACATTTGGTAATGTGTTACGAACAGAAACGATACAGTCCTTCGTTGGGATTCCCCAGCTATTAAACGCCTCAGCAGCTGCCCTTCTTAACGGATCTCTGGAGCGGAGCTTTTCCACCTGACTCCAGGAGGTCCCCCCTGCACCAGCTACATCAATATAACTGATTCCTGCATCATATAGCTTTTTCGCAACTGTACCGTCAATTCCGAAGCCAACTTCCTTTGCTCCTACTGGGACATTTACCCCCTTACAAACGGCTTCTATTTTTGGTAATAGATTATCAAAGTTTAAATCTCCCTCATCCTGAACAACTTCCTGTAAGCTATTGAAATGAAGTACGATGGAATCTGCATTCGTTAAATCTACAATTCTTTGAGCTTCCTCTGCACCATAGCCATAATTTAGTTGAACAGCACCTAGATTAACGATTAACGGTACAGTCGGTGCATAATCATTAATCAAGAATGATTCCTGATGCGCATCACTCTCTAGCATTGCTCTTGTCGAACCCAATGCCATCACCCAGCCTTTTTTTTCAGCCGCCTGAGCGAGATTTTGATTAATGACTGTCGCTAGCTCGGATCCTCCAGTCATGGAACTAACTAAAAATGGTGCTTTCAATTGTTTCCCTAAAAATTCCGTCCGTATATCAATGTCACGAAAATTAATTTCCGGCAATGCATTATGTATAAAGTCAATTCCTTCAAGACCTGTTGTCTTATTTACTCCCTCTACATCTCCTGTCAGACAGAGTCTAATATGTTCTGTTTTCCTCTGATTAATGCCTTTTTCCATGTTGACCTCCACAAAATAGTTATAGTTGTTGGTATTAGTTTAAGCTTTTCATCATGAAATTGAAAGAATTTAAGCCATTGTAAGGAAAGGAAATAGGATACCTGAAAGGGTACCCTTTTGATGATGAAACTATTCACAATTCAATATCATTTTCAGCATAAGAAATCCAATCACTAAAGCTCCCTGGGTATAATTTCACATTCGTATAGCCGATCGATTTGAGCGCTAATATGTTAGGACAAGCAGATACTCCTGAGCCACATGAAACAATAATTTCTGCATCCTTCGGTAACTCAGCAAAATGGTTCTTCAATTGATCTGGACTTTTCCACTTGCCGTCCGGGAGGGTTACATCCTTCCAGAAGTAATTTACTGCACCAGGTATATGCCCTGCTTTACTGTACAACGGTTCAAAAATTCCGAAATATCGATCCGGATGGCGGGAATCAATCAAAACTGCTTCCTGCTTTTCTACCTTTTCCTTCACTTCTTTCATCTCTACAGTTTCTTCTTGACGTAATTTAGGCACAAATTTTTTCGGGGTTAATGACGGTATTTCAGACGTCACTCGATTGCCTGCTTCTATCCACTTTTTATACCCACCCTCTAGCACATAAACCTTTTCATGCCCTAAATAATGAAGTAACCACCATAGTCTTGGAGCAAACATATCATTTTCCTCATCGTAGATAACGACGGTCGTATTTTCATCAACTCCGACATTGCCAAGTTTTTCTGAGAAAGTAGCAATCTCTGGTAATGGATGATTTCCACCATGCTTGGCAGCCTTTCCAGACAGATCCCTTTCTAAATCTAAATAAATTGCATTTGGGATATGCTCACTTAAATACATCTGTCTCCCAGCATCTGGCTCAGTTAATATGAAACGAACATCAATAATCACGGTATTCTCTCGTTGTTCAGCGATCAGCTTTTTTAATTGCTCTACTTGGATAATATAAGACATACTTTATTCCCCCTGTCTAATCTACTCTCATTATATAAGAATACGTGTTACTTTTTTATTTTCAGTTACACACTATGATAAACTATATGGAATTAAAGGAGGTAGTATCATGCGAAATGAATTAATAAAACGATTTACTACATACGTTAAGGTCAATACACAATCAAATGAAAGTTCGAACATAACCCCATCTACACCCGGACAGCTTGAATTAGCAAAGATCCTTGCCGAAGAATTAAAGGATATAGGAATGACTGAGGTAGAAATTGATGAAAACGGTTATTTGATGGCAACACTGCCTGCTAATACTACTAAAGATATTCCTACAATAGGATTTTTAGCACATCTCGATACCGCTACAGATTTTACTGGGGAAAATGTCCAGCCACAAATTGTCGAAACTTATGACGGGAAGGACATTCTGTTAAATAAAGAACAAAACATCATCCTTTCCCTAAAAGAATTTCCCGAGTTAAAAAATTATAAAGATCATACATTAATTACAACGAATGGAACTACACTGTTAGGTGCAGACAACAAAGCAGGAATTGCCGAAATAATGACAGCTATGAACTACCTCATTCAACACCCAGAAATAAAGCATGGTCGAATCCGCATTGCCTTTACACCAGATGAAGAAATTGGCAGAGGTCCGCATAAATTTGATGTGAAGCGATTTGATTCTTCCTTTGCTTATACGGTTGACGGAGGGCCATTGGGTGAGTTGCAATATGAAAGCTTTAATGCCGCTGCTGCAAAAATCCGGATAAAAGGGACAAATGTTCATCCTGGTACAGCTAAAAATAAAATGGTAAATGCGGTGAAGATCGCTTCTGAACTGATCCAAAAGTTTCCTGAAAAAGAAGCCCCGGAACATACAGAAGGTTACGAAGGCTTCTATCATTTAATATCGGTACAAGGTGACGTTGAAAATGCAGAAGTGTACTACATCATTCGAGATCATGATCGTGAAAAATTTGATGAACGAAAAAAGGTTGTAGAAGGTTTTGTTCATGAAATTGAAGAAATATACGGAGATGGCAGCATTTCCTTAGAACTATCGGATCAATATTACAATATGCGAGATAAAATTGAACCGGTTAAAGAGATTGTCGAGCTTGCCAAGCAAGCGATGGAAAATCTCAATATTACACCGATCATTGAGCCTATTCGCGGTGGAACAGATGGTTCCCAACTATCTTATATGGGGCTACCTACTCCTAACCTTTTTACTGGCGGGGAAAATTTTCACGGTAAATTTGAGTATGTTTCTGTAAACAATATGGAAAAAGCAACGAAAGTAATCATTGAGATTTGTCGACAATTCGAACAACAAAATTAAATTTATTAGTGGTCCAATTCTATTTCCGAATCGGACCACTTCTTTTATCTGCACAAGTGCAACGAAGCGACTTAGGAGGCTTGCACATCAGAGTATAAGGGTCTTTAAAAAAGCAAAGGACGCTTTTAAAGAATCCTTTTAACGAACGCCAAGCTTTCTAATATTCGTCCTAATACAAAAAACACTGCATATAATGTTCTTTTTAACATAAAACTAGTGATGTGTATTGTTTGATTTGTATGATGGAGGAATATAAATGTTTATTCAAAAAACCTTTCTCATAATTAGTATCCTTTTTCTATCAACTCATATAACCTCAACTTTACCGCAAAACGATGTAGCAATTATCCCAATCCCTTTTGTTCATTATGAGCACTTATTTACTCCTAATGTGGAGTTACAAAAAAATGATAATGGTTTCCATGTCTTACGACTCCAACATATTTTAAACAGACTTGGCTATGAACTACCAATAACCGGAGTATATGATGAAACGACGACTTGGGCAATCACCGATTTTCAATTACAGCAAGATGATTTACATGCAACTGGAATTTACAACCCTGAAACAAAAGTAATTTTGGATAAATACATAAAGAAAAATGAAGAAGTAATTCCAGGCTTAGGTCTTCCATATTCCAAAGAGGTTAGCGCGACAAATGAAGATAAAAATACATTACTCAATCCATATGATCAATTAGCATTAATTAATAAAGACTTTCCCTTAGCTGCAGACTATGTACCAAATGACCTCGTCACACCTAATGTCCGTTTTCCTTTTACCGAGGATTTATCAAGAAAGCAAATGCGCCAAGTTGCAGCAGAAGCCTTGGAAAAATTATTTGCTGCAGCGGATAAAGAAGGATTGGAATTATTCGCCCTCTCAGGATACCGATCCTTTGAAAGACAGGACCAAATATTTACAGCAAATGCGACCATTCATGGCGAGAAAAATGCAAATCAATTTAGTGCTAAAGCCGGGGAAAGCGAACATCAATCCGGATTAACGATGGATGTTACGAGTCCAGCCGTTCACTTTCGTTTAGTCACTGAATTTGGTGAAACAAAGGAAGGCAAGTGGTTAGCAGAAAATGCAGCAGATTTCGGTTACATCATCCGTTTTCCTAAGGGAAAGGAGCATATTACACAATACCAGTACGAACCTTGGCACTTACGATTTGTCGGGGAAAAAGCAGCAAAGGAAATGACGGAAAACAACCTAACTTTAGAGGAATATTTGCTTGTTGGTGAGTAGCATTTTTGCTTCTTATCTTGAGTATGGTAGGAAAACCGCTTCTCAAGACACTTTTATATGCTTACGCGGGATTAGGTGTCTTGAGAACACTTGTCTAAGTAACTTTTTCGTCGTTTCATGATATTTTTATCTTGATGGCGCTTGTCTAAGCAGTTTTCTCAACGGTTCTTGAAATTTTTGTCTCGAGAATTGCCATCAAGACTATTTATTATAAATATATTAGAATTCCTAGATTGATAACTTTTCAAACCACTTTATTTAAAAAGGTTTCAAAATCATTAATACGATGATAATAATAAATATTGCATTTTCAATATGCTCTACTCGAAATAATTTTTTAGATAGCACGTAATATTCCTCAGGTATCTCTTCACCCTCATGCTCTTTAAGTAACTTTTTAATCGGGGTTGATTTTGGTTTTAGCAAAAACGGACCAAATGCTAAGGCTATTAAAAATAAAACGAGGCTCGTCACATACCATCCTTGCGTAAACCAGTAAGGATTTAAAAAGCCCATCCAAAGTCCGGATATTAACAGTAATGTCCCGCCGATCATCGTTAATATATGTAATAAATTTCGGATTTTAAAAGCATGCCTTAGCTCCGTCATATTAGACGACTTCGAGCTTGTTACGACCATTGTCATCATGAGACCTGGTCCCATTCCAATAATTGCAGAAAATATATGAACCAATACGAGAAATTGGTAAAAAGACATATATACAGCCCTCCTATCTTTTCCTATTTTATACTAAGAAGACAGACATAATAAGTGATTACCATCACTGTTCAATAATTTTTAAGAAATTCTATAGTCCATCTATAGGAAACATCGGTAATTTGCTTTTTATCAACAGTTTCAGTAAAATTTATTGTTAATCATGATCAAATTATTAGGGGGAAACTTTAATGGCAAGCAATGATTACTTAGCAAAAATGATTCGTGAACGACGATCGATTAAAAAAGGGTATACTGATAAAGAAGTAAAAGAGGAAATCGTTCGAGAACTGCTTGATACAGCAATTTGGGCACCAACTCATGGAATGCGCCAGCCTTGGAGATTTATCTTTGTTGGAGCAGAAGAGCTTCCTCAATTCGCAAAGCAGGTGGCAGATACATATCCCGAGGAACTTAAACAAAATCGAGAAGATTATTTAAATGAACCGAGCGCTATTCTTGTTGTTGTCATGGAAGAAGCCGATATTACGAAACAATGGGATGAAAACTTTGGTGCTACTGCCTCGATGATTCAAAACTTCTGGTTATTAGCCTGGGAAAAACAGCTTGGTGTCGTCTGGAAAACAAATCCTCATATTTACGATCAAAAAGTAAAAGAGATTCTCAAGCTGAAAGCAAACGAAAGAATTGCCGGTTTTATTCATATGGGATACTTCGAGGAGCAACCTGAAAAGAAAGAAAGAATCTCTGTTGATGAAAAATTTATACGTTTCCGAGATCTAAAATAATAATACATATCCACATAATTATCCACAATGCTAGAGGGCTTTAAACTAGATAAACTCATACTTTTCCAATAATACTAACAAAACGTCTCCACCCTGTGGATAACCTTTTATTAATATTTTTTTAAAATAACCCTTGACATTCTTTTTTAATTACTCTAAGATTACTATCAACAAATCAAATTATTTTAGCAATGACGAAGAAGAGTACTCTAACGTTGACACTTTAGAGAGCTGGTGGTTGGTGAAAACCAGTGTGATCACTTAGACGAATGGGCTTCCGAGCTTCCAAACTGAACTGAACTTTCACAGTAGGCTTTGGCGAATTCATCTCATCGTTATCTGAGATAGATATAAAATTTTATTTTATATCGCCTGAGTATGAGCTGTTATAGCTAATAAAGGTGGTACCGCGGTCCCTCGTCCTTTAAGGATGTGGGGCCTTTTTGTATTCTAAATTAAATAAATAAATCGTTGAATAAGAGTAGTAAGCAAGTCTTTTCATGTCATAGAGAGCTGGTGTCGGTGGAAATCCAGTACATGAATGCTGCTGAATGGACTTATGAGAGGTTTCCTGAACAAAGTAGGGAATCACGTATATCCGACGTTATCCGGATTCAAGTGGAAAAGAGTCTTCTTTTCAATTGGGGTGGCACCGCGATCAATCGTCCTCAGATAAACAGTTGTTTGTTTATCTGAGGACTTTTTGTTTTTTTATTATATGGAAGTAAAGAAAGGAATGGAGAAGAATGAATATACGAGAATTTAAGCTCATTAAATTAAATGCTGATTCCTTAACACCTACAGATATCTACAAAAAGTTAAACGGTAAAAAGAAATTTTTATTAGAAAGTACTTTTCAACATCAAACAAAAGGGAAGTATTCATTCATTGGAGAAAATCCCTATGAAGAAGTTATTGGACAGAATAATAAAACAACTGTAATCAATCATCTCCACTCTACAAAAAAAGAAATCACTGAAAATGCATTAACCTATATAAAAGACAATTTGCCAAAGATAGACTTAGACTTGCCCCTCCCCTTTTATGGTGGAGCTGTAGGATATGTTGGCTATGATGCGATCCGCCAATTCGAATATATTGGTGAGGGTCTACCAGATGACCGCCAAATGCCAGATATTCATTTCATGCTATATGAAAACATTGTTGTATTTGATCATAGTAAAGCGGAAGTCTCACTTATAACAGTGAATGTAAACGAAGAAACAGATGAACAGCTAACCGAAAAACTAACGCAATTAAAAGAGACGATTTTGCGCCCAGTCCAATTCGAACAAGCGAAATCATATCCAATCGATTTCGTACCAGAGATATCAAAGGAAGCGTTTATGGAGAAGGTAAAAGTTGCTAAGGAATATATAGAAAAAGGAGATGTTTTCCAAGTTGTCTTATCCCAGCGACTCGTAACAGATTTTGATGGGGATCCATTTTCATTTTACGAAAAACTAAGAGAAGCCAATCCATCCCCCTATATGTTTTACATCGACTTTTCAGACTACCTACTGCTAGGAGCATCTCCAGAAAGCCTTGTCCAAACCCAGGGAAATGAAGTCATTACAAATCCAATCGCTGGAACAAGAGTTCGCGGGGAAACAGCAGCCGAAGATATGGCATTAATGAAAGAGCTACTTGAGGATGAAAAAGAAATAGCGGAACATAAAATGCTCATTGATTTAAGCCGAAACGATATCGGTCGTATTAGTGAAATTGGCAGTGTAACTGTTCCAACGTATATGACGATAGAAAAATATCAACATGTCATGCACATTGTATCCGAAGTAAAAGGTACATTACGCCCAGACTACACAAGTATGGATGCACTCATTTCCTGCTTACCTGCTGGTACAGTTTCCGGAGCACCGAAGATTCGTGCCATGCAAATTATTAATGAATTAGAGGAAATTAAACGGGGCGCATATGGAGGCGGAATCGGTTTTATTAATTATAATCATGACATCAATATTGCACTTACGATTCGTTCGCTCATTATTAAAAGTAAAAAGGCTTATTTACAAGCTGGAGCTGGAGTTGTAGCAGATTCCAATCCAGAATTCGAATACCAAGAAACATTAAATAAAGCAAAATCCTTAATGGAGGTAAATAAATATGATCCTATTAGTGGATAATTACGATTCCTTTACCTATAATCTGTATCAGTATTTTTCCGAATTTTCGGAAGTTATAGTTGTCCGAAACGACGCTATTACAACGAGTCAAATCGAACAATTAAATCCAGAAGTAATTCTTATTTCACCTGGTCCAGGCCTACCAAAACAGGCAGGAAATAGTATTGAGATCATTCAACAGTTTTATAAACAAATCCCGATCTTCGGCATTTGTTTAGGTCACCAAGCAATATCAGAGGCACTTGGTGGGACGTTAAAGCGTTCAACTGAGGTGAAACACGGAAAACAATCGTTTATAACACACAATGGAGAAGGAATTTTTCAACAACTTCCACCATCCTTTGAAGTGATGAGATACCATTCCTATGTTATTGACAAATTACCAGCTGAATTAGAAGTCATTTCAAATTCTTTAGAAGACAATGACATAATGGCTATTAAACATAAAGAATATCCGGTATACGGAGTTCAATTTCATCCGGAATCGATCGGAACGAAAGCAGGAAAAGCAATTATCCAAAACTTTTTTAACGAGATAAGAAAGGAGAAAGTCCGATGAAACAGTATTTAGAGAAATTAATAAGCCGAGAGAACTTATCTTCTAATGAAATAAAACATGCGATTGAATATTGTTTATCTGATGCAACAACTGATTCTGAAATTGCAGCCCTTCTTACTGCGCTTCATAGTAAAGGAGAAACTGCAGAGGAAATCGCAGGGATTGCCGAAGTAATTCGTTCGAGATCTACTTTTTCGACGACACCAATTTCTGACGCGATCGACAATTGTGGGACAGGTGGAGATAAATCCTTTAGCTTTAATATTAGTACGACTTCTGCCTTTGTCCTTGCTGGTGCAGGTATTACCGTTGCAAAACATGGAAATCGAAGTATAACGAGTAAATCTGGGAGTGCAGACGTGTTAGAGGAACTAGGTATTTCATTAACTTTAACAAAAGAACAAGTGAATGAACTACTCCATGAAAATAAAATTGCCTTTCTCTTTGCGCCGAATGTTCATGTAGCTTTGAAGCCATTTACGAAGGTACGAAGAGAATTAGGAATTCGAACGGTTTTCAATGTCATTGGTCCTTTAACTAATCCGATAGAGTTAGATACTCAATTACTCGGTGTTTATAGCAAAGATTTATTACCAGTTCTTATCGAATCTTTGAAAAAACTAGGTAGACGTAGAGCCCTTGTCATTAACGGTGCTGGAAATGTAGATGAAGGAACATTAGCAGGTGAAAACCATCTTGCTTTCTTAAACGAAGGTAAAATAGAGTATAAAACATTTACTCCAGAAAGTGTTGGATTGCCGACCTATACAAAAGAAGATATTATAGGTGGAGATGCCAAAAGAAATGCAGAAATTTTACTGAATGTTCTCAAAGGTAAAAAAGATGCGTATTACGACACCGTACTATTAAATGCTGGACTCGGTATTTTTACGAACGGAAAAGGAAGAACGATTGAAGAAGGTATCGAACTAGCAAGAGAAAGTATAGATTCAGGTGCAGCCTATGAAAAATTACAACGACTTATTGAATACAGTAAAAAAATTCCAAGCGGGGTGTATTAATTGACTATTTTAGATAAAATTTTGAAAGAAAAAGAAACGGAAATAAAAAAGTATTTCAATCAAACGTTTGATCCAATCGATTACAAGCCAGTTGTTTCCTTTAAAGAGAGAGTTCAGTCTGCAAGCACCATAAGTATAATTTCAGAAATCAAACGCGCCTCCCCTTCCCATGGTGATATTAACCAAGGAGTAGACCCTGTTTCACAAGCGATGCAATATGAAGCTGGTGGTGCCGGGGCCATATCCATACTAACAGATCCTGCCTTTTTTAATGGAACAATGGATGATTTACGAGCGGTTAGAAAGGCTGTCCATCTCCCGATATTATGTAAAGATTTTATCATTGACCCAATTCAAATCGATCGTGCAAAAGCAGCAGGTGCGAATATGATTTTACTCATTGTCGCAGCACTTGATGATGAAACTTTAGTAAAATTATATCAATATGCTAAGGACCTAGATTTAGAAATACTTGTTGAGGTTCATAATGAGGACGAAATGGAACGTGCATTAAAACTAAACCCAGAGTTAATTGGAATTAATAATCGAAACTTAAAAACTTTTGAGGTGGATATTGCTACTACCGAAAGACTTGCAGCAATGGTAACCAACCCGGATACGATCATTATTAGTGAAAGTGGTATAAAAACAAAAGAGGACGTGATCCGCGCTAGAGATGTTGGAGCAAAAGCTATTTTAGTCGGTGAAACATTGATGCTTGCACCAGACTTGAAAGAAGCATTCCATGAGTTAAGCGTTCCTCTCCTAACTAAAGGAGTTAGGTAAATCATGCGCGTTAAAATTTGCGGAATTCAAACGAAGGAAGCTGCTCTAGTTGCAGCTGAGAACAGAGCGGATTTTATCGGATTTGTTTTTGCAGAAAGTAAGCGAAATATCGATCCACAAACCGCAGCTGAAATTGCAGAAATCATTCCTGATCACGTAAAAAAAGTTGGAGTGTTCGTCAATGAATCGATCGAAAAAATGATGGAGATTGCAGAATTCGTTGGTTTAGACTATATCCAACTACATGGCGATGAAGAGCCAGAAATTGCAGAACAGCTCCCTTATAAAATTATTAAAGCTTTTTCAGTAGAACGAGATAATTTACCAGTCATACAGTCTTATCCTTGTGATTATTATTTACTCGATAGTCCAAAAGGAAAATACCGTGGCGGAACAGGTCAAACGTTTGATTGGAAATTAATTGATAAAATCGCAATCGATAGAGAGAAAATCATCCTCGCTGGAGGTTTATCTATAGAGAATGTTCAAGAAGCTATCAAGCTCGCAAAACCAACTGGTGTTGATATATCCAGTGGTGTTGAAACCAATGGCGAAAAGGACCTTGGAAAAATAAAGCAATTTATTCAAAAAGCCAAGAACATAAGAGAGGAAGATTATTTTGACAACCTATACCATGCCTGATAAACGAGGTCGCTTCGGAAAATTCGGAGGACAATTTGTACCGGAGTTACTTATGCCTGCTTTACTGGAATTAGAAGAAGCCTATGAGGAAGCTATAAACGATCCTAAATTTCATGAGGAATTAAATTATTACCTAACACAATATGTCGGTAGAGAAACACCATT
>Ga0068629_1000319_pt1 | contig 13391 bp, 7 predicted proteins | sample InSIn3gowninarea_FD_77432 | JGI IMG/M metagenome (GOLD analysis project Ga0068629, IMG submission 77432) | Clean room microbial communities from NASA Spacecraft Assembly Facility at Jet Propulsion Laboratory, Pasadena, California, USA -... ...
AAAATTTATAAATAATATATATATATATATATATATATATATATATATATATATATATATATATATATATATATATATATATATCCAATGGTCGAGGATATCAATACCAAGCATGTCACAAGAGGCTTCATGTCTTCACATTATATCTCCTCCTTTCATCAAAGTTGTGGTCATGTTTATAAAATTGATCAAAGAAGGTAAGATAATGTGTCTTTGAATGTGATGTAGAATTCCAACTAGGAGAAAGAAACATGGAATGTTAACTATATCTAAAGAAATTTCTAAAATATTATGGGATTATGGGCTATATTTCTAGGTAGGTCATGGAGGGACACTACAAGAAATGTGCTAAAAAAACCGTAATTTTGTCTATTATTTAAGATCTTTGTGTGTATGGAAATTTACTCTGACTTTACAATAGATATTGTTACCATGTAAATAATCTTTGTTGCATTAGACCCACTTACTAATACCACATGCGAAAAGAAAATAATTCATGTTTATAAGGCACATATTCATATGATAATTATTTAAATTAATCAATTTAATTAAAGGGGAAAAAAGTGTATAACTACTATGAAGATAAATCTCAGATTTTTATTTGTGTATACTACTCTAAATATTCTAGAATATTCCCTGGAAGCTCCTTGCATTCACATAATAATTATCAAATAATTAAATTAAAATCCTACTAGCCCTATTGTGAAATAAACGTGTGTGAGAAAACAATGTAATTTGAGAAGTTATGGGGACTTGATATCTGGTCATTCCAAAAGGCACACGTTTTTTAGAAAACAATGTAATTTGAGAAGTTATAGAGTCTTGATATTTCCCCAATTATTGTAATGGGAAATTTTTAAGTATTAAGAATGAAAGTAATCTTTAACTGTGACGTTTTAGAAAGTTTTCCAGTTTCTTTTCTAATCTATTTTCTCTAAAATCTAGCAAGGATTCATTGAAATTACATGTTTTATGAGTGGAATATTCACAATCTAACTACCTCAGGGGATTTTGAGGGTGTTGAATCCATATATTCACTCAAAAAACCAATTTAAACAACAAAAATAAACATTTAGCCACAATTTCTTTAAGAGGATTTTGGCATGAAATCTATTGAAAGCTCCCAAAAGTCACACCTAAATACTACTCTGAAAATATTCTCCATGGAAAAGTGAGGTAAATAGCCATATTTAAGAATATTGTTCCATTTTATAATATGTATATATGTTTAAATTATTAATTATTTTAATAATAGTGATAAATTTATAATTAGGTTGTGGGAGGGAGGAGCGAGAGGGGTGATCTATGGCCCCAATGGAAAAATGGAGAGAAAGTTTTCTTTGGGGCTAAGAACATCATCAAATAACAATGAATAGGTCTTATCCCTTTGGCAAGGACATAATGTATAACTCTTTGGAGGAATTTGGTAGTTATGTGTAGTGGGAGATTCGATGATGATAGTTCAATGTTCCATAAATTGTTTCAAACCCCAAAAGGGAGTTTGTGGTGGAAATACTACAAAATATGGATGCTCTAAAAGAGGTTTGATGACATTGATTTTTACTATGCTAAACAGAGAATAATAAAGAATTGGATGAGAAAGCTAACATAAGAGTGAAGCTTTGGTGAGGAGTCATTATAAATGACTAAGGCCAAAATTATATATCTTATATTCCATGACTATGTAGGGTGTAAGGATGGGACTCTAATCCACAAGGAAACAAAGAGAATCAAGGATGAAAATCTATTACTGGTTTCCCCAAAGCCCAAGAACATGTAAATCCTCAAAGAGTGAAATAATCATGTGCATGACAAAAATGATAGTCTCCATTTGGAAGTTAGGTTATAAAACTCTAAGGCCTGAGGACATGTGGATTCCACTTTGGACAACATTAAATCCTCATCTAACACTGAGAATATAAGGTACCATATTAAATTTGAAGAAGTTAATTATGAAATTAATCTTGTAGAGAATTCCATTGGAAGCGACAATAGTTCAAGAAAAAATGGTACAGAGATGGAATGTCAACATTCAATGTGTAGGGCTCTATTGATAGGAAAAATAATTCCTTGTGTAACTAGTGAGTATTTTTACCATCAAAGTCCCAATTAGATTCATTATCATTTAAATGATTTTTTATTTTTTAGAACAAAGGCCCAATTTTTTATAGTATCTAGCAACTAAAATTAAACTTTAAAATTATGATTAATCTAAGGAAAACTTAAGATTATTCTAATAATTTACAAAAATATAAACTGAATCTGCTCGTATGACATAATAAATTTAAGAAGTAGAGGTTAAAGGAATTAGATGAACATAATTCCACATTAACTATCCCATGATTTATCATCCTAATTAGAATTTAAATCCAAAAAACCAAATAGATAATTTTTGTGAGAAGTTTTATGCCAAAATGCCCAAAATGATATTTTCGCGTTTTCATCCTATTCAAATATTTTTTTGTTATTTTATGAAATATATATGCATGCATTATCTAAAGGAAATTAATGATAACTTATATCTCCCAAATGATAGCAATAAAATCCTATCTTTGAATATTTGATTCCAGCGATCAACTAGTAATGAACAAATTAACAATTTATCAAATGTTGATGATAAAAATATGTAAAGTGTAATATATCATAAGAACTGTTTAAAAAGGTAATCCAAAATTAATTCAAAATTAAATAGCACAAGTTATTGAATAATACTAGGCACATCCATAAAGTAACTAAAATGATGTACTAACATAGATCTCACAGCTAGCCCCAAGGGTTAGCTCAACTGGTCAAATAAGTGCCTCATAGTTCAAGAGGTCACAGGGTCAATTATCCTCGAATATCCTGGGGTTTGGCCTAGCTCATGATAGACTAAGACAAAAAATGGTCTTCAAAAAATTTGGTACTTCCAAAATGATTCAAAACTACAAGCTTGTAGTCTTCACCGTTTCTTGACCCTTTGCACAAACACAAAATGGTCTATAAATACTATGAAAAATAAAATAAGTCGTGTGTAAAGAAAATTGACATATTTTCTGAAATTAAATGATTAATTCTAAAACTAAAAATTGTATGCTTGATCGTCTAATATCTGCCTGAGAAGTAGGCAACCTTACCTCATCTCCAAAATATTTGTAGTTGAGACTAAGCAATAGGTGGGGTGCATGAAATTCTATGTTTTCCTCCCATTGTGAATATATCTGGGAAATAATAGAAAAGTGAATGGAAAGAAACTATTTAATGCTTATTTGGTAGCTAGTAATCAACCCTTGGAGAATTTTCTTTTTATTATGATACTTGATTTCACATTTAGCAATTAGCTTGATTTGTTCAAAAGTCAATTGTAGAAATTTCTAGAAATTTTGTTGTCTCCAGAAATTAATCCTTTTTATTAGTTCCCAATCCTTTCCAATAATATGTTTTTTTGGTTGTTTTAATTCTCCTAGAACGATCTCCTTTAGTAGCTTTGAACCGAGCAAATCAAATTCTTCTATAAATTTTGTTTCTTTCTCCCAGATTGCCAAAATGTCCTTGTGTTCTTTGTATCTATGTTATGATTTCTTTTTTTGCATCCTCCCTATGGATCAAGGATGAAAGCATCAATATGTTATTTATATTTGAAACTTTTGGAATTTCATTAGATTGAAAACCCTTTTCCCAATCAAGAGTAGACAAAAAAAATGTTGTTAATAGATTTCTCCTCTTTTAATAATGAATAAATACTTTCATTTAAGATTGTAATTTATGGATAAAATATTTAGATTTTATCAATAATTTTATATAAATTTGACTGATTTATCCCTAAAATTAGAAAAACTTGTAAATCTTGTTCTTTGAAAACTTTGTGACTCTACATAGCTTCTTGATTATGATTAAGTTGATTCTGAAGAAATTTAATTTGCTCTTTTAAGACATCAGTCATGATTTCATAATCGCTTTCAACTTCTCCTTTCCAAATGTGAGTTTGATCATCATGAAGTTTTCTTAGCTCCTAAATGTTTTGTTCATGTTTCGATTTCTCCTCTTTCAATTTTTTTGAAACTTCTTTTGTATATTTTCCCTTTCTATAATGAATCCTTAAATTAGAGTTGCATAAAGCTTTTGCCAATTTTCGTCATTAAGCAATTCACTTTTCTCTAATTTATTCTCCAAAACTTTAATATTTCATAGATTATCATCATATAAAGTTTCAAGCTTATTTAAATGATATTGGTTGTAATTAACAAAATTTCCTAAAGCTTGAGAGGATTCTTGGGATTTTTATTTTGCATCTCTGAGAGCCTGCCAGCTGCATTTGGAGAAAGTCTTTAAAGAATCATGTCTTCTTTTCTTTGTTCTTCTTACCACTTATTTTGTTTGAGAATTGAAATAATAATCTTTCAAAGAAATAATTATATATGGAACTACCTCTAAATCAGAAATTGGTTTCATAAAAAATGATTCCAAAGGAAGCTTAGTAGAAATGGTTGTCATTGAGGTCTGAGGAGATGTAGTAGAGATTATATCCATTCTTTTGTGTGATTATACAACCTCCTCATTACTCTTAGTTATGATTTCACTAGGTGTTTTCTTCTTTTTTTCCTCATCAACTTCCATTTCTTCAAATATTGTAGTTTCTGGTTTCTTTTATCTTGTTCCTTCAAGAGAATTAACTTTAATAATTTCTTTTTCAGGTGTTCTTCCTCTTCTATTGTTTTTTTTGTTACTATAACTTCTTTATTTTATTTCAGAACTTCCATTTTTGTGACCTATGCATCCTTACCTATGAAAGCAACATCTTCTCTCTTTTCAATTTCAACCTTTTGTTCCTTTTGAGAAAAAACAAAAGGAATAGAAGTGATTAGGTTGAAATCAAACTGAAAAAACTCATAAGCCTTTAACTATTCGAAAGAAATATTCAGATGTAGACCTTTTCTCAAGGAAATTTTCCAATATATTTCATGTAAACCTTTGCAACTTGTCTCTTGTTTCAATATTTAATAGTTTTCCCCTTCCAAAAATCTGTTGAAAATCATTAATATCTATGAAAATTGCATCAAATGGAGGTTGTTGATGAGAAAATATTTTAATATAGCTCACCATTATATAATGACATCTAATAATTCCATTAGTATCATAGTCATAGTAAGGTAAAGAAAATAACCAAACTTCTTGAACCTATTTGGCTTCCTTGAATCCCTACCCTATATCTGTGATATTTATGTCGTTGAAATTGATTGGAAGACGAGGCCAATTTTTATTTTTATTTTTAGTTTGCTCAAATTTTTGGCTTGGCCATTTAGGACAACCTGATTTGAAACTTCTATTAGGGTGAGCCTTTCAGGGATATAATGGGGTAAAAGGTGAGGACCAACCTCACTTCGAATTTTTTTTTGTTATAAGAAAAGGAATCTTCAACAAACCAATGCCGAATTGAGTCTAGGCCTTCTTTCTGATTTTGACTAATTCTAAGAGTTACTTTTCCAAACAATATTTCATAGAAACAAATTAAAAAGTAACGAAAAATACCATAAATATGAAATTTAAAATTCAACTCACACACAATATAAGCATAATTTTGGATGGGTAATTCTTGATCATATTGATCATTCCATTTCATGTGCGGTAATGGAACTGAGGAAATGCCAATATCTATCAAGTAGAAAGACATATATAAAATTTGTTTGCATGTAGGGGGAGATGATAATGAAAATTTTAATGAATATATGATAATCAATGAAAAAATATCAACCCAGTTTAGACATTTCCCCTCATTTGAAATTATATGGGTTATTGTGATCCATTTTTTTATAATGTTGAGGGTCTTGCTCCCCATATAATATAATTAGAATTTTAAGAAGAAACCTTATGGGTTACTTAAAAATAGATATGGGATACTATTTGTTTTCTATAAGCTTAAAACCTTCATCTTATTCCTTTAATTAGTATTCAATCACTCTGTCATAATTCTCTCCACACTTCTTGAAGGCAGTTCCTTGAAAATTCTTAAGGAAATCAAGATGAAGGTGGATTTCTAGGGGACTGATCTTATATATGGTATATATGAATTCAATTTCCCATGAAGATATGATAATTTATTGATGGTATGATATTGTTCAAGTTTTAATATCAACGTGAGAAAAAAAACCATGAAACCATGTCATACTAAAGAAAAAGTATGGCCCTAACTACTACTTTGTGTAACTTTGTTTCGCGTATTGCTTCAAACTTATTTTTATTTGTTTGAGAAGATCTTATGTTGTTTATCCATCCTCTTTCCTCAAAGAAATCAAATATTTCTTCCCAGATCGTCATACCTTATTTTTGTGTCTTGTAACTTGAGTTTAATATGAGGACTCGGTTGAAGCCAACCTCCCCAAGTAGAAAATTCTCCATTTGTTTAAGTGTATACCTTATATACTCCATTTATTGTTTCGTTACAAATTTTTTTTCCTTTTCCCCTGTTAGGTTTCTTAAGGTTAAGCCTTGTAATATTATACGTACCCTTGCTTTCTGCAAATGTTTTCCATATTAAAAAATAAAAATAAAAAATGTAAAGAGGGTATTTCCTCAAAGAATAATCAAAGGAAAAAAAACAAGAATGAGAAAAGGTCAAAAAATTAAAATATATGAACCCCAAAAAACAAAAAGACACCATGAAAGTTAGCAAGTCTAAATGCCACTACTATTTACTTTTATGCATAATAATGATTGTGTGCAACTTGTTATTCATACCACAATTCATGGTAATCAAAATGATTAATCTTGATTATATCATGCTTTGAATTTTATGTTTATGGTTAGAGAATAAAATCTGACCAAACAGTTTAATCTTGGTAGATCATTAGATAGGTAAAGAAAATAAACGGAGCTCATGAGTTTAATTTGATTCCTTGGATGATATAAAGTCAGAAATGGATAGTTTGTTTTATTAAAGAAAAGAGAGAATAAGGGTTTTCTAGCCTAAATACACCCAAATAAATGAAGAAAAAATGATCGGGGTAAGAAACGGGTAAGTAGAAGAAAGGTTGTTGAAGTATAAATTAAATTGGATCAAAATACATGTATCATGCTTACACTCATATTTCAATATGTATGATCAACTACGAAAGCAAAAAAAAAGTTTTGCAAGTTAATGTCATTAACTCCCCTCATTCATTTTTCACTTTACCTTCTAATTTTCTATCCACAAGTATGTTTTAGTAGTTTAAATCCTACAACTCAAAGAGGCTCAAAGAATTTCTCTGACTTTTTGTGGGACCAAACCCTCAGCTTAATGATTTATGGATGTACGTGCTAGAATCCCCTTCATAAAATCCATTCCCCCTTCATTTCTTTAATAAAGCACCCCTTTCCTATGGTTAAACTCTTTTTCCAAGGAAACGTAAAGACAACTCCATGAAAATTTCTTTTCACCCAAGAAAAAATTTTTATCCTAAGTATTGAGCGTATGTGCGCCATAATTAAATTTAACCTCTTTACTTAAGGAGAAACCCACTCCACTAAATTTCATACTAATTACTAACTTTATTATATAACTCCATGATGCAACTCTTTTCCCATATATTAACTAAATCCCTATGTAAATACCCCCAACCCTTAGTTTTAATAAAAAGTAATACATTTACCCCATATCTCAACAAAACCCACTTAATTTACCAAACCTCGATAAACCTAAGTTAAACCCCAGCATTTAATTCCACCCGATCCCCTAACCTTGCGATTAAGCCCACGTTAATCACAAACTATCATGATTAAGGACACTAGGCCCCCCACACTCTCGTTCATTTCCTCCATGCAATTTTGTCAGCCAAATACCATTAGATCAACTTCCCACTCATCCAATAGTCCATAGCCATATCGGTCGTGCCCGATGGACGAACTTTAATTGCCTAATAAAGTAGTTTTTCTCGATCCCTCCTTTGTTATGTGTCATGCTCTGGAATATATCAGGTGACCCCTCTCAAAAATTGCCTTCGCCTCATAAGCGGTGTGATGGCTTGGGAAATGCCTCCCTGCTCAGCCCACGAAACCACCTACTGTTCATTCAAAATTACCCACAAAAAATATAATCGTTGCTCCATAAAAATGTCAAGAGGGTATTTTTTACCATTTTTCACTCATTTTCTCTGTGAACTAGTGTAATTCCTAAAAAATTCCAAATTCTACATTTCATCTCCGAATTCACTCCTAAATAAAGTTGCAGAGACCTAAAATGACCTCTCAGTCCATACCAGAGCCATTCGAACCTCTACAATTGCCTCCATATTTGTAGATTATTCACCCAATTCTAGGTATTTTACCACAAACTATCACTCACCCTTTCAAACTCGGAAATTCTTAGCCTTTTTTAGTGTTTCAATTAAGTAAAATTAATTGGATAAATACCTTAAATTTTGAAATACATGGAAAAACCCTCTAAAAAATCCCAGTTGTCATGAAATACTTCGGAATAAACATGTAAAGCCTACTTTCGATCCACAAGAACTAAATCAGGGCTTCCCCTATTGCCCTGGGCATTAGACCTATCATAACTCCCCATGTGGACCTCGATCACCTTCCCTTGGCTGAAAAGTATTTCCAAATTAAGGATACACCTACCTAGAACCTCCTAATTAAAGTTCATTGTTTAAGTAGGGACAAATACCTCAACCATGATGATGATATTGGCCTTTGGGAGTCATATTCTCCCAAATACCAGTTCCCATAGGTACATGGTTTCCCTGAAATTGTCCACCAGTGCCATGCCTATTATATTCCTAGCCTAAGAGCTATTATGTCCCCTAACCAAAAGATTCTATTCACCATAACATATGATTCCATAAATGAAATTTTGCAAATCCAACTAGGACCAAACCTAACTCGACTCTCGATTGGAGATTTGTTAGACTAATATTCCAAGTTTAGTCCCTCTACACTAGCCGAATTGTTCCAACATTTCATTTTTTAAGACTAGCACATTCCTAAAATTCCCACACCCCCACCATATGTTTACTCCATGTTATCTGAAAGGGGAAAACACATCATCACCATGATATCATGTGTACTAGGTTTCTCCGCTGATGAATTTGTTGATGAAATTATCGTAGCCTTCATGTCAATATATACCCTAGGAAAACCTCCTACTATTTTGTAAAATCATGTGGAGTTCATAGCTTAAAGAATGCATGAAAATTTCACCAGGATGTACAATGAAAGGGTGTTCAAATACTCATATATCTTCTACCATATGTTCATGTATTATCAGCCAGATAGAATTCCTTTTCCCCTCCAGAAGCTGGATACCAAATGCCGTCCCAAGTCTATCATTTTTTGGACCCCACTGTTCCATAATTTTGAGTCACCATATACCTATTTAGATTTTATAGATTCTTTTGATCGTCTTATGATGACTATGCTGAAAGGAAGCCCTCCACCCAAGGTAAGTGGAGAGATCAAAATGGTCCTTCAGTTTTCTAAACAAAGCAAAGTGGGAGATTGGTACCTTTACCAAAACCACACAGAGATAAGAATTTATGGTTGTGAGCTTGCACAGTATAAACTACCGAAATACATCCCCATGAGGTTATTTTCTCGCGAGTACTCTAGAAAAACAAGGAACTATGACGAGATAAAATTTGTCTCGGCCATGAAAATATCACAATTCAAATTAAAGAACTAATTAGGCCCCTTCATTTCCAATTCTAGAGAGGTAGGGAAGGAGACAGACCAAATTTTGTAGCAAATAAAGTTCTGAAAGAGTTTCATTTGGAGGTATGAACCTTAAGAATTTATGACCATATTGATAAAGAAGGCCAAGTTGGGACCCTATATTCACCACCCCATACCAAAGATAGAAAAATATGCAAATCACCTTGAGTGGGTGGAAAACACTCCTGTAGATAGAGACAGTACAAAGGTAGACGTAGATAATTCCTTATGTTACTTAGAAAGATAGTTTCATGAGGGCTCATTTCTGTAGGTACCTAAACATCAAGAGCCAGTCATGAGCACCCTTCCTATCATGCAAACTCCTTATAATGAGGAAAAGAGCCCTAGAAGGCCCAGGGTGGAACCCTCAAGTTCACGAATGGGCACATCAAATGTATAATATGAGACTAGTCAGAGCAAAAGGCCCAAGATAAACCCTATTTCATAGTAGGAAGATGTAGAAGGCTTAGTAGAAATAACTAATACTGAGTTGGATAGAAGTAAAGGAACAAATCTATCTGAGGAAACAGAAGGGTCGTCCACATCACACACCAAAATTTTGGAAAGACAACTAAGTGTAGAAGTATCCTCATTCAGTAGGCATGTTGATAAGGATAAGGATGTCAAAGATAGATATAAAGAGATCAAGATGATAAATGAGAAACTAAAGGCCAAAACTTATGCTTAGTATCTCAAACTCACACCTACCAATCAGCCAAGGTTGATGTTAGCTTTTGACATCATGGAGGGAAAATTATAGATGTCCTTCATAAAACCAACTGCATAACAGCCAAGGACATTGGCTAATTACATGAGAATTGATTTTGAAGTGATGGCAAGGGATATTCATCCCATAGACCAAATTGAATTTCATAAACAGAATGGATAGATGATATACTCCACCCTCACAGGTAAAGCCATAGTTTCCCATCAGCTATAGAATTCATTGAATAATATCTTAGTTCAATATCAATTATAGAAGGTCTCCTCACAGGTGAAAGGTACTAGAATCAAGACTTTCGAATACTTAGTGATTGAATTGGGTAATGACCCCAAAGATATCAAAGCCACTGAATAGCCGATAAATAAGAAAAATGATGACATTGTTGCATCGAAAAAACAATTGAAGGTACCTTAGCTACAACATTCCCAAACACAGGAGGTCTTAGAGACCCAAACCAGACATTAAGAATTGATGGAGTTGGCCCCAAAACTTAATGATCAGTTAAGGGGGACAGAGAAAAAATTAGACACTATAATTCAATTGAAGCAAAGTGATATTTACACCACATCTACAAATGTCATCCCAATGATCTCAATAGAATTCCCTTAAATGATGGTAGCCTCATTAGCTCCCATATCTCCCATGCCTACATAACAACTGGTTTCAAAAGAGTCTACATCAATAGTAGGTGCATTAGGAGAAAAAGTAACAAAGCTCATCAGAGACATGGATGAAATTTCTATTCGGGCTACATAAATGAACAAACTAAAAGACAAACTAACAAGCTTGGAAATAGATTGCAAGCTTGCGAAGATAATGTGCAAGGAATAAGTGCAAAAAACTACCAGAATGAATGAAAGATTAAAGGCCATGGAGAAAGACCTAACACTAAAGGAACCACTTGGGAAAGCCAAGGAGCTATTATGGGCCAATATCGTTGACTTTGTCAATGATATTTTTCCATCAATTGAAGTTATTTTTAAATAGATAGACCTGATAAAGGTAGCTACATAAGTTATCCAAAAAGTCAAGGAAGAACTAGGAGACATGCACGAAGATGCAACCAGACTTATCCACTTCCTCAATAGTAAAAACAAGTATGAACTTCAAGAATTGGATCGAGAGGATAGGACAAAAAAAAATTTGGAGGTAAGACATGTCCATTCCAAGAGAAATTTAACGTTAAACCTGGAGGGAAAGTGTCAAAATATGCAGGTAGTAGTTGATAGATTTATGAAAAACTTTCAAATTTTGAGAGAGAAAGGGTTACCCAATCCCTTGGTCATAAATGACAAACTCATGAAAAAATAGGATTATAACAACAAAATTAGAGATCTAGCTAAAGAACAGGCCAATACATCATCAATAAAGGCATTACCAATAGGTAAATTTCTTTACCAGACATTTGAAAACTTAATTTTCCTATAGCATGAGGTGAAAGACCTATTCATCACTAAGCCGACTTTCACTAAGTACACCAAGGTAGATGGGACATATAGAAGGATGTTAAAAATCAGGTTACCTGATGCAGAATTATGGGAAAAATTCATTGATTTACCATAGTAAATTGTAGTAAAAAGGTTAATGTATAGTCAGTAGAGTAAAGGGTAAAGGCAGGTTAGCAATGTTAAAGAGTACGAGTGCTAAATATGATCAGATGAAAGCCAAAAGTAACTAAAGCCTCCAGTGTGAAAGTTCAAACAAAAAACAACATAAAGGGCTACAAACAAAACTATAAAGGCCAACAGTACTATAATAAAAGGGACATTGTGAAAGCAATTCAATGGCTTTCTCTATCTTCTTGCAAGAAGATATTTTTATTTCCTAGATTAAATCTCATGTTAGTTTGAGATATTTTGTAATAATTTTTGTATAATATTTCACAAATCAAAGTATGTATGGTGGATTATTAGACATTTCTATAGACTTCTACATCAAGAGAGTGTAAATCTATTGTATCGCTAACTGGGCTAGAAAGTTGGGTTGATGAATAATGACAAGTTATTTCACAAGATTCATTTGTAAAGTGACGTGTAGACAAGTATTTTCTCACATTGTTGTTTCCTTTCCTAAAGGTTATCCCATAATGTATATCTGAATCCAAATGTTATAACATGGAATGGTATCTCAAAATTTACTTAATTTCACTCTGTTTTAATTGTTATGCAATTCAATGTTTTCTATTGATATCTAAGTTCCGAAATTCTTAGTTGCACCTTAGTTTAGGTTGTCTCTTTATAATGTATAACAAAGGATTCTTAATTGTGCTTTGTTTTTTATTACCCTCCATTCCTTGTTTAAGTCCCAGTCTGATAATTATTGATTTCTCTCTCACCCTGATTCAAACCATTTCACCCCTTCAGCCCAAAGACCTACACTCTACTCTACTATATTTCTCTTTGAACATTCCCTTTAGTGAGTTAATTCTAGTTATGTGCCCCCTTTTGTTGACTCCGTAGCCCAATGGTCTAAATCCATCATTCTATCCATCTGTTTTAAGGATTCCACCATCCAATCTTCAATACCAATAAAAAACCCCCTCAACATTTATAAGTAGCCTAAAATCCTAGGAAACAAATCTAAATCATATAAAGGGATCTATCTTTGATCCATAGTTTGGCTAGAGCCTATGCTTAAAAGTTGGTTTGTGGTTACCTGAGTCACTTTCTTTCTTTTGATAACTTGTAGAGAAAATTCTGAGTGATAACATAGTGGTAACCATACTGTGGAAATCAAATCCTCATTCCTAATAAAGCTTTAAGAAAATTCTAAATCCACATTCTGAGACTCTTAAAGTCATTTTTTCGAAGTTATCTTGAAAAATCTCACTAAAACAATTAAAAATTTTGAAATTCTGGCTTCCAGGATGACTTGTTTTACTAGGGCTAATCCAGATCTAAACCCTACTCAAGTAGTTGATAATCCCAATCTAATTTCAAGAAAATCAAGAAAAGAAGAAAGTTCAGGTAGCTAGATACCATTAGTTAAAGCTAATTCA
>Ga0068629_1000320_pt1 | contig 13344 bp, 9 predicted proteins | sample InSIn3gowninarea_FD_77432 | JGI IMG/M metagenome (GOLD analysis project Ga0068629, IMG submission 77432) | Clean room microbial communities from NASA Spacecraft Assembly Facility at Jet Propulsion Laboratory, Pasadena, California, USA -... ...
CGCTCTCAGGTGGAGCTTCTCATTAGAGTGATCGAGATTGTTGCTGCCGCTTGCGAGTCCTTCACCGTCTCTGCACCGTCTGGAGCTGTGAGGCGCCGAGCATGGGCGGGATCGAGATGGGAAACATCAAAGGCCAAGTGTCACTTCACAACTACTCGTACTCGTACCTACTTTGCCATGAATAGTTGTGTTACTGTTGCACCAAGCATTAATCAGATCGCTCTTCATCCTATGCCGCCGCCAACCGTTACACAACCATGGGCAAGGATTGGAAGGGTGCTGGGCGGAAACGTTGTCAACACGACTTGCACAAAGATGCCAATTGCAAAAGAGCATAGAATACAGAGAATGCATATTTGATCATGATTCCGCGCCTTTCGTGTCCGGTCCAAGAACCTCCTTTTTCTCTTTCTTCATAAACCACGACACATGATGTGATAGATCGAGGCTTCCATGCCAAACAGATAACCATCTGTTTCCCACAACTCAGGCAAAAAGGCCAGCTATCGACAACAACAAAGACATCAGGAGAAAGGGTCAAATTTTATAATGTACACGGCAGAGTAGGGGAGTTAAACTGCGAAATGTCTAGAAGGGAGGAGTGACGGGGCCGCCGGCCATGGCGCTCTCTTGCTGGGCCATAACCTCCTCCTCGGCAGCCTCGATGGAAACGGCAAGACCGACCTTTGCGGCGTTCTGGCAGAAAAGGTCAGTGGTTTGTCAAGTATGGATGGACGAAGGCTAGTGCTTACCTTGACGTGGTCGAGCTCACCAGCGAAGGTGATCTGGACCATGGGGACAATTCTCTTCTCGAGCAAGACACCGAGCTTACCAGCAGTGTCGACCTGAGCTCTGAAGCTGCTTGCTCTGAAGTCGTACTTGGCACCAAGAGTGGCGACACCCTCCTTTCTCATGCCGCCCATCATGGGGTTGCCGGCGAACTGCAGGTTGAGGTCGACACCAGTCTCGAGCTGTGCGGAAAGTCTTCTCCAGTAAGAACCCTGGACACCACCGGAAGGCATGAGCTGAGCACTGGCGATCCAGTCCTCACCCTTGTACTTGGCGGCGTAGCTGATCATGGCCTCGGGACCGAGCTGGGCAGCGGGTCTCTGGTAGACAGCCTCAAGACCGAGAGCGAGTCTGGGGGTGATGCTCTGGAGGTAGCTACCAATGAAGATACCAGTAAGAGGACCGTCGAGGATGGAGGGGTTCATGGCCTTGACCTGAGCAGTGAAGTCGTTGCCAACGTAGTCGTTCTCGAAGGAGAACTGGGCACCTCCAGGACCAGCCATGGAAGCAGCCTGGATCTGGGTGGTGGTCTTTGTGACCCAGCGGGGAGTCCATCGGTAGTTGAAACGGGCAGAGAGAGAGAGGTCGCTGTCGAGGTTACCTTGGCAGAAAATCTGGGAGTGTCAGCGGGTGGGCATTGAGAAAGCGGCGCACAGACGAGCATACCTTGTTGGTGCCGTAGAGAGCGAGGAAAGCATAGGGAGGTATTTGCTGAGAGCCCTGGGAGAAGGCGTGCGAGACCTGGAACAGCGGCGAGACGCTAAAGGCCTTTGTGAGGTCGGCGCGCAGGCCGGAGAAGGACAGGTTGTTGAGGAAGACATCGCGCTGGACCTCCTTTGCGACGTTCTCGACGGTTCCAGGGTTGGTGAGACCCAGAGCCTCTCTTCGTGCCTGGAAGGCTGAGTATGTATCCTTCAGCGCCGAGGCCAGAGCATTGTTGGACACAGCGGACAGAGCGCCAGACTTCTTCTCGGCGACAGGAGCCACAGGCGCCACGGGAGGGTAGGGGGTGGTGGTGATAGGAAGCGACGTCATGATGTAGACTTTTGCTGCTGAGGGCGATTGAACGAGTCTTGGGACACCGGCGGCGGAGGGCGGCGACGACGGGACTCTGTTGAAAGACTAAGCGACGGGTCGACTCTGACACGGCTTAGATGCAATGGCGCGCGACAACTCTTTCAAAAGAGATGGGTTGATGGTGACTTGGGCGTTCGTGTCTGCTTTGCGCGACCGACGACGTCGATGCCAAAAATTTAGGCCGAGCGGCGTGATTGGACCGAGCACAACTCCGAAGCCGGCCAAAGCTTCACGTCTCAGTCTCACTTTCTCTTTCTTTTTCTCTGGTTTCCACTTGGTGGCAGCTCCCATTTTTGACTCATCGGACCAAGAACAGTAGTAGTCTGGGCTGGCTGTTGGAAAGGAACAGCTGCTGGCGGCGGAGGGGCCTGGTAGCTGTTGATGGGGTTGTACGCAGGCTGGCTGAACTGTGTGGCTGTTTTCTGTTCTTGCAGAGCAGACAAGGTAGGTGCTCTTTGTTGGGTCTGCTGTGGACGATTGAAAGAAGAGGCAAAGGGGTTGTTGGAGCCAGTGGCCTGAGGAAGTGGAGCCTTTGGTTTCTCGGAACGAAGTTGAGGAGGGATCTTGGTGACCGGCTATATCTGTTAACCATTGTCAAGCGGCTTGTTGAAAGTCCACTGACAGCAGCAACACCGGTGCGAGGTTCATCCTCGCAGGGGATCAAGTCCCACGACAAACCCTCGGAGGGAAGCACCTCGTCCTCGGATACAGAGGCGGTATCCTCAGAGGTGCCTCCAATGATCTTGCCCTCAAAGACTTGTGCAGACGAGAACGAGATCGAGTATCTATATCCATATCAGTACAACAAATCGTCTAGCGGCACCGGTAAGGATGAACCCACGCCATGGTTGATGTATGGTAGGCATCAACCATGGCAGATCTTGCTTACGGATATAGTCGTTGCTTCCATATTGAAAAAGAAGGAGCATCTGTAGCGACTTCCTTTGCGAGAAGCTATCGCCGCATATCATCTGCTAATCTTCCCGCATTGTAACTGCCACCAAGGATCTGACTTGTTAACATGCAACACATAAGGTAGGTTGGAATGATCTCGATCACGTTGTTCTTAATCGAATACGTTTTACAATTTTCTGCGCAGCGACTGACATTAGTCTATATCATAGTTGCAATAGAAGCTTGGCTACGATACCTAGTTTAGCGGCTTGGACAGTGATCCGCACTTGTATCATATGGTACCTCATAATAGGATTGTAGTCTGAGGCATGATGGTACTGTATGTGGCATCGCACTTATCATTAGAGGATCAGTTATAGTTCCACAAAGTGTCTTGATTGCTTGTACCGTCCCTTTTCCTGATGTGATTACTAGTCGTCATCCTACTCCTCAACCTCATCCTCTTCACCCTCTTCACTCTCTTCATTCTCTTCATTCTCTTCGTCGCCAATATCACCTTCTTCATCCATAGAGACCACTTGAACCGCGGGGTCGGGAATATCGAAGCTTTGCTTATTACTGATAGGCTTCCATGTCAAAGCAAGAGCAAGTGAAGTCTGTGAGTTTGCGCCGAAGTCTGAAAAAGTGCAGATGAGATTGAGAGCAGTACAGTTTGGACAGTGTCCGTCCTTAGTACCGCAATTTGTTTTGTGGTTCAGTCGACATGAATCACAGTTGGCGGTTGGGTTGTCCCGAAGCGGCACGCGGATGCTAGTGCGCCATGCTGGATGGATCTTGGCTCGAATATTAGCTTCCACTTCAGCGGTGGTCAACAAGCGAGGGCCCTCATGAGCCGGGACATTGTACGGTTCTCCAAGGTCCTTGATCTGAACAACCTGTTCAAGATGATCGAACGTCGATACCACGCCTTGCATACTGGTCAGCCTCTCATTCTGCAAGAATGGGAGGTCTGGACCAGGGTTGATGATTTGATTCTTGAGGAAGTGGTAGATGAGGATTCCTACGCGATAACTGGGTGTAGCACCTCGTATGGTTCTGTCTTTCTTGCGAGTTCTAGATAGCTCTTTTTGCAAGTAGAGGGCTTTCCACACACCATCTTTGTTCCACTCAACACGTACACCCCAGGAGTTTGCCTTAGCAACGTCGTTGGTTCCGAAAAGGTCTGGCAGACGAGCATAGCAGTACTCATGTTCTGCATCGTTGTCCTTGAGCTCAAACACCAGATGAATCTCAGTTCTCGGTCCAATGAGCTCTAGCTGGCGGTGCGATAGTTTAAGCTTGATTGCACCCATCCTAAAAACACTGTGCTTTGGGGCGAGACGCCTGCCGGCTCGACGCAGAGTGTGGCCTATACCTTCAGCGTAGCTAATTGTCCAACAGGTCTTCGCCCAAGAATTGGACTCCGTAAGAGCAGACTTAGCATTGAGACCGACTGTACTGCCGAAGCTAGTACGTGCAGTACCACCAGGCCAGAGTATAGAGGGAGAGGCAAAGACTCCATCTGAGATATGCTTGAGAGTCCAGCCTGCCATCTGGTCAAGTGTAAATACACCTGCAGAAGTCTGCAAATCGTGTGCAGCTGCAGTTGGTATGGTAAACGGTGCATTGGATGTATAGACATGAGCCGTTGTTTGTAGCATACTCTGGACCACTTGTTCGGCAAGGAAAAGCCATTTGGAATTGGCAGGAAGACTACACACAGGAACCATCTTGAAGCTGGTGGCCTGGCGGGCTGCGCCGTAATGGATGCTATTTTGGGCCCTTGTAGTGCTTTCTGTTGTGGAGATGTGAGTTCTCTTTCTTTTGCCTGGTCTGATACTCTTGCCATCATAAATCTCGGGTTGGCGGTTGTTGGCAAAGTAATAGATGATAATGTAGATGATCCACCATTCGGTGAGGTTGCTGCGAGAGATTTCGGGAACATTGGCCAAGTCGTTGACTGTGAATCTAGGATCCGAAAGAGTATCAAGCTGCGTACCACCTTGTGTGCGACGGATCTGGTGGAATCCTTGAAAGATCTGATTGGCAGCCTCGCCTGGTCGCTTCCTGATATCGTCGAGGGATCTGTTGTACCCCTGCACTGATTCACGGTTCGCGTAGAACGCGTCGATCAGAGTTGAGACCGTACGCCACACTACTCCAGCTGGGTTGTGGAGTGACGGAGTTACGCCAATGAGGTTGATTGCGGGTGCGGTTTGGCGTACGACTGCGACAGGCTCACCAACTCTAGCTCGAGTTCCGATCCGGATTGTGTCGCGTCTGACCCAGCCACGCCGAGTGGGATTTGAGTATTCGATTCGAGCGAGTTGTATCTGTGTGCCGGGAGCGTTCATAACTCCGATCACTTTGAACTGATCGCCTTTGGTAATGTGGATGCCGATTGCATTCGCAGCGGCATATGAACCGACTGCGACTGCGGGAAAGCCGACCGGCCAGTCAGACATGCTTTGCGACATGACCAGTGTTTGGCGTTCCTAGTTAACTTGGTTAGTTGACATGTATGTCTCTGAAGGGGTGGGCGTTATACGCACCAAGAAGAGCTTTGGTATTGGTGCGATGGGGATGTGGACGGTGTAATGAGAGGAGACGAAACTGAGGTAGGCCGATGCAAGATCAGTAGACAAGTGTGAGGGAAGTAGGCGAGAGGACGCGGCGTGAAAGAGTATGTGTAGCTTGTGTGGTGATGACGGCAGTGAAGAAAGATGGGCGGCCACTATGAAATTTTTGTCGAGAAGCACCTACGAGAAGACAGAAGAATATAAATCACTTGCTTTGCGTGTTGGTGCCTACGGGGTCTAACAATAACAAGACAGGCAACAAACAAGACAAGCAACAAACACAGCTAGTGAGAGACACGACAAGGAACAAACACGACAAGAGAGAGACAACACACATTTCTGCTGTAGTGAGGACTAAGACTGGTGCATCAAGTTCAGAAGAGACGGAAAGGTGATCAGTACGACCACAAATGGACTGCTATACCATCGATATTAGCGGCTTCAGAAACAAAGTTGTCTACACTTGCGATGCAGCGGCGACTGTCGTTGTGTGCGGAACTCCGCGATCGGACAGCCAAGCACGGAGGAACAAATGTCTGAAGAGGGGGTGGGGCTCGCCATTCCGGAATCCGCCCTCTGTCTCTTATCTACACCTCCGAGTTGCTTGATACTGCTTGCATTGACCGGACATTATTCCTCCTGGCCTGGACTTTTGTTTCTTGCTCTCTGCTTTGCTCTGTGACTCGCCTTCACCGATTGTGCGGTACATCACCCATCCCATACTGCCAAGATCAGCTGCTTGTCTCGTCGCTCACCTGTTCTCGCGGATCACCCTCTCGGAAACTGCTACCAATTTATCCATACCCAGCATACTGATTTTACCGGCATCTAATTGCCTTTTCTTTAGCCATGGACACTCTTCTGTACGTCTTTCTCCTTTACGATATCTCCGTCCCTCCTGTCAATTGCAAACATGGCCGTAGTACATCCTTTTATAATATCTCATAATCATGCTGTCGACCGTACATTTACTAAGACAAAACTTCGCATCAGTACGGCCGATGTTATGGCCAGTTCACCAAGTTGGAAGCGCAGATCAAGCACTTTCGTCGATGCCATTCATGATTTGCCCGAGAAAGAGAGCATGGCGCCTGCCCAACTCTACAGCACTGAATCTGGCCGTTTGTTCCACTCTGGCAGGATAGTGATCGCCACAGTCGGTTTGCCTGCTCGAGGCAAAACCCATACCTCTGTTGCTCTGGCCAGGTATTTGCGCTGGCTGGGAGTCAAGACGCGTATCTTTCATCTTGGCGACTACAGGAGAGCGACCATGGGCGAGGGTCAAGAAGTTCCTGACGATTATTTCTTCATCAATGCCTCTCCCTCTTCCGTGCTACTTCGTCAGAAGATCCTCAGGAAATGCAGAGAAGATATCTACAACTTCCTCGAGCACGAGAACGGCCAGATTGCCATTTATGACGCCGTCAACCCTTCTGCCGCTGGTCGTATCTCCCTCGCCAAAGAGTTCTCCAAGCATAACGTGCAGACCCTCTTCATCGAATCGCATTGCACAGATGAGAAGATCATTGAGGAGAATGTCAGAAGTGTCAAGATCTCTTCCCCTGACTACCAAGGTTGGTCCGACAAGGATGCCGTCAAGGACTATCTGGCCAGAATCAATGCTCGTATCCCCCATTTCGAGTCCATGGAAGAGGCCGAGTTGCATTACGTGAAAATGATCAACGCTGGAGAACGAGTGATTGTCAACAACTGCGCTTTCAACTACCTATCTCAGCGCATCGTCTTCTACCTTCTGAATCTTCACACCAAGCATAGATCGGTCTACTTCGCCAGAGCTGGTACTACGAGAGACGAAGACTCATACAAGGCCGACGCTTCGCTGTCTGAGGATGGCGTTTCCTACTCTAAGAAGATGGCTGATGCACTCATCAACCACCGAGAGGACGAGCGCAAGGAGTTCATCGAGAGAGGCGGTCCTGATGTTGCGCTCAAGCCACTCACTATCTGGACATCCACCAGGCGACGCACAGTAGAGACGTCCCACTATCTGGAGAGCCTAGGATATCGTGTGAAACAGCGACCCCAGATGAGTCAACTGAACCCTGGTGTATGCGAGAAGATGTCCGAAGACAAAATCAGAGAACAATACCCCGAAGAAGTGCGCAAGCATGAGCTTGACCCTTATCATCATCGTTACCCTCGTGCAGAGGTAAGATTTACTAAAAGCAGATTGAGCCCAGAGATAAGCTGACATAGTCATAGTCTTACCACGATCTAGCTGTACGCCTCGAGCCCATCATCTTGGAGCTGGAGCGCGAGCAAGACGATCTACTCATCATTGCTCATGAGAGTGTTCTGAGAGTGCTTTATGGTTACCTGATGGCTTGTGGTGCACGCGACATTCCCAAGCTGCAGTTCCCTCGTGACGAGATTATTGAGGTTTGTCTGCAATTTGTCGCTTCTCAAGGTAGCCTGCTGACTTTGTTTGCGCTAGATCGTCCCTGCCTCCTACAACAATGAATCTAGACGTATTCACGTCCCAGGCCTTCCCGCTCAAATAATTCCTGACAGTCCCGAGGATTTGAAACTTCCTGTACCCCCATCAGGAACTATCACTCCATTCTCTGGCTTGGGTACGCCCCAAGGCACCGGTACGCCTGAGTCAAAGGAAGAAGGTATGGCAAAGCCTCTGCCAATGGTTAACATCCACCCAAGCAGATAGCTGGGGAAGTAGGGTTGTCTCCCAATGCATCGAAACGGCTGTTCGATAGCACGGTTGGAGTTTTGTTTCGTGGTTTTCTATTCGTTTCTTGTCAATGTCTTTGCAGGCGCGCTTTTTTGGCCACACTATCCGTATACCAATCTGGAGCATCACTTTTGAGGCTCCGGAGCAAACACTTTTCGCTTGAACATTCAACTACAGCACTCTCGATTACAGAATAGCAAAACTTGTGGAAATTCGAAATTATCTATAATCATGACTGCCGAACGTGCACTGTGCTTTCCTTGGTAATTAATGAGCGAAGGTCTCGAACCTCCGCAGAGTCGTCAAAGCACCCCCAAGACATTTCCCTCCACGTCTTCCGCCTAGACGAGCTTTGTATTTGGCCTTCTTTCGTGTATTTGAGGCTCTGCAAGATCCGAATAATGATCGCATACCAGGCCTGAGCAATAAACATGCCCCAATCGAGCTTAATCCAATGGTGGCTTGGGACAGTCCCGCGCCCGAAGGAACGCGCAGCGACCATGCTGACCTCTCAGGCTTCAGCTGCGACTTCCTTCGTTTTCGCGAAAGAGAAAGTAAACTCGGACTAGTTTGACCACAAGGAGTGCAGGATGACTTTGTTTTTCTGCCGAGATACATTTAGATGTTCTGATTGCTCTCTTTCCACTCCTTGTACACACCCGACTCTTTACTGACCGCGACTTTTTATCTTTGTACCCAATCTCTCCAGCACGCAATCCACGCTTGTCCCATCACGCAATTTCTAGCCAAGCTGTGCTCATGCTGCATACACGATAGCATTCCACGCGGACGACTCATCAGCCAAAGCAAGAAATACATATATGCGAATTGCTGGCCATAGGCTTTTTTGATATTGGATTGCCTTTTTTCCTTTGCTCTCTCCATCTCCAGATCTTCCTTCTCTCCCAACGGTGCCCCGACTTTTCTTGCTATCAACGAGCGATGAACGCTGAAAAGACTACTCTATCCAACGGTTTCGCGCCGTTAACGACATCAACGGTCAACGGAGAGTACGCGACCATGGCGTCCATAACCACATCCACCTCACCACGATCATGGAATCAATCCGAAGAACAAGATGAAGACGATGAAACAAAGTCATTGCTCGATTTCGAGAACCCAGGGCCGGCGACACTACTCTTCTGTCTGATCCTCAACATGCTCGTCACGATATCTTGGTACTACATCAACATCGAAACCTCCGTGGCCGACACGATAACGACGAGTATGCTGTGCCGCTACATCTACGACGCTCTGGTACTCTTACCCATGGGCTTGTTCTCACTCTTCGAGTGTCTGTATTGTTTTGGCACGTTGCTGTGTCTGAGAAGGGACGACCGCGCACTTTGTATTGCAAGAGTGGCGCTCGGAGGGATGCTCGGCGCGTCGGTGATCGTCAAGTTTGGACTGGGGGCTGGTGTCCTTGATGCAACTTCTTGGGCTCAGTTGTGCTTCTGGGCTGTCACCGGAGTGTTGCCTGGTGCTGGTGCTGTGGCTCTGATGGGCTTCTCTTGGGACTGTATGTACTGGGGTTGTTCGAGGGAGGACGCGAGCGTGGTGGTGGTCATGATGGATGAGAAGAAACCACTTTTGGAGAAGGAAGATGTTTGATGCATAAAGTTTGTCATTTGGAGTTGGGAGCAGGAAGGCTATGGGACTGCGCAATGAGACGCAGAGTGAGTTCGACGCAGGTTGCTTCTGTCACGACAGGCATCGCCATAAGGATTAATCTATAATGGCTCAGGCGTTCAGCCATGTACATACGGACGCTCAATACGCGATATGTCATATTCTATACAGTTTCATCAGCTTTTGAAAACACGATCTAAATCGCGAGGCCGTCAAATTGTTCGTGAACACATCTAGGCTTCACCAGCTTGCTTCCAAAGATTGCGGAAGCCAGTGGCACCAGCGATCAAGCCGAGAACACCCAGCCAGTCATTGCTCAGAGCACCGGACTCCAAGCTGTAATGGTATGAAACCGGTGCCCAAGCCAAATTGACAGTCATCTGCCTCTTCCACAGCGCCTCAGCTTCTTGTGTCTCCGCCTTTGTCGCAGCGCTATCGTCAGACGATGTGACGGTGGGCTTGAGCTGCCACACACGAGCAAGTCGCACAGCTTCCAGTGCAATATATGCCATCCAATAGCGCGAGCTCCACACCCACCACTTATTCTGCTGCTTTGTGTTGAAGCGCTCGCCACGAAGCACACCCTTGGACGCCAGATATGCTACATTCTCATACCACTGGTACAAGGTGATTGTCCAGATCTGACCCCATACGGCAGTCTTGATGAGGCCATCCTTTGGCGGATTGTTCCACGTGCTCTTGCCCCATGTATACAGATCCAACGTCTCGACAAAGACACGCGTGAAGCATCTGAAATCGCTGATCAACTCTGACAATGCCTTGCTGCCTGCAATTACATGGCTGAGTTTATCATCGGGAGGTGACAATGTCGCAACGACTGTTTCTCCGGGTAGCATGACGGCACCGAGTTTGCGCGAGACGGAGAGAAGGAGACGGCGGTATCGTAAGCCTTGGAGACGGGAGAGCTGGGTATAGACGATGATGAGGAGGTATTGAAGTGTGCAGAGAGTCTTGTCTCTTCCTGCTGATGTGGACATGACCCGAATGAGTCGGTCGAGCATGCTGTCGCTTCTGCTCGCAAGCAGTCGCGCGACGTTGTTGAGATTAATCTTTGACATGTTTGTAGCCATATTGTGCGGTGTGGTAGAGGAAGCTTCTGTGTTTCGGCGATTGGAGCAGCGATAGTGCTATCGTCTTCTTTGCGAAGCCGGTGTCGCTGGAGATGGGCCGAGTGCGTGAATCGATTTGGAGACGACGAGGTGAAGGAGGTCAGAGATACAGGAACAAGGGGCCTACAGTGGTGAGTGCTATTGCCGAGGGTTGCGACAAGGTCTTATTTCTAAACATTTCATGGCCGACGGAGGACGCGGCATACCGAGGTTATCGTCGTGAGACAGGCCGCCTCGGCTGCACCTTCTACTTTGCGCCATCTTCACATGCTTCCAGAAGAGGCATATCCTTCCGAACCGACGACAACGTCCATCATCCACGCTGTCTAAGCGACTGTACTTCTCCGCTCTCTGACAAGACGCTGGGTTCGAAAACATTCGTGCCTTTTTTCAGCAATATGCCTTAGCATCTGAAGGGCAGAAAAATCGGACTCATTGCAATGTCAATAGGTCTATTCACCCACGTTAGCCCTTAGGACTGGTTCTCTGATACTATGCGGCATACGGTTTCTCTCACTATCTGGTCTTTGGCCATCTATGAATCATTCTCGTCGGACTTTCTCGGCAGCGCAAAATATCTCATGGCTGATAACACGTGGCTTCGCTAACTGCTGCTGTCTATGGAATGGACAAGTCAAAATCGACAGTCAAGTGCTGGCTAATGCGACTGCGTCAGCTGTCCTAGAGCTGAGTTAGTTTCAGTAAGAAGTCCTGTACGTCCCCACTCCTTTTTCTGCAGTAGTCTGCCATGTATTACAACTTGCGCATATTTACCTTCTGAGTCACTGCAGACAAGACAGCTGCTTAGTGTAGCTGCTGGCCTTTTGCTAGAGTCCAGGTAAAGCTATAAGAAGAGGTCCTACCCCCAAGCTCTGCGTCCGTTTTTCATCCACTACCTACATGACACAATCTACTCAGGACTAGAGGTGTTCGTACTTCCACTTCATTGATTATCCGGTCTTCATCAGTCTTCATCATCGACATGCGGCCATTTTCAACAAGCCACTCAGCCTTATGAGTGGCCAAACTTCACCAAGCCTCTTGCAAGAGCCATTTCAACCATCAAAGATCGACGAAAGCCATCTAGCTTCGTCCATCTCAAGCATCACAACCACGATCCAAGTTGTCCAGTCGCCTAGCTACACAACATCATCGTCGTTACAAGCATATAATGCACCCAACATACAGCTAACGAGCTGCCGGCCTTCTTCTTCTGCTTCTTACCAACCAAAAACATCACAAAATTCGTCACATCAAGCCAGCAACCAGCTGCCAAACGTCCCTGCAATCGCAAACGTCACCACGTCAACCCCGTTGCACCTTCGTTATCAAGCAACACAATGGCTCAATGAAGTCATACTCGTCATTCAACACAATAAACACGATCACCACAATCAAAGCAAAGGCCAAAAACCACTGCCGATCACCCAGCCGCACGTTATGAAGAGAGATCAGACATCAGCGTCGCCCGAATCAACAGAGCGTTCCGCAGCAGCCCCGACTGCTCAATCTCACCATAGATTACTGCAACAACCAACAAGACGCACGCTATGAAAAGAAACCAGACACCAGCGTCGCCGAATCAAAACGGCGTTCCGCAGCAGCCCCGACTGCTCAAGTTCACCATATGCCACCGCAACGGTTATGAAGAGAAATCAGACACCAGCAGTCGCCAAATCAAAAGCGTTCTGCAGCAGCTTCGACTGCTCCTTTTCGCCATTTACCACCAAACAACCACAACGATCCAAGCAACCCGCTTTAACCAACTGCAACCAAAGCAATATCAGCCTCTTTGCTAAAAGCCCACTTTTGCAGAAGTGGCCATCAACACTATCGGGTCACTGCACCATGTCGTCGAGTCCACGGATTCCGGTCACAGAGTAGCACGCCACCCGAGATTTGTTATCACCATCAACATAAATCATGATCATCGTGATCATCATGATCAACACCAACAACGTTCCTTTGCTGCACCAAGCCATCGAGTCACGAAGCTCTGTTCAAAGAGTCGCGCATTCCAGAACGTTTTGGTCACCAACAACGCTTTTCCACGAACAAGTGTCATTGACACTGCCAGATCGCTGCACCTTGTCGCCGAAGGGTCTTCAAGTCGCACTTTCTGAAGAAGCAACCATCGCTATTCAAGTCTACTACAGCACCATGGCATCGGACCTTCGGGTTTCTGTCAATGTGTCGCGTATATCATGACACCATCGATGATGAACCATACCGCCATCAAAGTCTGTTGCTGCACCGAGTCGTCGAGTCACAGAACTCCGGTCATCGTGTCGCGCATTCCATGACATCCAACGGTATCATGCCATTTGTCGCACCAATTTCAATGGGAGCCTTCTACCCAGTACAAAGAGTCGCACATTTGAAAGCATAACCCTCATACTTGTGAGCGAGAACGACAGAACTACGATGCCATGATTTGGTTTGAGACGAGCCATACATGTCACGTAGACTGCGAACGCTTCACACCGCCATAAACGCCATTTGCATGCAACTTGTCAATGGGAGATCATCAGCCCTAACG
>Ga0068629_1000321_pt1 | contig 13316 bp, 13 predicted proteins | sample InSIn3gowninarea_FD_77432 | JGI IMG/M metagenome (GOLD analysis project Ga0068629, IMG submission 77432) | Clean room microbial communities from NASA Spacecraft Assembly Facility at Jet Propulsion Laboratory, Pasadena, California, USA -... ...
AGAGCTGGTAGACCAGAAGATATCACCGAGGCAGCGGAGTACATGCTTGGCGCTGGCTTCACGACAGGCCAGAACTTGGTCATTGATGGCGGTGTGACGGTGACGAAATGACGGTTTCCTAGCAAATTCGAAGCACGATGGAAAATGTAGACAGGGTTATTACTGTATAAAAGAGGACCGAATAGAAGTTTCAAGTCGGCATAAACTTTGAGAAGACTGGTCTAGAACGGAGGAGGTATGTTCGCATTAAATTGTGGACAACGGTGAATTTGTCGCCGGTACCCTCTTGCTTCTTAGGTAGTGTCGGTCCTACAGAACAGTGATTAGGTAGAACAGATAAACCTTGCCCCTGCACGAATTCTCTGCATGCTCGCAAAATGCGTATCGGCAACACACACACAGGTTTCGGTGTGGTGGGGGGTGGGGGAAGAGAAACGCAGTGACGAACCAGGGTGCGTGCACAACAAAGGTTTGCCCCACTACTGGATACAGCACCGAGCACAAACACTTCTACCCCTAGCGTGCATACGGCACCTTAGCTCTTCAGGCAAAGCAAAGCACAGAGCCTAACCATCGGGCCAAGTTCTTCACACAGTACTTACCTTAGGTATTCTTCCGCATGAACGCGAGGGCTATGCAAGACAATATACATGTACATGTACAGAATACTTACCCACGTTCCTGGACGTTATTCGAACACAGCAGGTCCGCATATGCTTTCTCTCAATGCTGGAATGCAATGGAAACTTCAAGTTACGAGTGTTGTTCACCGCTTTGTGGGCGAAGTTTGTTGTCCTGCGTGTGCTGTGTGTACTTGATCTGGTGATCCAGGTTGATCCCTGTGGTACAAGGACACAAGATCGGTGTGGTGAGTTCATTGGTTGGTCGGTTAGGTGGTTGTGAATTCACTGTACTGTAGTTGCATTGTGAGTGATGGGATGCTTGTGTTCGGACTTCTGGGATAGGGATGGATTTTGAGAGGGAGAGGAGGGGAATAAGGAGGAGTTTGAGATCTGTGTACTGTACGCTATGCTACTGACAGAAGCAAGGTACATGTAGCTCACTTGTATGGTGTTGTGGTGTTGTTCGGGGACTAATTCTGATTCTATGCGACTGCATGTATTGTATTGCATCATGTCGTGTTCCGATTAGGGTGCTTGCTGAAATTGATTGCCAGAGGTACTGTACCGTATACAGTAGAACCGGTGTCGTCTTTGCGAGATATACGAGCTTGAGGCATGGCTTTGCGTTGGTTGAATGGATGGTTAAGGATTAAGCACATGCATGGCCTGTCACGTTTTGGTGGTATGGAGTTAGGCATGCATCTTGATAGCATACAGCGAAATGGCCGGTGGATTATTGTGCACTTGTACTGTTTGAAGCCAACGAGGGGTGGCTTGGGAAGCATCGTTACGGCCAGTTTGTTAGACATGTGGCATGGTGTGGTATGTCAATTCTGCTGGTACGCTGATTTGGCGTGCGGGTCAGATGTTTAGCGAGCTGACTGCTGGTGACACGAGATGTTTGACAGAACCCCGTATCGTGGGGTTGGCGCGCAGTGCAGGCAGTGCAGGCATGGATCATGTTGTTCTTGCGTGATCTTTGTAAGCTACAACAGGATGGCGAGGTCAGGTGCAGCTCATTGCCAGTGTCTGGGATGGGTTCGGCATCCAGACAGACTAGGAAGGCCTGATGCTGGCCTGGTTTTGTATGTTTTGGTGTTTTGAATGCTATTTTGGTTAACTTGTGAGACCCATAAGCAGTTTTAACTCGAGGACGGACGGTTGTGGTTATCGTTATGGTTGCGAACAACCACAATATAGTTCTTTTCTAGCTCATGTGAGCGGAGCAGATGAGATGCCATGGTTTTCTCGATGTTGCTCCGTTATGGATACCTGTACCACACAGCGCCTTAGGATAAAATATTCGTGATGATGAATTGAGGTGCAAGTGGGTGTGTATTACGATATCGCACGATCATCCATATCGAACTTAATTTCCTGATCATCTGCATTAGCTAGGTGTTACCGTCCCGCTAGGCAACCGCTGTGGTGGAGTTTAACCTTTGTCATGCATCACCAGTTCAAAAAGGTCTCGGCGGCGATTGAAGAAAGCGGCACATGAGAAACATATGACTTCTCAAGTCGGAAGATTGTGGCTACAGGATCTGCCTCCTGTGACGCGGATATCTGTTTGAAGGTGTTACTGATGTCAATAGGTACCCATCTTAGCTGATACACTTCCGATTGACTCGACCTGGTGGAGCTGAATCTCCAGCTCAAATGAGTAAAAACGGTGTGCGGGGCACTCCCGAGATCAGATTGTTGCTTAGAATACGAGGGAGCATGGTTGTTTGATAGGCTCAGGAAGTAACCACTATTTGCTTCTGTTGTGCTTCACAAAGGCCGGTCCAGAAGATGTCACTTTTCACCGTGCATGACAAGTAAGCAATAGACTTACCCATGAACCTAGAAGGGCATGTACTGTACATGGTTGAGGTGCTTTGGCATAATGTTGTAGAGCTCATCTGACCCAGTGTGATACGTGCACCAACCTCCCACACCCTGCTGGAGCCGTGACCTCAGAGGCCTGCAGTGAACCCCTAGGAGGGACTTTAGTCTTGGGAAATGGTCGTACAACTTCTTGCAAAGATCTGCTGACGACATCACGAATGGCGTCTGTCTGCTTCATGGATTCAGGACCGACATTCGAGGTTTATGTGGTGGAATTGGTTCGTGACTGGATCAGTCGCCTGAGTAAGTTGTTGTGGCCGGCTATGATCACCCTCACTTGACGAGAATGCTGTACCACAAGTGAAAGCCAATCCATGGCCAGATGGATGCTGGTGATTCGTCTAGCTGCTGGAGCCTCAAGCTCAGACCCTTGAACAGGCATAAGATTAGCGGTTGAAATGGTGGGATGGTTCCAAACATGGGTAAAGAAGACGAATGTGTGTGGTCAGGATTACAGAGCAAAGCAAGATTGCCCCCATTGTAATTACTGATACCGTGGGTGGTAGATGGGTCAGACTCCGTTGAGAATTGGCTGTGAGATCCGTATCTGTCGTTTAAATTACTTCAATGTTACTATCCCACATCACCTGCAGCACATGTCGCCTTCCATTGTGGACACTGCAGGCTTGACTCGCAGGCGCGCTTATGGACGCTATCGGGATTACCACCACTCACCACAATTCTTCACTCCTCCGAACCACACGCTCTTCCTGCGCCTGCCTCTCTTTTGCAGCAGTGACCCCCACTGCTATTGCCGTCTTTGCATGTGAGGGACTAGACTGTTTCTTTGCTTCGTCCATCAGCTCTAAACCATCAAAATCCTTGACTTGTATACCAAAATTGTTGTGGTTGTTTCTACACTTGCCTGTCCTTTTCAAAAAGCCAGTCCTTCCTGAGATATTGATCGTGCCTCGTCGTTCTCCCCCTCTCTGTCTTCGGAGGATCACTTCTAAACTCCATCCAGCATTACGATCTGTTTGAAGCCGGGTGATACCTGATTCGTACCTAATTACTGCTTGAAGCAACAGAAGATTTACCTGGAGGATATCAAGTGCAAAGATAGGAGGCGGTATTGAAAACATCTGCGCTTCCGAAGGTGTAGTCTTCGGTAACCTGGCAGGCATGGCTGCGCCACGGTTGTGTCGATTGTTCTAGGTAAAACGAATGTTATGAATTGGACGGGAAACAGACTTGAGCACATTTAATCTTTGACACACTGGGATAAAATCGCAGATAGAAGTCTCACCTCGACTTGAAACACATTCAGCAAATAGACATGGAATCTCTACAATCCCAGGAGGGTCAGCCATTCGTAAGGGTATGTTCAACTCCTTGGAGAGCTCGTCCTATCATTTTGATATCTCCCGTTTGCGGCCAGACTAACGAGGTTTTTAGGCTGTAGCACAGTTCATTCGGCAGCACGAGAAAGCTTTGGCAAACAGTCTGCAATTGAGTGTCCAACGTCGGAACTCCTCACAGGGTCCTCCATCGCCAGCTACACCTATCAACCCGAGTATCACCAATCAGGTTTCCACCAGTTCACTCGCAGCAGCGTTGTCCTTGGCCAGCCTCGGCTTTCGATCACACAATGTCAAATCTGTACAGCTAACCTTGACTCCTCATCACCTATTCTACCTCCTCTCGAGAATCGAGGAGCTAGATGTGAATGTCGGCCCCATGAATGTACGCATCGAGAGCATACACAACGACGCTTCTCCGGCAAATTACATCTCTTTCCTGCAAACACACCAAGTGTCAAAGGGCCGCAGCGACGCCGACTCAATACACTCAGTGTCCAGTGTGCGCAGCGTCATGTCCGGAATGAGCGCTCTATGGTCAAACATAGGTCTGTCGAACAGTTCGAAAAGTGAGAAGGCTAAAGTGGCACTCGAGAACGACTTGAAGTACATTTACGGAGCCTTTACAAAACTACCCTCTCTTCGTCTGACACCAGACCACCGGACTCCTCTCATCAAGGGATATGAGCAGTTTCCATTCGACACTGCTGTTCCGCTCTTCGCATTCAAGAATCTACAGCAGTTAGAAATCATCGATCTTGATTTTCGAAATGTCTATGGCTGGGATCGATTGGCGGAACAATTGCGTCTGCTAACGATCAAGCGTGGCAAAGTGGACGACCCGATCGACCTGCTCACGAACATTGTGTTGGATGACGCAGAGCGACGCAGACGGAGGTCGAACCGTTCGCTGTACGATGCACCATCTACACCATCCTGGTCGGTACCATCAACTCCAAGAGCTGATTACGCTCGGTCACAGTTGGACTCAGGCTCTCCACGAAACGTGACGCCAGGCACTTCACCTGTGGCACAACCGCGCACAGAGGATTTTGGATTGGAGACTACACCGACCAAAAGCAAAGCAACGCGAGAAGTGGGGCATGATGGAGCATCTCCAAGACGACCGATTCCAACTCGGCCAGGGAGTTCTTACCGTCATTGCCGCACATACTCAATGAAAGGCAAACGGTCTGGATCGGGAAGCTCGACTGACAATTTGCTAAGTTCTAGCCGGACCGATGGTACGTCTATGAATACGAACCAAAACGTACTTCCCTCTTCGAAGTGGCAAAGACTCGTCTATTTGTCGCTCTCAGACAATGGACTTACTCACCTACCCGAACGAAGCCTTACGCCTCTGATGCCCACACTCAGATCATTTAATCTATCGTCGAACTGTTTCGTAGAAGTACCAGACAGCCTCACAAAACTTGCACGCCTTGTGTCATTAGACCTTTCGAATTGCCTGATCAGTTCTCTACAATCGCTTGCGAAGTATCCTCTCCACTCATTGACCACCTTGAAGCTCAAGTCAAATCGTCTGCAGTCTCTGGCAGGCATCGAGCATCTAAAGTCGCTCGAAAATTTGCACATACAGGGCAACGACATAACAGATCCTGACGAAGTTGCACGATTAACTCAACTACCGAATTTTCGAAGGCTGTGGATTAAGCATAATCCCTTGACCAGAAGTTTTGCCGACTATCGCATAAGGATCATGAATCATTTTCGTAGGACTCCCGGCTATGTGGAGGACATTGTGGTGGACGACCAATCCCCATCATATATTGAGCGAAAGCAATTGATTGAACGAGTGATCGAGCCTGAGCACTCACGAGCATCCTTCACCGAAGCCAGAAGAGCTGACGAAGGCACACAGGCATTTATAGTCATCAAGCAAAACCAGCAGGATTTGGTATGCATGATTGATGGATCAGATAAAAAGTCGTTAACTGTTCCGCTTGAACGTCAAGATGACTTGACGACCTCAGCACGACACAAGAAAGGATCCCGACGCAGAATAGTCGACTTCTCCACAAGCGATACCTTGCAAGTCACGGTTGTTGATAACGAAGATACACCTGACACGCCATCATTTGCCATAATTGCTCCGACTTCCCTTACGGAGCAGAAGCAAGTATCCGAAACAGATGCTATACTGATGTCTGCATCACCTGAAACAGTCTTGCCCCAATACGAGGCTCCACGACTGCCCGACGGAATTTTGGACGACGATTACAAGAATAAAGTCGAACAGCTTCGGCTCAGATTTGGCAACAACTGGTTGAGTGCTCTAAGGGATCAGCACTGGCAGTCCGATCACGATCTGCCTGCCCAAACACATATACACCAACCACCTGTCTTACACCACTACCATACCATGCCGGCGGTTGTCAACGTTGGCGGTAGCTTATCATGAACGAAATTAACCTTATCATCTACAACAAAACTCAGGCTGCTTCAGGCAAGCTAGCTGAGGAGGATGCATGATTTCTCGATTTCTGCCTTTACTCGCATCTTTGTTCTCAGTCGATTGCATATTGCTACTGATACCCATTGTATTTGTGCTATGTTGACTTTTTGTCTTTACGAGTTTACAATTCATACATTTTCTTGCCGGAGGGACTTGCGCTACTTTGCTTGTGGGCCAGCGGTTGATATGATGGATTCGCTATCGGGGTTGAGCGAGCTGATATGACATGGCTGGAAGGGGTCAGTTTTTACACATTGGTTACAGCTTTACGACTCTCCTCTGCATATTCGTGATAAGGAGGGATAGCACGATGCATAATGAATGGCGTTACAAATGGTTTGAGATGCTTGCTCATATATAGAGTGTCCAAAGATTCCATGCATACGCCATGTTCACCTTTATTCAATATAACTGCTTAACGCTTGCATATGCTTCGAGCTTCAAGATCCGCACCTGCACTCTAATCATTGTCAAGTCTAGCATAACGTTTTGTACAACTGTGAGGCAGGGACGTACATAGCGTTAGTGTATCCAGTGTCATGCCATAACTTCAATTTTATTGCCTAAAGTCACCTCGTAAATCACGACACTCTATAACTCTGTCAGCTGAGGCGCGGGTAATCTCGGCACATGACGTCCAAGTTGCGGCCAAAGAACAATATTACTCCAAACGAAAGCCTGCACAACCCACCTATCTAGAGACCACCTTCTCACCCACCGTGACAAAGCACCAGCACCATACAAGATGTCCTACATCCCCTCCCTAACGCTCCCAGCATCCGTATTCGCCAACCCTGCAATCTCAATCCTCCTCCCCGTAGGCCTCGGTCTAGCCCAAGGCCTCCTCTCCCAACCCGGGCGCAACACACCAAAATCCACCACCGATGCCCCAAACTCAGACCGTCACACCTTTTCGAAGAATGATACCGTAAAATCAAAATACGCATCCCTGAAACAACCCCCCCTCCGCCCCCCACCATGGATCTTCGCACCCGTATGGACAGCGCTCTACGCGCTAATGGGCTATGCCGCGCACCGCGCTTGGACCACTGGAATGGCGAGCTTAAATCCACGTGTGGTTGAAGATACACGGCGTGGCGCGACGCTGTATACTGTGCAATTGGCTGTTAATCAGATGTTTATGCCGTTGTTTTTTGGACTGGGGAGGCCGGTGGAGGCGTTGGGGGTGGTGGGGGTTTTGACGGGGTTGGTGGGTTGGTTGGGGGGTGTTTGGTGGGGGGTTGATAAGACGGCTGGGTGGTGTATTGCGCCGTATTTTGCGTGGTGTGGGTTTGCGACTTATTTGACTGCGGGCACGGGGTATCTTAATGGGTGGAGCTTTGAGGGGAAGGATGGGAAGGAAGAGTGATTTAGTGAGTGAGGGTTTTTGGCGGGTTGGAGGTAGGTGTTGTTGAGGTGAGATTTGTGGTGGATTTTGTCGGACTGTGGTGTCGTAGCGGTGGTGTGTTGGTTGGATACTTGCCTCGGACCAAGAGCATGTTCAGTGTTATTCACATCGGCACAGCGAACGCAAAGACGTCTCTGCTCTACAGACAAAGTACCGCCATGCCCGTGCAGCAACAACGACCAGTCTTACTTGATCAGCGACATACAGCATTGCTTCACGAATCGATCAATCCATTCACCCGAAAATCGTTCAGCAGCACTCTACACCGCATTTTTTACGACCGCTAATCCACGCAACCTTGTTGAAGTCTTTGCGCACCATCTATTCGCCCTATCTCAAAGTTAGCATTCCTCGTCTTGTCCACCGGACTGCAGGTGCACAACGCGGCTATGACACGCTTCAATGTAGCAGCGCTGGATAACAGCGGCCTCTTGATAGATAATTGTCTTGACTGCAAAGAACGTTAAAAATTTTGAAATGAAGCCTGTGTGGACGTGGTGGATGATGGTTTGGTGCGAGACCGGTCGAGGAAGAAGAAAGGCGTGGTTGGGGACGTGGGTTCTCACTACAGTCACGAAGTCTCGATTGGAGATAGATAACTCTGCAGGACGTGATAGTTTCTACAGTACGATCCAGGTGGAGGGATTAGGGAGATGGCAAATGCAGGAAGACGAGTCGAGAGCAGAAAACTCAAGAACGTCAACGAGATTGTAACGATAGAATTCAATGAATTGACTAATTATAAGGAGTGTGGATCGAGACGATGATATATATCTTTTCTCCTTCTTGTGTGTACTGTATGAACAGCCTGCCACGACTAAGCAGCAATTCGTCTTCGGGAAAGCCTGTTGGCTCGTAATGGTGATGTGTGAATGCTGCGCCTGGTTTTCGACCTCTGTTTCGTTCCCGAATCGTGACCAGAACGTCACGACCGGACATCGGTTTTCAATAAGCGTATCTGAAATGCAGGTTCTGCTTATCAGTCAAGTCATCAAACGCAATCCGTTCCGCCTCTTCCTTATCAAGATTGAGCATATCCCTCCTCCTGTTCTCCCTCTTGAACATGAAGTAAAGAATAGCCGAGAGCACGACGAGCAGCGCATAAGAAACAATAACAGCAGTCCACAATCTCGGATAATGCTGTCCAACAGTCTGCGTAACAATCAACTGAGGACCGACAATGTTCCCAACAGTATACCACACGAAAGTCGCCGCGGCAGTAAAGCTCTTCTTCGAATTGCCCGCGACATTGGCCATGCCGAGACTGACGACCAGACTGGTGACGGGCGCGAATGTGCCGAGGATGGTGTAGCCGGCGATCGGGGTGGCGGCGTGGTGGAACCAAGTGCTCTTCCAGATCATGGCGCAGCCTGCGATGACGGGGAGGCAGCAGGTTGCGAGCATGATGAGGCGGATGTTTGGGATTTTGAGGCTGAGGTAGCCTACTAACAGGATGCCGACGAAACAGATGCCGCCGAGGGGCATTTGCCAGAGGAGGGAGGCGTAGGAGGACCAGCCGAAGGTTGAGACTATCAGTGGACCACTTGTAGAGAGTTAGTGGATGTAGAAAGGAGAGTATGAGGTTGTAATCACTTACAAGCCACTGATTGCGCCGTTGATGATATAAGCGATACCCATCATCATGGTGATGATCCATACCTTGACATCGAGCATAGCTTCCTTGATCTGTGAGATCTTGATCTTTGAGCATCGCACTCCAAGTTGACCTTCGCGAAGTCGTTCGATTGCTACGATCTTTTCCTCGGGAGTATACCACCATGCATCAGCCGGGGAGCTAGGTAGGAACAACAAGGCGATTCCAAACAGCACAGTCAGTGCACCTGCCGTGAGATAGAGATATTGCCAGCTCTTCAGATGGGCATGTGCAATATGTGCAAATCCATAGTTGATGAGTGCACCAATGACAGTCATGGATCCAGTACTGCTGTACCACAAACATTGTCGCCATGTCTGCTCAGCCTGCGTATAGAAGCCACTGATTACGACAAGAAAAGCAGTCGGCACAATTGACTCTGTGAAACCCAGGAAAAAGCGTTGAGCATATAGGCCTCGAAACGTCGTGACGCCAGCCGTGCTCATTTCGACTATTCCCCATATGATCACGACTGTACCAACAACTTTGCCGATGCTGAAGCGCTGGAACAAGTAGGTCAATGGAAAGAGCCCGGCGAGCATGCCGAAGTAGAAGAGACTGGTAGCCCAGCTGAGACGTGCGGTGGAGACCTTCGGCGTCTTTGAAGTTGGGTTAATGACCACGCGCAACTTGAGATCGGTGGCGAGACCGAAAACAGTTGCACCACCCAGGATAGCTTTGTCATAATAGACAAGACTGTAGCCGATCCACATCAATGGAATTAGAATGAAGTCGGTCTTGCGAACGAGTCTTCGTTCGACGTTCTTATCCCATGTTTGAGCATGATCAGGCACGATCGTGGCGGCAACATCTTTTTCGTCTGAGATGTACTACTTAGCACTCATATCGCATTTGCTGGGTCGATATACATACCAATTGGCTTCATGTTTACTGAATGCCACTTGCTGATCGCCTATCGAGTTTGCGAATAGCTCCTCTTCAGGAATATATTGATGGCTGTCAGGTCGAGCAACTGGTTGGATTGGTAGGGACCTGCCGTGGTTAGGAGGACGTTTTAGTTGGGGTAGGGAAGAAGCATGATCCTTTCGCAGGAATTATCCTGATCAAGTTCAAAGCCGTATAATCTCAGAACGCATGTGGATGAATGTGCCCAACATTGCCTGAACCCTTTCGACACTCAAACCAAGAGGTCACCGAGCTCAGGTAAGTTTCAGACACAGAGAACCACATACGAACACCGGCTCATGCTTTTATCAATATCTGGCGTACTGTAACAGCATCTCTTGATCACGGTGGCCGTGCAAGACCCCAGCGAAAGGAAGAAAGCTTCTTCATGGTCGAAGAGCTTACACAGCAATAGAGACCTGCAGATAATTTAGTAGTTGTCTTGTAAGTAATGTGGCGCGTAATACTCCTATGATGTTCGACGTCCCAGATACCGAAATGGTGAACCTCAATGAATGAAGATAGGAAGGAGGATTAGAAATGTTTGAAAAGTTGTGGAGAGGATTTTCAAATTCGTGGCGAATTACCCGATTATGAAACCTGAGCTCAGCTGGATGTGGTCAAATAACGGCTCCGGAAATCTGCCTGATTCTGTTAAACTATGCCGGAAACCGTACTTCGGCACTCCGAGCTCGGTTGATAATCCAGCAAAAAGCGCACACTACAAGCCTAGACTTCCATGTAGCAAACTTCTGGATTAGGGCCGGAGTGCACACGAGCTTTGCAGTACTGTACAATAGCAAATAATGCGGGCAGAAACGTTTTAGGCTCTGTTCGAAAATCCACTCGGATAGCATCAGAGTGCCGGCTAGCGCCATTCGATTTTCTGTATCGCAGAATCTGGAATCACACCTTCGATTCTGCTAGGAAGAGGAGGAAGAGCTTGAAACAGAACGGACCAACTTGGAAGTAGAGTGGAATGTGAACATGAAGCGCCGCTCATACGTTTTTTGAAACACCGAAATCAATTGTTTATTGCCTAATCTTGAAATTTCAAGCTCTTGAAGTCCTTTGTGATGTTGGTTATGGCAAGTTCAACAGGCAGTCTTTCCATACTGCTCGCACCAAAGAAACCGTGTATACCTTTCGTTTTACTCAGTACGAACTGGGCATCTTTAGGCTCGGCGATAGGGCCGCCGTGGCAGAGAATCATAATTTCGGGATTGATCTTCTTCGCAGCATCTGTCATCTGCTGTATCAAGTCAACACAATCCTCCAACGTCTTTCCAGTCTTGGCACCGATACTCCCGCTTGTAGTCAAGCCCATGTGGCAGACAAGTACATCGGCACCAGCTTTCGTCATCTGCTCTGCGTCTTGAGCGTTGAACACATAAGGTGTAGTGAGAAGATCGAGATCATGAGCTTGCTTGATCATTTCAACCTCTTTGTCATAACCCATGCCCGTCTCTTCAAGATTAGCCCTAAACGTGCCATCGATAAGACCAACTGTAGGAAAATTCTGTACACCAGCAAAGCCCATGTCTTTGAGTTGTTGAAGAAATTTGGGCATGATTCGGAAAGGGTCGGTGCCGCAAACACCTGCCAGGACCGCGGTCTTATCCACTATGGGCAACACTTCCCGAGCCATGTCGACGACAACGGCGTTTGCATCGCCATAGGGCATGAGTCCTGCGAGCGAGCCTCGACCGGCCATACGAAAGCGTCCTGAATTGTAGATAATGATCAAGTCAGCACCACCTGCTTCGATGAACTTAGCTGAAAGTCCTGTGCCTGCGCCAGCACCAACCACTGGTTGACCATTCTTAATTTGAGAGCGCAAATGGGCAAGGATTTCTGATCGAGAGTCTGGAGGCGACATCGTGATCTCGCTACCACATTGGATGACCGTGTCGTTTACGTTCGGACAGATGATCAACGTGCGAATTCAACCCCGTTACTGTATGTCTCTGTGGACGAACCTGTTGCACTTGATGAAACGTCACTTTTCAATGAACCGCTAAAGATTTAATGCGTAACACTAAATTGTGAAGCTTACTGTTAGAGAGTAAGTGGCCCTGAATTTATCGAATCAGAAGGCTCTATGGCGCAGACCTCTCCAAGTTTAGCAGCGACCCTGCGATGTAGAGTAGTCGGTTAGCCTTCTACCTTTCTTATTAACAGATGGTTTTGCTGGTGGTGGGAGTCTTAATCATAGGTATGCACAGTACCAGCCTCCGAAACTATGTTTAACGTCTCAAGTCCGTGCATCAGTTATGCTACGCATTTATGCGGTGCACTTTGTGTTGTTGGAACTCGATGTGGCACGCGGGTGGATGTTCACCCTTTTGTACAAATTTATTCCCAAGCCGCACTATGTACAGTACACGGACCATGGAGGAGGACCTGCTTCCTATTCACAAACATCCTATTCGCGACGTCCGTTACTTAATACCCCAGAGGCTCAGACGTTGGAATAGAGACCACATTTGAGGTCAAGTTGCAGTTGTGCGGCCTGCTTCAAGGTCATGATCCATCTCTTCCTATTCTGGCGCACCCTCTCCCAGCAAACTTGTCTCGTGCATGATCGAGCCCAAGATAGATGGAGAACAAATCCCTGATTTCCCCGTCTGAGTCCGTGCAACCAAATTGTTCTCGATAGATCGCTCTTCTCGACAACTACTCTGGGCTCGCTGCGCTCATATGAGCACCCCCCTGCGAGTTGGTGCCATGCCTCCTGATTTGTTACTAGCAGCGTTGAGAGTGGTTTATGTTTCTGCCTTGCGAGGCTCCCTAATAATGGCTTGAATCTTAGATCTCATTATCTGACCTCATCAAGATGGCGGTAAACTTATGCTAATCGAACGAACAAAGTGGATGATATGTGGTGTACTGAGGTAGAAATATGGAGTGTTCTTGAACGATTGGTGGCAGAGGATGGGCTAGGAAACCGTCATTTCGTCACCGTCACACCGCCATCAATGACCAAGTTCTGGCCTGTCGTGAAGCCAGCGCCAAGCATGTACTCCGCTGCCTCGGTGATATCTTCTGGTCTACCAGCTCT
>Ga0068629_1000327_pt1 | contig 13246 bp, 7 predicted proteins | sample InSIn3gowninarea_FD_77432 | JGI IMG/M metagenome (GOLD analysis project Ga0068629, IMG submission 77432) | Clean room microbial communities from NASA Spacecraft Assembly Facility at Jet Propulsion Laboratory, Pasadena, California, USA -... ...
ATATTCACGGGCAAAAGGAACACCTTGTGCTACACATTGGTCAATGATAGCGGTACTTACTTCTGCAAGCCTGTGTACATTACCTTCTCTTGCTCGATAGTCGCCACCTTTGATTGTATCATAGAACAAACGGAAGACACTATCTCCGTCGTTTTGATAATTTTTAGCTGCGTTTATTCCTCCTTGTGCAGCAATACTATGTGCACGACGAGGGCTGTCCTGGTAACAAAATGCTTTAACCTTATAACCCAGTTCACCAAGCGAAGCAGCAGCCGAAGCGCCGGCTAAACCAGTACCGATGATGATGATTTCCATCTTACGCTTATTGGCAGGATTTACCAATTTACAATGACCTTTATAATCATCCCACTTCTGCTCCAATGGTCCCTGAGGTATTTTAGCATCTAACATATAAGGTGAGTTTCTTTTTTGTAATGTTTTTTATTCATTGTCTGCTTTACAATCTATTAAACAATCCTTGCAAACAATAGTATTCAAATCAAATACTAGCCGATATTATTTCACATAACCCAGGTAAACAGTAATTGGCATAAGCGCAAACCCAAGACCTACAATAATCGAAAATGCACGACCCAGCATTCTTAACATAATTAGGTAACGGTTGTTGTGTACGCCTAACGTCCTGAAAGCACTTTCAAACCCATGCATTAAATGGTATGCAAGAGAAATACATCCCAGCACATAAAGTATTACTACAACAGGACTTTGAAAAACAGCGATAATTTCAGCATAAAGGTTATGGTAAGTAGCACCTAAAGCTTCTGAATAACTTACTTCTTCCAATGGTCTTATATTAGCCATTCCACCTAATCTTGAAGGAACCCAGAAATGATAGATATGCATTATCAGGAATAGCAAAAGCAAAGTACCCAGCAACCCCATACTACGGCTGTACCATTTACTGCCACGATTCCCATAATCAACTGCATAGCCAACTTTTCTCCTCGAATTATTAGCAGCAGTCAAAACAAGACCTTGTATTGTATGAATAATAATTCCGGCAAACAATACTACCTCCATCATCCGGATTACAAGCATTGATGCCATAAAGTTGGCACCGGCATTAAACATTCTGCCGCCATCATTTGCCCAGATACAGGCGTTTAAACCAAGGTGAATTACTAAAAAGGAGATAAGAAATAAGCCGGTGATACCCATTACAAACTTCTGGCCTATAGAGGAAGTAAACATTTGCTTAAAGGTCATATAGCAATTTTAGTTTTAAAATGCGCTGCAAAAATACTACAGGATTTGCACTAAAACTTTTTTAATTAAAATATTTTACCAGCTTGCGCCGCTAGTAGTTATTCAATATCTTTTGCAACAAATTGCAAGCATAGAAAGTTTATGAGTGCACCGAAATTCTGCCTTAATTAACTTCTTTCTAAACTGTTTTAAAAACCTCGTCCTCCGGTTGCTACCCTGTACACTTTAGGTAATAAACTTCGTAGCAAAGCACCCACGCCTAAGCAAAAGAAGAATATGATAATCGGCACAATTATATACGTTATCAACCGATAGTACTGCACATTGTGCAGGTAAATAAAAGCGAACCTCGTTGTGTAGTGAATTAATGGAACATGTAATGCATATATAATAAAAGAAAACCCCGAAGCCCAGACAAACCATTCACGTCGCATACACCATTTTACGATTGCATCTGCACCAAACCATATAGCCAGGATACCGGCAACAATAGAGATATCATGTAGCGCATACAATACATAATCTGTAGAAGGATTGTTGGGGTCAAGTTCGAAAGCCATAAACGTTTTAATAACACTGATGCCGAGGTAGAACAACCAACTGAGATAATGGCTAAACCACTTTGGTTGTTTATGAATAGGGTAGTTGTTTTTAACCAGCCACACACCAAGCGAAAAGAAGAATATCCCCTGTCCTTCAATAAACATAAAGGAGAATATCGTGTGCCAGAAAAGGTAAGCTGCAATGAACCATAGAATAGGGTAGCGGGTGACAAACCAGCGTATAACAGGATACATTACATTATAAATAAACAAGCTTCTGATAAACCAAAGATGAAAAGAAACCGGTTTTACTGCCCACCTGTACAATATCCCTTGCCAGCCAATTTCCTCATAAGGCCTGTTGTCTCCTAACTGATCGAGGCTTGCATCTCTGACTGCCTGTGCTGTCACAGGAAATCGCTGCCATATATACGTAATCAACAGCCCTACAGCACTCCAGATAAAAAAGGGAAGAATCAAAGTCGTCAGTCGTCTTTTAATCCTTTCACCGTAAGGCTTTTTGTCCTGCAAAGCAAAGATGTATCCCGATATGATAAACAACAGTGGGATTCTAAACCTCAATGCACCATTTGCTAAAAAGTACTCGATAAAAGTAGTAAACGTCAAAGGTTCGTTGACGGTACTAAAAGGAGTGAGGTAGGTACTGTTAAGATTATAGCCATGTACAAATAACAAAAGTGATATACAGGCAAATGAATAAAATCTAAATTTTTGACTTAAAAAACGGTTCATTTTTTTTTGTAGCCAGCTTATCTGCTACTATCAGCTTACGTTGCGTCGCACACTTCTACTGCTTATCAGTGTTCAACATGTTTTACAATTAATACTTCTTCCGCTCCCTTGTTTTTTATAAAACCTGGAGCACCAACTTTACAGTTGTTCCTTCACCCTTCTTCGATTGTATAGTTAAAACACCATTCAGGTTATCAGCTCTTTTCTGCATGTTACCAAGACCATTGCCGTCTGCTTCTGCAAGATCAAAACCTTGTCCATCATCTTTTACTATCATTATCATTCTGCGGTTTTGCAATGTTACCTGCATTGTCACTTTCGATGCGTCAGAATATTTTGCGGCATTGTTCACTGCTTCTTTAAACACAAGAAAGAAGTCTCTTCTTGCCTCCATATTCAACTTTACATCATATAGTTCTTCGTCCACTTTAAATTCAAAATCTATATCCTTTGTTTCCAGCGCATTTGTTGCAAACTCCCTCATACGTGCCGTAATCTTTTGCATACTATCGTTGCTGGGCTTAATACTCCAAACGATATCATCCATCACTTCCATCATGCGCTGACTGTTTTCACTAATCTTGTTCAGGTACTCCGACGTTTTTATATTGTCGACGTTCAACTTGTTCTTAGCCATTGTACTTAATATGTTGATAGTACTTAACGTACTTCCCATATCGTCATGAAGATCTCTTGCTACCCTGTTTCGAAGTGCTTCAACAGCCATTAGCCTGCTTACTCTTATATCATGTGCAGCATAAATTAATAAAGCGATGACAAAAAAGATACAGCTCATAAACCATAATGTCTTATAAAACGGCGGTTGTATTAGAATGGTCAGTTCTGTAATCTTAGGAGAACGTTTACCCTCGATTGTCTCAGCATAAATGCGAAATACATATTGTCCGGGAGGCAGTGAAGAGTAGTTGGCAAAATAAGAACGGTCCGCTTTTATCCAATCGTTATCTATCCCTTCCAGCTTGTAGTAGTAAGTGAGCTTATCTCTTTGGTTGTAACTAAGAGATGCAAAATAAATACTAAGAGAATTCTTATCAAATGGTAGTTTGACTTTAGGTAAAGCAAACAAAGAATCGACCAATAAATAGTCGTTAGCAATTTTAAAGTCGGTAATCGTCACATCAGACGGTACCTCAGCTGTTGCAAAGATGGCAGGGTTAAACATGAGCACAGAGTTACTTCCTGCAAAAATGATATTACCAAAAGCACGTTCATCTGCAGAAATTGTTTGTTCTGCCAAAAACACTCCGTCCTTTTTTCCGTACGGTGTTATCCTGTTATTATTAGGATTATAACGACACAAGCCGTTGCTTGTAATTATCCATAAAAATCCCTGTTCATCCAACCTCAGTCTTACAACAGTGTTAGATGGTAAGCCATCTTCATACTTAAATATAGAAACACTGCCAGTCTTCTTGTCTATAAAATGTAGTGCACCTCCACCAAAAACTATAAGGCCATTCTGCAATTGCTCGATGTCTGTTCCGGTGTTGCTATATAAACTATTTTTACCACCGTTGGCAACATAATGCTGAAGCACTTTTCCTGTTGCAGGATCAAGAGCATATAAACCGCTTTCCCTGGTTGCGATCCACATCCAGCCTTGCTTGTCTATGAAAAGCTTATAGATGATTGTATTGAATTCCTGTACAACTGAGAACCTGTTATTACTGAACTTGATCAACCTGCCTGCCTGTGTTGCAAGCCACATTTGTCCTTGTTTATCCTCTGTTATAAACCGGATTACACTGTTATCGCATTCAGGTGGATGAAGATATTCAGTTGTTTTCTTTTCTGCATTATGTATGAGCAGAACGCCACTGTTGCAACCTATCCAAATGTTTTTCGTAACTCGTTGTTGCCACAGGCTCACTGTTTGTCTTGTTGATTCTTTCAATTTTGCTGACCAGGAAGCAGGTGCTGGTTGACGATATACATCATTGTTTGATTTATTAAGAAATTTATCCGTTGTGGAAACACCTGCTCTCCACGATGCAAACCAAATCTGGCCATCACTCCCTTCCATTATATCGTTGATGGATGTTGGTCCGTTTGAATCATTGAATTTTGCATTTAAAATATTGGAACTGGCGGTACCGGTAGCAGCATAGTAAATTCCCTCATTAGTAGAAAGCCAAATATTATGTTCTTTATCTTCCATCACCTGGAAAACGGACTCATAGTCTAATGTAATACTTTGATTTTCGCTCTCACTGCTATAGTTAAAAAAGCTGCCTTTGTATTTATCATAGTTCAGGAGGATGTTGAAGCCGTAGATCCAAAGTTCGCCCTGGCTCGTTTCATAGAAATACTTGTATTCAGTACTTCCTTTTACACCATGGTTTAGGCCGATGGTATCTTTAGCAAGAAAGTTAGTTCCGGTACTGTCGAAACAGAATTTATACTGGCTGCCATCGCCCCAACCTGGAACACTAAAAATCCAAATCCGCTGTTGTCGATCTGTATACACCTGGCTTATTCCATTCTGTACTTTCTGATTATCAAGAATCGCAAGGTGAGCAGGATTGTAATACCGGGACCACATCTGCCTGCTTCTTGTGTCATAGATACATAAGCCACTATCGCAGGCAAACCAGTATTGTTTTTTCTGCACGTTTTCATGTACACCCAATGTTTTTACTTTCCAGTTTTTAGGGAAGGGAAAAGGTAGGTCGTCTATAAAGGAATTATCCCTTTTGTCGTAATGCAATATGCCGTAGTTGGAGATATTGAGATAAATTTCTCCTTTCGAATCTTTCCATACCCGATACTCTGCAGCAGGTAGAATTTTGCCAAAAGGCTTAAGTGGAATTCTTTTATAGCTAAATGTAGAGGGATCAAACAAGCCAAATTCACGAAGATTGAACATTGCAAGTACAAGCCTGCCGCTATCAGCAGGAATAATCTGGGAAATACGGGAATGTTCGAGATGATCGCTTCCTTGTTTAGCAGTGTTAACGTCTATGAATTTACTGCCGTCAAATCTTTGTAAACCATTAGCGGTGCCCACCCAGATGTAGCCGGTCTTATCCTGGTAAATGCTGGTGACAAGATTACTACCTAGTCCTGTTCCATCCTCCGTAGTAATATGTGTAAATGTAAACCCTTGCTGGCTGAAAGAAAATTTGCCAAGCATTGTAAGCAGTATGACGGTGAGTAAGGGCTTCATTAAGGTAGCGCAAAACTAATAATTGCAACCAACTTAAGTTTATTTTACTACAAAACCACATATTTATGTGATCGCCCAATTTTGACAGATGTGATAAAAAGTTATAACACAACTCTACTTGTTTTTACCGGCATCTTTTTCCAACGAATATTTATATCGCTTCAAAGCCTTTACAATACACTTTGAAATCTCTAACTGACCTTTATTGCTGTTCAAATAATCTTCTTCAGCCGGGTTGCTGATAAAACCTGTTTCGACAAGGATGCTCGGCATCGCAACTGCCTGTAGCACCCATATACCCACCTGCCGTTGCTGCGCCTGTCGGCTAATACGTCCAACTTTTTTAAATTCTTCCTCAACCGTTAGTGCAAGATTTGCGCTGCGATTGAAATATTGTTGGGTCTTAAGGGAGTAAAGAATCATACGATCAGGTGAGTTAGGATCGAAGTCTTTGACGAATCTGGCAGTGGCGCTGTCAAGATAGAGAGATTCATTTTCACGCATAGCCTTTTCTTTCAATGCATTTTTGTGAGCTCCCCAGATGTACGTCTCCGTTCCCTTAGCAGGATTTGCAGTTGATACAGATTTGTATTGCGGCACCTTTCTGGTGTGCTTTTTCTTCTTTTTCCCTTTACCTGTATAATAAACCTCGGTCTTATAGCCGCTTAGCTTTGTATGTTTAATCGCACCGGCGCTATTGCAATGAAGACTTATGAAAAGATCCCCCTTATTATAATTCGCAATGTTCGCTTTAGTAGGTGGCGACTGATAAATGTCTTCAGTTCTGGTAAGTACTACTTCCACTCCGGGTATTTCATCCCTGATCATTTTTGCAAGCTTAAGCGCAACACCAAGAGAGATTTCTTTTTCTTTTGAATACCGTCCTTCTGCACCACCGTCATGTCCGCCATGTCCGGCATCAACGATTATCTTCTTCAGTCGCGGCTTCTGCCGTTTTCCCTGGTAACCAAACAGGAGGGTAGATGGCAAGGTGATGAGTAATAATATGAAAACCGTAAAGGAAATCCTTCTGTTAAGCATCCTGCCTGTTGTTTTTACTTTGATTTTGCCACAAAATAAAGCAGTTTGTGGCGACACAAACTGCTTTATTTATATTTAAACAATAAAAATTTGTTCTTTTATTTTGTTGGAGTCTCAGCAATTGCTGCAGATGAACCGGTTTCAAGAAACTGCTTGTATCTCAAAACCGCTCTCATTACGCCGTAGGTAACTTCGTTCTGTCCTTTTTCGCTGTTGAGGTAATCTTCTTCCTCCGGGTCGCAAATGAATCCAGTCTCAACAAGAATGCTCGGCATATTAGTAGCCTGCAGCACCCAGATACCAAGATGATTTCTTTGTTTTACGCCAAAGCTTGGACGACCTTCTTTCTTAAATTCTTCCTCAACAAAATTTGCGATAGTAAGACTTTGGTCGAAGAATTTTTTTGTTCTGAGTGAAGCAAGGATTTTTGCTTCAGGAGATTCGTTATAGAACAAAGATGAGTCAGCATGCTCGCCGAAAGCCTGGTCATCATCTCTCGAACCAACTGATTTTTGTTTCTGATCGTATTTGTTCACTGCCCAGATATAAGTCTCAGTTCCTTTACGGTTACAAGGCAATTTGTAAGACTTATATATAGGTACTGATCTTGTTTTTTCTACCTTCTTTTTCTTCCGGCCTTTTCCTACAGTTACTGTGTACGTTTCCTCACGGTAACCTTCAATTCGTCTTGCATACCTGTCTTCCATAGAATTAACATGGATAGCTATAAACAGGTCACCATGATTTTCGTTCGCCATCTGTGCACGATACCTGTTTGCCTGGTCCTTATCAGTATAACCGGCAGGCAGGTTTTCATCGGTACGTGTCAGTAATATTTTAGTGTTAGGCATCACTTCTCTCAGCCTGTCAGCCAGCTTTAAAGCGATTGCAAGTGTTATCTGTGATTCATTGCTGTACTTACCGTAAGCACCACCGTCCGGCAAGCCATGTCCTGCATCAATTATGATCGTTTTTAATGGTTCTTTTTTAGCAGGAGGATTATCAGTAGGAGGGTTATCTGTAGGGGTGAAAGACGTCAATAATAGCAATGAGCAAAAGGCAACTATAGTTCTAAATGGTCTTTTTAGCATACTCACTTCTTTTAGGGTTTTTTCTGTTTTTGAAGGGGTTAATCTTCACACATCTTTAATGCTTTAAGCATTACATTTGTCCCATCTACTTATGGGCAATTGGTGTAAAGTTAGGGTAAAAAGCATTTTAGCATTGGTCACAATTGCTATTGTTTTCATAATAACTTTCACCGTTAGTGCTAACTATAAATGGAATAATAACTATATCCTTTCGGGCTATTCCTATATAGATACCCCACCACCTGCAAAGAAAGTAAATACACCAAAAGATACTTCGTTAAGATCTCCACATGTGTTAACAGATACTTCCCGCCTTCGCGGAGATACTACAGCAACTGATACAACAAAACGTGATAGTGTCGTTGTTATTACAGATACCTTCAATGTAAAAATTTCTAAAGATTCCTTACAAGCTCCCGTTAACTATGCCGCAGCTGACAGTGGTGTTCTGATAGTTCCGACAAAAGAGTTTATACTATATGGTAAGGCTAAGGCAAAGTATACCGACGTTGAGATTACTGCCAACACTATTCACCTCGACCAGGAAAAGCAAACAGTGAAAGCTTATGGCTCTCTAGATACAACAGGAGATCCACTGGATAAACCTAAGCTGGTACAAGGTGAAACAAGCAGCATAAGTGATTCTATATTTTTTAATACCCGCACTCAAAAAGGATTAACTAAGAGCTCTTACCTGCAGGAAGGTGAAATGTATGTATATGCACAAACCGTAAAAAAAGTAAATGAAAATACTTTATATGCTTATCGTGGCCGCTTTACCACCTGTAATTTAGATACTCCTCACTTCGCCTTCCGTACAAAGAAGATGAAGATGATTAATAACAAGATGGCTGTGTCTGGTCCTGCATTTCCTGAGTTTGAAGGAGTGCCTGTACCCATAGGAATTCCTTTTGGTATTTACCCGCTCAATCGGGGAAGACATTCAGGATTGCTTCCGCCACAATTTGCAACAAATGAACAGTTTGGTATTGGACTTGAAGGTTTGGGTTATTATAAAGTCCTGACCGACAATATTGACCTGACCGTTCGTACAAACATTTACAGTTATGGCGGTTGGAACTTAAACCTCAACAGCAGGTACCTGAGACGGTATAAGTATAATGGCAATCTAAACCTTGCGATACAGAATACGAAAATCTTAAACAGTGGTGGCTTATCTAAGACCGAATTTACTCAGAACAGAAGTTTTCTTGTAAACTGGAGTCATTCCAGGGATACGAAGGCTAGGCCGGGTTCATCGTTTTCTGCTAACGTAAACTTTGGTAGCACTCAGTTCAATCAATATGTTCCAAATAATGCGCTTCAAAATTTTCAAAACAGCTTGAGTTCATCCATTACTTATAATAGGGATTGGAGAGGTAAGTATAACCTGACTGTAAGTGCAAACCATAGCCAGAACAATCTTACCCGGCTGATAAACCTGAACCTGCCAAATGCCAGTTTTAATGTGGTAACATTTTATCCTTTCCAAAAGGCCGACCAGGTTGGTACCCCGAAGTGGTATGAGAAGCTGGGCATTGGTTATAGTGGCAACTTTATTAATAAGATCGATTGTTACGATTCAGCCTTCAACATCAGGAGAATATTAGATACAGCTCAGTATGGTGCTACCCATTCGGTGCCTATTACTTTGTCTTTGCCTTCACTCGGACCCGTTCAAATTTCTCCGACTGTATCCTATGAAGAAAGATGGTACGGGCAAAAAATTGGCCTTGCCTGGGATGATACAAGAAAAAAAGTAGACACTACCATAAACCGTGGCATATATACAGCTCGCCAAATGCAGTTTGGTGTAGGAGCTAGTACAAGAATCTTTGGTACATATCAATTTGGTAAAAACAGTGGTATTAGAGCTATCAGGCATGAGATAAGACCTACAGTCAGCTTTAACTATCGTCCTGATATGAACAAGCAGTACTACTATGATGTAAGAACAGACACCGGTGGAACGACAAGGCGCTTTTCACAATTTGAAGGAAGTATTATTTCTCCGTTTAGCGAAGGCAGATTTGGAGGTATAGGGTTTGGTATAGATAATACACTTGAAATGAAGGTTCGAAATAAAAAAGATACTTCTGAAGGTGGCGTAAAGAAAGTAAGATTGCTGGATGGATTTGGTTTTAGCGGTTCTTACAATCTTGTTCCCAGCAAATTTGATAGTTTCCCTTTGTCTAATATTCAGCTGTATGCCCGAAGCAATTTATTTGAAAAGATCAACATAACAGCTACTGCAAATATGGACCCCTATGTGATAGATAGAAGAGGTGTTCGCCATCCCGTTTTGGTGTTGCACGACAGATGGTATAAGCCGGGGAGAATTACCAATGGTAGCCTTGCCATATCTACTTCGCTGCAAAGTAAGAGTAAAGATGGCAAGACTGACAAAGACAGGCTTGCCGAACAAACCAATTCAGATTACATGACTCCGGAAGAGCAGAACCGCCAGTTGAACGATATCAGGAACAATCCCGGAGAGTATGCTGACTTCAATATTCCATGGACTTTATCATTGTCATATTCACTTAGCTTTTCCCGTGGTTTGTCGTCAGACTTTAGTTACGAAACAAAGACGTATTCTAACTTAAGTGTTAACGGTGATTTCAGTTTGACACCTAAATGGAAGATGGGCGGTAATACCTACTATGATTTTAGTACAAAAAAGATCCAGACGTTGACGATGTTTATCACTCGTGAAATGCACTGCTGGCAGATGGCTATCAATTTAACTCCGGTAGGTCTTTATCGTTCGTTTAGTATTACTATCAATCCTAAGTCTGGTATACTCAGAGATTTGAAGATTAACAGGTCGAGATTCTTCTATCAATAAAGATAATTGCAGCGTTAAGTTTTTGCGGAGGTATTATTTATCTGGTGATAAATAGTGTTAGGAGGGAAGGACAAACCGTGACACGAACACTCTCATTTAGCAAATGATTTTTCTGCAGAATATTCACGCATTACCGAATTATTCAATTTCCTGCATCACGGCTCTCATAAACTAAAGCTCCTCCTTTAGCAAATAGTCTTAGCGCTAGTTCTTTGCCTGCTCCGGATGTTTCCTTGAAGATCATTTTTTCGTTCGACACCACTGTTTTGTTCGAACCACTTTTTACGTTAACCGTAGCCTCGTACTTATCTCCTCGTTTAATATAATTAATATAGGCAATCAAGGTATTGCCATCGGCATCATCAACCCAATCAATCCTGCACTTTTTTATTTCTTTAGTTACTTTTTCTGTTTGTTCATCTTCAATACCTGACACATTTAATTTTACCCTGGTCTTTATACCCGAGAAGGGTAGTAGCTGGGGGTAGTCTTCGTACAAAGCGTTTGTATAAAAGTTATACTCTTTATCGTTCCCATCCTCATCGCTTGCTTTGGCTAAGTCTTCATAAAGTCGCCCCAGGAACAATTTCTCGTTTGCAGTATCGAGTGTTACTTCCTTTATCAAGTCTTTGTAACCCTGCAGCGCCTCGTCTTCATCCCCATCAACCCATTGCATCTGGTGAGTAAACAACTTGAAGTATCGTTGTATATTCTTTCGATTGTCCGTCTTCTGGTAATTTTCATATTTCTTGATAAAATACGATGGACTGAAATCTTTAATCAGGTAAAAAGCTTCATCAAATGTCGTCGTGCTTTCACCGCAGAACAGATCATAAATAGTCCTGTCTCTTTCAGGATTTGAAGCCATCTCATTTACCAGTACATATTGCATCAGTGTCTTTTGAAATTTTAATGCTGCAATCTTATATAAGGAAGAAGGGGAGTACCACCAACCTTTATTTTCAAACTTTACCAGAGCTATCTTTCTTTCAGTCAACTGAAGTCGCAACAGGTTGACTGTAAAGTCGTACTGGCTTTGTGTCAAGGTTGTGCCTATGTGTATCTCTTTAAAATCTGCTGCTTTTTGTATGGCATATTCTGCGCTATCAAGCTGACCGTCGTACATATAGCTTCGACATAGTGCTATATTGTACCAGCCAAAGCCGGGAGTTGAACCGCTTTCAGTTATCATCTCTTTACACATGTTCATAGCTTCCTTTGTCCTGCCTCCATACACATCAAGAATAGGAATGAAATAGTAAGGTTCACGCAGCATCTTTTGCTGGCTTTTATACCTGTCCCGTTCATAAAACTCCAATGATGTTTGGAACTCTCCAAGTTCATGCTTAAGACTACCGTAATTATTCCACGAAATCATTCCGGTCATAGCCATTCTCTGGTAATAATATTCGCTGCTGTCATAATTCTTATTATAGCCATGCAGCAATGCGAGATAATGATAAACAGCCAGCTTATCAATTTCCGCTTGTCCAGGCCCAAACCAAACATCATTCTTACCCTGGTTCGCTTCTATCTTATCTAGGGCATAATAGCAATAGCCAAATGCTGCCTGTTCATTTTCCTTTACAGAGTTTTTGAGGAAGCTATATTTCTCTGATGTGAAAAAGCGGTTTCTATGATAAGTCCAGGCGCGGGTTGTATATAAGCCAAGGTGGTCTTTAGGAAAATTGTATGAAGCAAATTGGTCAAGCACCCACATAACACTATCAGGTCGTTCGATATTGTCATAGCAATCCTTAAGTGTGTTTGTAACCTGCAAAAAGTCTATATACCTTGACATAGACTGCATATACTCAGAGGTAGACAGAAAAAGGGTTTTCAGGTTTTTGCCATAATCTTTTTGCAACAGTATAAATGCAGTCCGCAGTGGCTGAATAGCATTTTTAAAACCTAAATAGTCGCTGCTTCGATCTGACTTATACAAACCTTCAAACATATACCCCACATAGTAGGTACTGTCAAGTCTTATAAATTCCCGACTTCGCGGAAGAGCATCTTTTTCAAGTGGATTTACGCCTTGTCTTTTTGCATCTATTTCATAACGTGCAGCTGCATCTATTTGTGCAAAAACAAGCACAGGAAGACAGGCAATGACCAGGGCAAACAGATATTTACAAAAGGAATGCATATTCAATAGCTAATATAGAAGAACCTAATTACATACTTAGTTAAATTCCTACAATTAACCATGCTATACACATTCCTTTTCAGGTCATCATTTACCAAAAAATGGCTGCTATTTAATGATTGCTTTAATTGATTTTATTGGAATGATTGCCATTTCCGGCCTGTTTTGCAATTCGTATTTCAGGTCGTAAAGGGATTTTTCCAGCATATACGTATCCAGCATCATTTGTAAATCTTCTTTGTCTTGTGGAATAAACCCTTTACCTGCGACAGTATCTAACCATGCTCTCATAAACAATTGACTGATATAATGCGCCCATATGCGTGCAAACGGCAAGAGTTGACCTACCTGTCCTTTATCTGCATGTGTTGTTTTAAGGAAGCCTTCATAAGCGACATAACGAATAGA
>Ga0068629_1000331_pt1 | contig 13212 bp, 12 predicted proteins | sample InSIn3gowninarea_FD_77432 | JGI IMG/M metagenome (GOLD analysis project Ga0068629, IMG submission 77432) | Clean room microbial communities from NASA Spacecraft Assembly Facility at Jet Propulsion Laboratory, Pasadena, California, USA -... ...
AGAAAATGATTACGAAGCTACTTTTCAATTTCTAATTCTAAATACTAGAGCAATTCTAGGGGAAGAAGTAAAAATGAAGAATATTCCACCTTCAATTTTACCAAACTTGTACCAAATGTCTACTAGATATCTTGACTCTTCCATGTTCGAATTTGACATCTTATGTAGAACTTATGGTTACACTGATGATACACATAAGCTTTGTCTTTTTCCTACCACTCTTAAAAAAGTTTCATTAAAATGGTATATGGGATTACGAGAACACTTGATCACTTCTTGGGACGAAATGAAGAAAAAATTTCTTAAGAATTATCAAACGCATTGTAAGCCCAAAGATTCAGAGGGAGACTTTTTCAGAATGTCCCAACAAGAAGATGAGAGTTTGGAGGAATATTTGGAACAATTTCTTTACAACGTGCAAAAATCCAAACAACTGTCCCAAGATCCTAATACCATTAAAACAATTCTTCTTAAAGCAATAAGAGATGAGTATCTTGATATTCTAAATGTAATGGGTAAAACGGATATGTCATACATGTGATTTTATGAAATAATTGAATTATGTCAAAAGCACTCTATATGAAGATCTAAAAGTGGGAAAAGAGATGTAACTTCTAGAGCTTCCAAATATGCGGCAAGAGGAGTGACAAGAGCAGAAATGGGGAGTTTGTTAGAAAAATTTAAAACACATATTTTGAGTACCTTAGGAAGATAGGTTGATGTAGTGAAAACGAAGAAGAAACAACAAGAAGAAGAATAAACAATGTCAATCTTTTAGTAGGAGGAAGCATCTTTTACGAGAATGTACTTTGGATAATATACATGTTTGTGGGCTATGTACAGAAAATAATGTTACATACTATTGTCCAACATTAAAAGAGTTGCAAGAAATTGAAATAGAAGAAACTCAAGGATTTTATTATATGGCATGAAGAATAGGTTGGCAACCACATTTTTCAAGAACATCTCAATAGTGTCCTCAACAAATTCCACAAAATTTTCAATATAAAAATTCATGGAATACTCCTATTTCATGCCAGGTTTGGCCTCCTCAGTAAAACCAAAACCAACCTTCACAAATTTGGTGAGGATATGCTTATGTAGCCCAACCTATTCAACAATTTTACCTTCAACAACATCAGTCTTATCCATCATATCAACAACCACATCCTCAACAATCATTTCCATATCAACAATTCCAACAATCCACTCAATCAAATCCATTTATGGAACAATTAATGCTTGCATTAACTCAACCTCAGTAGCTTCAGCTGCCTTCTAATTGAGCAACACCCAAGCAAATTCAATTACTAACCCAGATAGTGGAAAATTTGAGTCATAGAGTGGAAAGGCTAGCATATAATATGGAAGAAACAACATTATTTCCTACATATTCTATTCTTCCTGTACAAGATGCCCACTTATGGTTTGTGAAAGTATTACACAAAGATTCTCCACCAATAATTGAAGAACAAATTGAACAAGGGGAACAATCTAAAAAATCTCATCCAGAAAATTAATTCAGAAAGGAAAAGCTATTATGACTCAAAAACCACCTTATCCAGAGAGGTTAATAGAACAGAAAATCAAAAACCCAATTTCTTTTCTTGAACTTGATATTGTAGAAGAATTACATAATGCTTGTGTTAAAATTCCTTCGTTGCAATCTATTAAGGAAATACCAATTTACAAAAAAAATAAAAATAAAGGAATTATGGATTAAGCAAATTGGCAGAAATAAAAGAGATCCACCCAAAATTCAAGTCAATTGGAAAATTATCTTATCTCGTGTCTACAAAATCAGCAATTGAAAAATATATTGATCCAGGGATACCTATGGTTACCATTTCAATAAATATTTTCTCAGTTCCTAAATCTTTAATTGATCTAGAGGCTGCTATAAATTTCATGATGATAGAAATAATGAAATATTTAAAATTGGCAAACATTACAGTAAAAAAGAAATTTAGGAGGCCATCCTTTAATTCTTCGCAGACCATGGTTAGCTACACTAGATTCCTTCACTGGATGGAGATTAGGAAGCATGATCATAGCACATGGAGATGAAAGGAAACATATTATACTCTATCCTCCTACTCAATATCCTCCTTTACAATCATGGCTTGAAAGTGGACAAGAAAGCATTCAACCTATTTTAAGCAATAGTTAGGCCTTAAATTTTAGAGAATAAGAAGAAGATGGGGATTTAATAGATCTTTTTATCATAGAAACTGATATTTCTGAGAAACTAAGAATAACAGAATATGAAGCTATGAATTATCTTTTAATTCAATGTTTTCAAGAAAATTGTACTATTCAATCATTCCAGAATTCATTTGAAATTTTTTTTGCTTGTTAATTCAATTACCAATTCTCAAAGAAAAGTTGTTGAAATCAATTCACAAAAGAATTTAAATATTGGTAATAATATACAGAAATCACAAGAACAAGAGGTAACTCTAATATTACAGAAATATTCAAAATATTTTTCCTAGGACTATTCAGGCATGCAAGGGATTCATCGAAAGCTATGTATTCACCATATATATACTGATGATCATATCGAACTAGTGAGACAACCACAAAGAAGAATGAATCCTATGATGAAAGAAACAGTGAAAGAGGAACTACAAAAACTGTTACAAGTAGGATTCATCTACCCTATTTCAGATAGTCAATGGGTATCATGCTTAGTTGTGGTGCCAAAGAAAAACGGCAAATGGATAATATGTGTAGACTATAGGGAACTAAACATGGCAGAAATAAAAGATCACTTCCCATTACCATTCATTGATCAAGTACTAGATTCATTAGCTGGAAAGAAATTATTTTCTTTTCTTGATGGGTTTAGAGGATACAATCAAATTAAGATAGCATTAGGGGACCAAGATAAAACCACATTTACTTGTCGATGGGTAACATATGCATACAATTTTTCGCCCTTTGGGTTATGTAATGCACCTGCTATTTTTCAAAAAGTAGTCCTTGCAATCTTTGTTGACCTAATTCACAAATGTGTAGAGGTTTATATGGATGATTTTACTGTATATGAAAACAGATTTAATGATTGTTTGAAGAATCTTGAAAAAGTTTTAAAGAGGTGCACATAGACAAACCTATCCCTAAACAATGAGAAATGTTTTATGATGTTAACTGAAGCAATAGTGTTGGGATACCACATTTCTTCTTTAGGAATCATGGTAGACCCAGCAAAAATACAAGTTATTGTAAACTTAATGCCACCAAAAACACAAAAAGAAGTAAGGAGTTTCTTGGGTTATGCAGGTTACCACAGAAGATTCATTGAAAACTCAAGTAAGATAGCTTTACGCATGTTTAAACTGCTTCCAAAAGACATTGAGTTTCAATGGACTACCAATTATGAAAATGAATTTGAAAAATTAAAAGAAAAATTGTCTATAGTACCCATTCTCAGAGGCCAAAATTGGTCACAACCATTCCAGATATCTATTGATGCATTAGACATAGGAATAGGAGCATCTCTAGGACAAAAATAAAATCAGTTTAACTATGCCATCTATTTCATAAGAAAAAATTTAACTCCAATAGAATTAAAATACACAGTAACAGAAAAATAAATGCTAGCTATTATCCATGCAGTTAATAAATTTTAAAATCATGTCATGAAGAACCTTGTGGTGGTCATTTTGTCGGGAAAAGGATAGAATACAAGGTCTTAAATCAAGGATATTATTTGTTGTCGCTATTCAAGGATTCAAAGACTTATGCTAAGAGATGTAATTTCTTCCAAAGAATGGGTAGACCTGTAGTTTCATATGAAATTTAATTGAAGATGCAAGTAATGATAGATCCATTTGAACAACAACCTCTTGAATTTTTGGCACCTATCAACCCACCATCAAGTTGTAATAAGTACATCCTAGTATGTATTGATTATGTAAAAAAATGGGAGGAATTGAGATTAGAACTCACAGAAGCACATCAAAAAGGGATCATGCAACTCAATGAACTAGATGAGATTAGAAAACAAGTTATGGAGCATACATTTCTAGTTCAACAACAAAGAAAAAAATGGCATGATAAATTCATTAAAAACAAAATATTTCATATAGGAGACTTGGCACTACTTTTTGACTCTAAGTTCAAAGATTTCAAGGAAAAATTTACTACTCATTGGCCAGGGCCATATGAGATAGAAGAAATCTTTGACAACGAAACAGTAAGGATAAAGGAAATAGATTGATCAATGAATCATTTTTCGGTTAATGGTCATATATTAAAAGTTTATCATAAGCCTATAAATAGAGAAGACTTTTTGAAAATAGTTTCAAATGACTGTTGGCTTCTTTGGGCTTGACCCAGGTTCAGAGGTGATTTAGCCAAACAAATCCTAGTATTACTGGCCCTTTCGGCAACAGTTCGTGGAGTGCAAACTCAGATCTCACCTGAAGTATTGTGGGAGGGTGCTAGAACCAGGTTTTTTCACCCTGGGGATGTCTAGTGGGTTCCAAGTGGTCCGCAGTTTTATCATGTGTGCATGTCACTATGCACACTTATCAATACCTCACAGCGTGAGATACTTCCTTTAGATAGCCCTACTCAAGGTCCGAACAATGTTATTACCCAATTCCCTATTAGTAACCCGATATTAGTTGATCAACTTTGTTTATCTGTATGCTTTCAGTTATACTTAACAATTTTCACCATTCATACAAATGCACGCAGTAACTAAACAATATAATTGAAAATGATATCACACATGTAATAACACAAGAACAGATACATAAAATTTAGATAAAACTTCTCTTTATTGTTCTTCCTCCTCGATTGCAGACTCGACTTCACCCTACACACTTAGCTGTAGTGGTCCATGTACTTAGTTGTGGACTCTACTAGGCCTCTACACACTCAGTTGTAGAGCCTCCTCCTCCTACTATGACCCAAGATACTTAGAATCTTGCTCTATTCTCCCTATATTATTCTATCTATCAAATTCCATCTCTTTCTTTACAACTTAGAGCCTCGCTCTATTTATACAATCCCATGTTCCGCAGACCATGGGTAGGCCGACACTACATTCAATACTTAGGGTGGACAACCCTATGACTCTAACATACAATTCGCATTGCACACCCACAATTCGTAGGTCTTTTCAATAATATTACTCAAAACATGGCCTTTGAGCCCCAAAGCATGTTGTGGGGGGATTCCATGCCCAACAAGCCCCCCAAAAAAGCATCGTGACCCGCCCTCAATTCACTCTGTCGGTGTGGCGATCTTGGAGTGTAGACCCTCCAACTGTGCCCCTATGGTGCTAATGTCTGTAGCGCACTGATATGCTACTTTCTGAACCTATTGCATCCATTCTTCTGAGATCTCCATGTCTGACTTGTGTCCTTACATCTATACTGCTATCTGTTGCGTATGTTTTTAGTCCCACCCTTATCCATCTCCTCAGGTTGCGAAGATTTTTCTTTGGACAGTTAGTCAGTTAGATGACCCAACCATGTAGGGCTCCAAGTGGCTGTCATTTACTTTGCCTAGGAAGTGTTCTCCATTTAATTTGACTAGCTGGACTACGCCTTCGTCTGTGCCTCCTTAACCATGTATGGTCCCAGCTAGTGCATTCTCAATTTTCTCGGAAATTTTTCATACTTACTGTCATACAACAACACTAAGTCATTGACCTTGAAGGTGTGCAAATTGATATGGTAGTCATGCCAGGATTTTCTACACTGCTTTTGTACCTACTGATGGAATCTAGCCAAAAATTGTTCCTCCTCAAGTTCTTCCAATTGCGTGAGAATTTTCTCTAGAGATTCGCAGTCTGTCATCCCTGCGAGCACTACTATTCGCAAACTAGGTATGATATATTCCATTGGCATGACAACTTTCACTCCATAAGCTAACCGGAAACGTGTCTATCTTGTTAGTTTCTTGAACGTTGTCCTATAAGCCCATAACATGATAGGTACGCATAGTTCCCAATTGTTTTGCTACGTGTTGCACACTTTTGTCAGTACAGTCTCTAGTCTTTTGTTGAATGGCTCTACTATCCCATTACCTTGTCAGTGTTACAGTGTACTATTCTGATGATACAGCTGGAACTCTTCTGTGAGCATGCTGATGGTTTGATTTAGGAAATTTTTTCCGTGATCACTCATTAACATTTTCGGACAGCCAAATTGGGTCAACATGTTTTTGAAAAAAAACTTCATAGTCGTAGCGATAGCACAGCCTTTGACCAATTGGGCTTCTGCCCATCATTTTAGGTACTTCATCACGGTGATGATGTAGTGCATGCCCACCTTTCCCTTAGGTTTTATTAGTCCCACAAAGTCAATTGCCCATTTTCCAAACGGCTACAGTGTCATTTGGGGAATTAGCGAAATCTTGTCCCTCCATGATGGTTTTCGAGTCGTTTAACATATATCGAAGCCCTTACAGTGCACTTTCAAATCCTAATGTAGGTTTGGCCACCATAACCCTGCGTGAAGAATCTTCTCTGTGGTCGCATCTTGTATAGTGTCCTCCTACAACTCCCCCATGTGCTTCCATGAGGATTTGACCTCGTTCAAATTCAGGTACGTATCTTCACAATATCTCATCATTTCCCATTTTGTATAGGTGCCCCGCGGTGATAGAAAAGTCCACCGCGTGCACCACCAATTCCTTCTTCTGTTGGATGGAGTGTTCCTTCGACATAGTCCTTCTTCTTAGAAAATGGATTATATCTTCAAACTTCCCTTCCACGATGCGCACCGCAAAGAGCTGTGCATCAGGTAATCCCTCGTCCAAATTAGTGGGTTCCTTTCCCATCTCAATTTGCGACAAGTGATCTGGTCCTACATTCATGCATCCCAACTTTACTACGACCTCAAAATCATATTCCTATAACAATAAAAGTGACTTCCATATGCGCCCCCCCAACAGAGGCTTATTGACTAGGCATTTTAGTGCAGAATGTTCGATATTCGTCTTGAAATGTCCTCCGCGTAAATAGTGTCGGTATTTTTGGAGCATGTACACCATCACCAACCCCTCATGCTCGGTGGTGGAATAATTCTTCTTTTCTTTGGACAACCTTCAACTTGCAAACATGATAGGGTGATCCAAGCCTTCCCTGCCCTCCTCTGTGATCACTTCTCCCAATGCAATACACGATGCATCAACATGGACATGAAACTCCACATCCCATTTTGGGACAACCATGATTTGAGCAGAGCAAATTTCCCCTTAAAAATTTCAAAACATTTCATACAATCATCATTCCAACAAAATGTAACATCCTTTTTCAATATTTTTTCCATCGACGCGGTGATTTGGGCATACGCTTTGATTAACTTTATTTAGTATCTGGTGTGTCCCAAGGTAGCACACAACTGTTTAACACTTCGTGGTGATTCCAAATTTAGAATAAAGGAAATCTTCATAGTGTCCACCATTAGTCCTTGTTCGCAAAGCACATGTCCTAGCAGGTTTCCAAAGGGAACGAGGAATGTGCACTTCTTAAGGTTCAGTGCAATCTAGTGGTGTCAACACGTATCTAGCATCAAGCATAAGCTTGCTACATGGTGCTTAGCTAATCTGAGGACAGTCCAATAATCCAGATAGACCTCCAAGAAATTGTGAATGTATTCTTTGAATGCAGTAACAACGATGCGCAAAAAGATGGCTAGCGCATTCTTTAATCCAAATGGCATAACAATGTATTAAAACAAACCCCATTCCATTGAGAAGGTCAATTCAGTTCTATCTTCTGGTACAATCTTGATCAGATGGTATCCTAAGAACCAATACGTGAACGACTATGCTTCGTGGCCACCAACATTTTCCAATACCTCATCTGTGAATGGTGTTGGGAATGGGTCGTGTACACAGGCGCCATTCAGATTCCTGAGGTCCACTCATATTCTTATTCTTCCCTTTTACTTTTTCTCCTACACTACCATAGGACTCACCTAATTAGATTCTTCCACTGGTTCAATAATTATGGATACAAGCATTTTGTCTAATTCTTCACGGACCTTTTCCTCATACTTTGGATTCAAGCGGTAAGGCCTTTGCTTAACCCGATTCACGTCAGGTTTTAGGGTGATCTTCATCATCCCTAAGTTGCAAATGATCACTTTTAAATCTGTAATTTTGGTCAGGAACAAGTCTTGGTATTCGTGGAGTAACTCAACAACCTTATCCACCACGATATCACCACAATAGTCTCCAAGCATTGCATACTTTGGCTCTGCCTCCATTCCAACATTTAGTTACTTCTTTTTTAGCGACGCAGTGATGTCAGGATCCTCAATCAATGGTCCTCGAACCTTGCGTTAGCCTCCTATTTCTAGAATGCTAATATTTCATGGGTCCTCATCATCCTCTTCAACATTTACATTGTAACACTCCAGTGCACAGCTCAGCTGTGTCGCCTATTCTGGCTGAAGCACTTCCATTGGCTCCTAGGGTATTTTTAAGATAGCTGCTTTTACTGCTTATAGAGCATCATCAAGAGCATCCTACCAACAATCTTCAAATGTGAAGGTTAGCAGGAATACTTCATGCAAGATATCCCACTGGCTCGTACCATGGTGGAGCTTCATCTTAGTATACCAATTCATGGGTATTACATCCAGTGTATAATAGAACAAATGCACCCATTCAGGCTGTGGCTTTCCCCATAGACCTTGCTCCATTTTGCGAGGTGTGTACATGGATCATCTCGTCCACCATACTTGTCTGCTAGCCACATATGTGGTTTCCAAAATCATAGGTGCATCATCCTTCTAGATCTCCACCAATACTCAAAGCTCCTTTGATGCATACCCCACCACCTTGCGGGTGTAGTGTGCAGTGCCCATTTCAGAGCATCAAACAATTGTTGTTCTGGTACTGCGCTTTCAAATTTGTTCAGGAATTCATCCCTCACTATCAACCCATCATACATAGGTGAATCTCTCACCTATGTTGTCACACAGTGCAGTGATCTTACCATCATGTTGCAATTGAGCATGGTTACCTTGTGTAACCAGTTCTACCATCATTCCACTTCCTCATTCAAATCTGATCTACAAGAGCTTTCATGCTCCCACAAAATCCGACCATCTGCTGTAGGATTCACCCAATCTTATTCTCGAGCGGTTATCTTGTAGAGAAAATCTATCTTGTTGTTTCTCTCATCACTGTGCATTGCCTCTGTGTAGATCACTCCTTCTACAGGGTCTAAAGGCACCACTACTCATAGTGACTTTTTCTCAAAAATCATTTTGTGCTTCTTCAGTTTTATTACTCCATTCATATCAATGGCCAAGTCTATTCCTAGTAGTGTGGGATAAGGATTGTTATCATCGACAATCTCTATCACCCCAAATTTTGCAAGCTCGCTTGCACCTTTGATGTTTACTATTATCCCCTGCAATCTTCCCATCGGTAGGATATTTCACTGGTTTGCCTCTCGTAATTAAATAGGGGATCTATTATCACCTAGAACTACAGTCACATGTATATAATTTTTGTCCAAAGTTTACTGTCAAAAATGGGTGTCAAATGGTGTTTGTCCTATGTTTATTACTTAGGGGTCATGTTTCTAAAGGATTTTAATGTGAATCATTCTCAAATACCGTTGGTCATCCTCCATCATGATTGTATAAGCCATGTCTTATCTTGTGCATGTCACTGGTCCTTTCCGTATTTTCACAGCGTAGTTTAATTGGTTGATTTTGTAGCGAAATTATGTTTTAGCCATTTCGCAGCACGTCAGTATCCAGCCATTTCGCAGTGCATTTTGCTAATTTCTAACTATCTGTGCTACGAAATCGCGGATTCGGGCATTTTGTAGCGCATATTCTTAAAGGGTCATGTCTGGGGATGAGTCATTGTGTCCGTCCGGTTATTGTCAGTTGGCATTTCAAGAGGAGCAAATGCAAGCTCGGTTGAAAAGACTTCTCGACTCATTTGGAAAAAATACAGAGGAGGCAGTCAAGCATAAAGACAAGAATAGGAAAGTTATTATTACCCAAGGAGGTAATATTATAGCCATAAAGAACCAAGCGGAGACAGTAGAAGATGAAATTGCCAAGGCAGAGAATGTTACTAGGGAGCTTGCAGTCAGGTATGCCAACTATCGAAGAGCTGTGTTAAAAGGTAGTAAAAACCTAGTGGGTCAGGTGGATTCAGTGGCTGATGTGTATACATGGATAGTTCCAGCCCTTAAACAAGCTAAACTCATCATAAAAATGAACATAAGCCTAAGAGCTGAAAACAAAGCCTTGAAGAAGGAGGTTGCAGATTTAAAAATACAGCTAGGTCAACTAGCTCACTGATTTGAAGAAAAAGGTGCCGTTCTTAGTTTTGGTCATTTTTGTTTAATTTCATCTTTTTAGAAGACATGTAGACCTTTGCCACCTGTAAAAGAAGTTTAAGGAGTCAGAGTTTCAAACAAAGAGTTCCTAAAATCAAATAAACACTGTTTTGGAAAAAAAATAGCAGTTTCATAGCGCGCTACGAAACTGCTGTAGGTGTTGTTTTTGGATGAAGATAAACAGTTTAGTAGCAGAATCGGAAAATTTTCAAAGGTAACACCTAAGGGACAGTTAGGAGACAACATGAGGCTAGCATAGCCATTCAGATGATGACAAGTGGACCTTTTTGCAAAGGTAAAGTATTTTGTCTTAAGTTGAAATTTTGATAAAGGTACTTTATTACCGGTGGTTAAGGAGGTGCATATGAAGAATTTTGGCTCGCACACCTGTTCAATCAAAGAAGCTTCCAACACATTTAGGAGTATGGTAATGTTCGTTATTGATGAAGTATTAAAGGGTTGGGAACATGCTGCTAAATTTATGGAGGATGGAAGGAGACAAGGACCGGAAAAACAGGGGTTTTATCCTTATCATTAATGAACCATCAGCGCCTTCAGTATCCAAAGCTAGCTTGTTCATTGCATCCTTCTATCAGCTATCTTGGCCAAACAGAAAGGAGACAGATGTCAAGGATCAAGAAAGGGTCATGCCACAAGGAAGATAGTATTTGAGTTTCAATTTAAGTAGGACTCTTTGTAATTACAGTTCAGCACTTAATGTATTTAATAAGTTAGTTAAACAGTAGATAGGGGTAATTAGTAGCAGTCTTTGAGCTCCCCTCATGCTGGAGGAGGAAGCTTAAAGTAGTTAAAGATGTATCCCTATATATAGATCAAACTGAGATGTAAGGAGGGTTGGACGTTTTGGAGAAAACTGTTTTGGTTTATGTATAAACAAATTTCAGTAATGCAAATGACTGTGTTTTCTTCTCAGGATTCACAATGGATCTTCTTGTTCAAATGTGTGATGGTATTCTTTCTTTAAGGTTCTTTTACAGTTTTGTTAATGCATAATCACTCAGAACTCATGAATCATGCTCTGACTTCCTGTATGCCTTGGCAAACTGTGGTTTCAAAGTTATGTTTGAACATTTAGATGTAAAGTGCCCTGATTTCCATGAAAAGATAGTGTTTTTTGTTTGCTGAGATATGAGAGACTCCATAAGCCCAATGGGAATAAATTCAATGTTGTCTAGCCAGCATATTTTTCATGTGTTTTATAAGAGTTAGCCATCTTTTCTTGTCATTAGTCAATATTCATAATCTGTGAGAGAGCCCTCTCAGACTAAGGAGGCTAAACCTTAGTCCAAAGTCTGGTTTGAAATAGTTACACAGAATCTTGCTGATTGGCAGCCTTCAGTGCTTGATTTTGTGATAACAGGATCATTGCAATGCGGGCCTACCCATGTGCTCCCATGTTTGTTTTGGTAGCACATTTACGTCCAATCCTAGATCTAGAATTACTTGATACATTTCATACTCCCTGATTTGTGTAGTCAATCACATTTCTATTTGTATTCGTTATGTGTGCTTTCCGAGGTTTTGGACTACGCATGGTTCTCCTGACAAAGTGCACCTAGTGATAAGTTCATGTAGCACTTTCACAACCTTGTTGTCATGCAGTAGTTTCATACATGTCTCCAGAAAGGTAGTCATCATTGAAGGATCCATCTCTAGCTCTAGATGATCCTTACTACCCGAAGTGGAGGCCTCTATGAAGCTCTTCTTAGCTTCCATGAATATCTCCTTTATGTGCTCCAAATCAAATTCAGGTTCCTTTGTAGGAGCCTTGCGAACCCACACACTTTGTTCAGGCTACTTACCTTTTTCCTCTCCTATTGTGATACCACTTCGAAGCACTATGTTTACATTCAGGTCCTCTTCACGTGGTTCAGACCTCATCGTTTGCAAATTTTGAGTCGGAGGAGGCTGGAGTATCCATTTATCATGTAGGCTCGCTATCAATGTAGGGTAGTGCTATGTCTCATGATCAAACTGAGTACAATATAAACGTGATGCTCTAGTGGGATTCATATAATCGTGGTCATAGTGCCCTGGCCCTCTGCAATTCGGACGAATTAGTTGTTCACGACCCCTTCCTGGTCCCATTCAACCTCGACCTCATCCATGCCCTAAAATCTAGCACACGCCATTCCTACATTTGGGTCGACGGCTCATGTTTCAGTCTTCACTTTGTAGGTAGGAGTTTGATCCATCATTAGCTCGTAACTTCAACATGTGCACTCATCATGGCCTACTGACCTACAGAAATTACAGAACAATTGCTGGGACATCTGCATATACTTCTGTAATAGATGTAAATTATCTGTAGCATGCTTTCCTCTTATCTAATAGATCATGCCCCATAATGCAGGTGTTCTGCTCGATCTTGCTTGCGCCTATGGTTTTAATGGCATCGACGCTCCTCTTGCCAATTAGTTCGCAAATACTGGACAATAATCCTTGGTATGCCCCTGGCCTTCTCATTTTATGCACCATACCTCGTTGCACACTTTCGGGTGAGTTGTCTTGTAGTGTTTCAAACTCTACATTTCCAAACACAAATTTTGCAGTTTCCCTTGGATTTTTGGGACTCCCAAGCCAAGATCATGTATTAGGGTCTTGTGCAGTCTCATTACAATCTCGAAAGCTTTAGCTTCGGTGGATAACTTCTATTGCAACAACATGGTCCTTAGATGCAGTGCTAGTGATGCTACAAACCATGCATGATGGTGCCCATCTGTAAAGGTCAAGTTGCCTTCATGAATTATACTCTTTAGTCCCTGATCTAGATCCCATGGGGTCTCACCTATAAGCTTTATGATCTCCTTAAACCTAATAATCAATTGTGTCTCCGACTTTGGCCTACTAAATTG
>Ga0068629_1000332_pt1 | contig 13203 bp, 3 predicted proteins | sample InSIn3gowninarea_FD_77432 | JGI IMG/M metagenome (GOLD analysis project Ga0068629, IMG submission 77432) | Clean room microbial communities from NASA Spacecraft Assembly Facility at Jet Propulsion Laboratory, Pasadena, California, USA -... ...
AAGGAGTTTGAGTGTTTGCGAATAGTAAGAAGAGGTAATGGTTAAATCAGGGAGCAGGAAACGTTTCTTATATGCCCTCTACACATGAAAGAAGTCACTTGCCCCACTATCTCACGAGTGTCATTGTTCGGAGGCAGTCGCGACATATCACCCCGCGGTACGTCATCAAAAGCAAACAACCCAGGCAGGCAAGTGTTCGAAGTGAAGAATATGAAACAACAGTGAGGGGGCTTCCATGGATGCGGACGTCACTCCGATCGCCGCGTGGCATGCAGAGCCCCTACGTCATGCCAAAAATGGCTAGTTTCTGTTTGTGGTCCACACTCAAGCCACCACGATTCCGAGAATATGTGTGGCGAGTGCATGTGATGATTGGTTCCGACTGGAGACTACTCAGTCGATGATAGTCAGAATTGGAGATTGTTATGAATTGAATCTACTGCTCAAGCATCACGAGGCCAATGGGATTTGCTAGTTCCAGACTTACAGTGAGAATGACGTGTGCCGCAACTCTCCAGACCAGACAGGGCAAGCATGATTTGTTCGACATGTGGAATACTGTGTGCTTTTCGATAACCACATGAGCATATGCCAACGAACTGACGTAAAGAGAAATAGATCATAATGAGTAAATTGCAGAACGCAGGATTCGGCAAACGTCGCCTGTAAAATCCATCTGACGACGCCGAGACCCACGACCAGAATTAGAAAATTATGCCTCCAGGAACAACCACTGAATTCATGGTTCAATGGAGAATGTGGAATAACAGTGAGATATACCCGGTGGTGTTGACATGTCGTTCCATTCATAGTGGATCTGACTCCCTCAGAGCACACAGCTAGGTATCGCATGTAAGAGCCACAGTAAGTGTCACAATGTGGGCTACACAGTAACAAAGCAGGAACTTTCAGGATGGATCAGGTTTACCAGCAAGATTCACACGTATTTTGTTGATGTCGTCAACAGAAAAGCTAAGAGCTGAGCTGAGGTAGCCGTCAACGCCTCCATACACTTTCTGGATATGGTCGAACACGGGAGTCATCGCATTCCCAAAGCTGTATAAAAGTCAGTGGCAGCAAGGCAGCAGTGCACAACATTTTACTTACGGCACTTCCGCATATGCTCGGTATCTGCCGGTGAGTGCACTCACATCTGAATGCTTTCCGCCAGTGAGCTTTTCAACAAGCATGGGTCGTGCCAGCTCAATTCCGATCCGTGATAAGGCGTATTCCTGGTTAATGTGATCGATTGGCGTCGTTGTTACACCGAGGATTAAAGCTGCAAGCAAACCAGTACGGTCCTTCCCAGCCGTGCAGTGAAATAGGAATGGTTGATCTGGATGATCTCGAATGTGTTTGAAAACGGAATGGAACGATGGCTTATGCGTTTTTAGCATGTCGATATACATGTTGACCAAGAGGTCGCCAGACTGGTCTCTGGCCTCGATGTTGCTTGCCTGCGCATCGGCACCTTGTGAAGCTGGATCTGCGCGTAAGGAGCTAACTTCCAGATTGTCCTTCCAAATGACCTCGATATCTGCGATTTCCGGGTCAGGGTGGTGCTCGAGTTCTTTTGCCGACCTCAGGTCGAAGATCTTCCTGATGCCAAGGCTAGCAATAGTCTCCTTACCCTCAGAGGAGAGGTTCTCGAGTGACCCAGTCCGATACGCATATTTGGCGCGAAGATGTGGGTTATGGGTGTTATCATCCTCGATCTCACCGAGCGCAAATGGTAGAGGAGCACCAATATCCCTAGAATTGAATGTGCCGGGTATAGGGACGAACGGAGGTCGTGCCAGAATCTGTTGCACCAACTTTGGATCGAGCTTCTCGGTTGCAGGTTGACTCAGCAAAGCGTCCAACTCTTTTCGTGAGCTCATGGCTTTTGCCCTTGTCATCTCTATGATATGTGAAGAGTACGCTCGAATTCCAAGCTTGGAAGTACTGCCACTGCTACCGAACACTAATCTCCTCGTCCTGGAGAAAGATGATGATTTTCTAGCCAGTCCAACGATGCTACCCCGAAACTTATATAACATTATCAAGCCTAGCGAAGTTGTTCCTATAATTAGCAGAGTCGCAATGACATGTTCGCCATATACAATACACCAGCGTAGGACATGAGTCGTTGAGCTTTTTGTAACCTGAGCGACGACTCTTATTCCCCGGCTTCCACAGAGTGCTGAGACATAAAATCGGCAAAGAGCACGAAAGCGCGTCAACGAAAATGGAAAATAACGTCATTGAGAAAATAAACTACCAGAATAGCATTAAACCAACAGTACGGAGTATCGTTAGCATCATTTGATTCAGTTACTCAATTCTACTAAATCATCTTAGGGGTCAATCGTTGCTAACAACCTAGTCTTCGATGCTCTGCACAAATGCTAGGAACCATCCAGACCGGATCGAAGACTCGTACGCGATCTTGTCTATCGCATTATATACAGTAGAATTGGCCAATAGAGATTTTCTCTGTACAGAGTCTTTCGTTCCATGAACAGATGCGTCCGCTCATCTGTAATCTCATCGAACTGCTGCTCGTTGAAGATCCAATTGGTAGCCAAGACGTCCGGCCTCGTGAGCTCCGCCTACCGTTCCTGTGCTAGAATCGCCGTGGAGACCACTGTATGTGAAGTGTATCATGCCTTCGTGGCTGGTGCAATACTTACACCACGTCTTCGAGATTTGATAATCAAATGGGATCGTGCTTGTGAACAAGTCGTTGACAGCAGCATTTTATACGAATTCAAAGTCATTGTGGCCACGAATTTGACTCGCAGTGCTATATCCAGGAAGTCACAACCATACTTTGGACGTTGAGGTATCACTTGCGGCCGGACAGGGCGTACCACGTGATATGATAGTAGCGCGTCCATTTGCCAATTTTGCCTTGCAGTTTGTAAGACGAACCACAGCACAGCCTCTGTCAACGCGTAGCTACATCAACAGAAGCCATTTCGCCTATTTCTAGACAAAAAGAGTGTGCCTGACTGCGCTACTTGTGGAGGCTGTGTTGTAAAGGCACAGCATCAAGTATACAAGACGAGAGATCCTCAAACCTATAATGCCACTTAGAGAATGAGATGAAATTTGTTCCAAGTCGTTCTTCGAACCAGTTGCCCATCATTGAGTTTTGTGCTACCACTTTCTAGAAACCTTGAATATGTTGGACGAGAGTCTGCCAAGTGAGTGTTTTGGAAGTCAAGCGACGACATCGTGTTCCTAACGTAACCTGGTAGCCTACCTCTTGAAACAGTCTTCAGACAAACCAAAACAGAATTCCTGCTTTCTGTATTCGCGATATGGTGCCGATTTCGAGCCAGCGTATTCCATTCGTCATCTTGACCCAGACCAGCATACCTCGAGGAATAGATATGCTGTAGGGATCTACGATGCTTACAACCCTGATGTGTTGTTCGCTGAAGTCTTGCTCATACCCGACTGGACTCAGCCTACCTTGAGTCAGGAAGAAATACGCAGGAACAATGGACAGACACCTGCACCGGAGCCTATATTACCTACAGAATTCGCCATACAACTTTACAATCCTGATCAGCAGATCGTGGTCAAGCATAAGCCAGCGACTTTGACCTCAGCTGCAACATGGGACTTCGAAATGCCACAACAAAGTTTTCGAACACCTTCTCACTCTGCCCTCGATCGAAGCCAGGATGACCCTACCGTATCCGAGTTCACTCCCAAACTGGCCCTGAAATGGAAGAAGGACGGTCGGTTGTCCAAAGATCTGGGATGCTATATTTCAGGACGGGCTCTAAATCCAGATGGGGTCAAGAACAAACACAAAGAGCCTGACATAACCATAGCAATACTGAAGAACTTGAAGGAAGTAACTATTTACGAGCCCAATATGGCTAGAGTCGACATCGAGGATTTGAAAGGATTTGAAGTTGCCCTTCTCCTAGGAGCTGTCGTTATTCGGGATGTATACTTTGGCAACATGAAAGACACTTTCAACATCCTGAGTGGTCGAAAGGGTGATAGGACGAGTCCTACAATAGGTCTAGCACAACCCGTCCAAATAGCGGCAGTTGCAGCTCAGCAGCCGCCAAGCAGAATTGTGCCTACACCACAACGAGAGAACAGGATTCCACCCACTGATCCTCGAACGCAGTGGGAAATTGATCGAGAGACAGAAAGGCTGCGTAAATTAGCCGTCGAAGAGGAGAGACAGCTGAGGAAACGTGAAGCCGAAGAACGACGACAAATCCAGAAATTACTAGAAGAAGAGGACAAAGCGACCCGCCAGCGGCAGGCGGTAATTGATGCTGAGACCGAGCGGCTCAGAAAGTTGTACGGGGATCAAGACGCTTCAGCTCAATCCACTCTAAATTTGCCTTCTTTACATCAATATCACAGCCATCCCGAAAGTTCAGCTTATGCTTCTACACAGTCGCAAGCCGGACCTTATGTGCCTGGTGCTGCCCCACAGTCGTCCCTGCTACTACCTGAACAACAAAAGTTGAAGCAGAAAAGCAGTATATTTGGGTTTCGACGGCATAGCGACCAGGAGAACAACAAAACAGCCAAAAAGAAGAGCGGCATGTAATATACTATTGACCACACAGTTGTGCTCGTAATACGATAAACTTCAAGCTTGAAACAAAGATTTATGTATCCTACTGTGGATCCTTCTCACTACAGACCGATGGTCGTGACAAAATTGATAAATTTGGTGGAAGATAGCAATGCTGATGGCTGGGTATGGTGTCAGACTTAGGAAATTGACGAGGACCGAAGACACTCTTTATAGTATATGAGGGTTGACATAAACTTCGAGATCAGAAGTTTTCTGAGGTGTCGAAGATCTAATTTAGGTCGAATATGTTCTCTGTGTGCATGAAGACAAATTCAATTCAAACACATCATTCCTCGCCAGGGCCTTATGAGCTCTGTCCTCCGATATCCACAACAGTACAATGTTAAGTTCAGCCCTACTTCACAAAGGTTGGAAAGTCGAAAGTATCATGTATACTATTTCGACAAAGTAGCTACTCCAGCCATGGTATGCCTACATATATCTAGTGCCGTTCACACAAGGTTCCTATCGAGTAAGTATACAATCCTACAGCACAACCGGCAGCCACTCTGCTAACATATAGAAGAATACGGTGTACCATGATCAGATAAATCCTCGGTTCAAGTTCTGATCCTTATGGAGCCTCCACTCTCGGGACTGTCCACTAGCGCCCAGCTGCCCAATGAAGTTACCGACACCACCCAGAAGCCTTGCAGCTAATAGCGGTTCCAGCCACTTGAATTGAAGGTCGTCGCCGATCAGCCAGCGCAGCAGCGTCCACACCACAGGTAGTGGTTCGTGTCTGCTTCTCATGCGTTTTAGTAGTATTGCCTTCTCATCAGATACCCGTGTCCATTGATAATTATTTTACCGACTGTAAACCCTATCATCTTGATCTCGTTTGTAGCGATAAGCGACAGAATTGTACTCGCCAACGCGATCCAGTTGCGACACCCCTGTGCCACGAATTTCCGTATAACAACTCGAGAACCACGGGATATATGAAAAAAATGAATCAAAGATGATATAGAAGAAGCCAATACCACCCAATTCCTCGTCATGTTCAGCTTTGGTAGATCCAGTTCTGGTCGCAATGGAACTGGATCCGAGGTCTCAAGATCCGAAAGAAAGAAAGAAGATGAAGCGCAATTATCTAGAAGGAGATCGCGATCGAGCTTGACGTCTTCCAAGTCGAAACCGAAGCGCCACTCGTCTCGGCGCGAAGATGACTATGACGATGAAGCCAAACGACGGTCGTTAAGACATGAGGGAGAGTATGGGGAAGAGCCACAACGAAGATCATCGCGACGTGAAGATGATTACGATGATGAAAACTATTTCTCCTCAAAGTCACGCCCGACATATACTGCCGAGCCTTCGGAACTAACAACATATACTGAAGCACGGTCACGCGAATCTACAGATCCAGACAGATCACATGCACTTGTTCGCAAGGATGATGGGAGCGAGTACAGAGGACGGGAGGATCTTAAGGAGAACCGGATAACGCGATACAGAGCAGTGGAGCCGATGCAGCCACAACAGAGGTTGGCCACAAATGAGTATAACAATGGAAACCAGGACAGAGCTCTTGCGATAATCCCTAAAGGAGACCGAGAGGATTCTTTAGGTTACGAGCAGAGCGGGCGACGGAAGGAATCGAGGACGGCAACCGCACCGCAAAGAAGAGGCTTGGACGACCCTGACCGAAGGCGAACAACTGGTCGTTCAGACAGTGATGGCCCACGCCGACAAGACTCGAAACGATCTTCGAGATCAGACCAAGAGAGGAAGAAGACTTTCGACGCACATGACGCTGCATTACCATCAAACCAATTCTTCTCGGAACCCAGCACATACACGCAACCATACCGGCCGGCAGGGTTGGCATCCGACTATTACGGGGACCAGGGCGAGTCCGTTCAGTTCCAGCCTGGGGTGCGACCAAATCAGCCAGCTTATCTAGTCAACCAGGAACAGCTACATCTCCAACCGCCAACAGCTGAGGCCAAACCACCTCCAGAGCCTAGCAGTACCGGTCAAGTAGGTGCAGCGGCTAGCTTTTTTGCCATGCACAGTGATGCGGAGAGCAACCAAGGTGCAAGTGCTTCATACCCAAACCGACCACCTCAAAAACCGAACAAGCCCGTACCAAGCCCAAAAGCTAGTCCGGGACCATATGGACGGCCGACCGGCACAGGTAGTGGTCAGATCAACCCCCTTGCTGCAGCAGCTGTTGGAGCAAGCGCAGGAGCTGCAGCAAGCTATTTCAGTAATGACCACTACTCTTCGAACCATCAGTCCCAATCTCACTCTCAGCCACAATCACAAAACCAGTCTTCCTATCCATCGCAGCCTCAGTCTCAGTACCAACAATACGCAGGACCTCAATCTCAACGACCACCTTTGTCTCAGCCTCCACATATGTCTCAATACAACGTCCCCTCCGCCTCTGCACATGCCTATAGTTCAGGCTCTATCTCGAATCAACCACTACGGCCACAATCGCAGTATCAGCAACAATCAGGTGATCACCACTACGGAACCGCAGCAACACTGGGTTTGGCCGGTGCTGCTGCTGGCGCATACTACAGCCACCTTCAGCATCAGAGTCACCCCGGTAGCGTCTCTGCCCAACAGCATAACTATAGCTCAGGATCGGGCCCTGGGCCTGCTAGTAGCCAAGTACATGGGCCGCCAGGGTTAGGACAAAGTCAAGGCCAAAATACTGGATCTATGACCAGCCAGGACCAACCTGTTTCTTCAGGCATGCAGCAAAAGAGAAGACGTAGGCAACAAGGTACATTCGGCCGGCTTGCGGATTGGTGGAAGGCTCCGGATGACGTTGCTGAGTTCGAAGAGTATACAGAATACATTGGAGTGTGCAGGGATTGCTTCGATCCAGATAGCCCACCCGGTCATGGACCTCGCAAGCACCACTACCATCGAAAACTGAGACACCAACCAAGCCGGCACGGCAGCAATTTGCGTGTAGACAAGACTTACCGCCACTCATCGGACGAAGAAAGGTACAAGTCTTCGTCGCGTGCAAAGAAAGCTGCAGCTGTTGGGTTGGCAGGCATTGGTGCGGCTAAGCTAGGCGAAACATTGTACAAGTCTAGACATGATTTCGACGATACTTATTCGGTGAAGTCAGGTAAACCCATCATTCAACAGCGGACGAGTTACGGAAGGCCTGATGATCGACAGATGGGATATTACAGCCGGAACTCATCGAACGAGGATGTAAGATTGCAGCGTAAAAGCTCACGCAGTAAGCTTGAAACAAGAGAATACGATGAGCGTGGTAAACACACGAGGCGGCGAGCCTCAAACTCCTCAAATGAAGGAAGAAGCCGTGGAAATGTGGTAAGCGTAGGTGTCGGTGCTGCCGGACTTGCACTTGCTGCTGAAGTAGCTCACCGTCGACAAAGCCGCAGTCGCAGCAATAGTCGGGAGCGTCCAGCTTCAAGGCGGAAGTACTACAGCAAACGAGTTTCTCCCAAACACTCGTATGTGGACCTTACTGCCACTGATACTGGTACTACCGGCTTTGGTTCTTTCTTTAGTCCTTCGGCCAACTCGAGGAAGAGCAAGAACTCGAAAGGGTTCTTTTCACTGAGAGATGACTCTTCATCGTCCTCCGATGCTGATTTGGCCTTTGGTGAAGGTACAGTTCGTCGACGAAGTACAGTGAAAGATGATCGTAGAGACAACGGCCGAAACAGTACTCGAGATGGTCGTCTGCGGAAAGAGAAACGAGAAGGGAACGACACTGCGGCAATCTTGGGACTGGCAGCCGCTGGCACTGCCCTTGCTGCGGAAAGCAGTCGGCGTAGAGACTCAGGTAAGGACAGAAGACTTGCTGACGTTAGAATAGCTCAACACGATTCGAGACCAACATCAGGACCAAAGATCAACCTCGAAGATCACGAAAAAGTGCACGATAACGACGGCGAATGGGAAGATGTGAACGAGAACGATTCAGGTGCCGAGGTTGATATGGCTCTGGCCTATGGCGGCCGACTTTCCAATCGACAAAGCAAAGAGTCACTTACGTCGGAACCAGGGACATCAAAATGGGACTGGAGATGGAATAAGAATAAAATCGAAAGAGATGAGAAGAGGCTGAAAAGACGACAATCGATTGAAACGCAACAGAAGCCACTCTTCGAGAGAATGGATTCACACGCCAGTCCTTTTGCGAGTGGTGCAGCAGCAGCCTCTGTTCCTTACGATACCGTGCCGATGGCTACATTGCCTCTGCAATATGTGGATCCGATAGCGCTCCCTCAATCAGTGACATCTCAACAAGCTCCTCGGGATCGTGTCCCATCGTACGCTGCTACACCGGAGCATGTTGTTAGTGCCAGTCATACTGTGCTGCAACAGCCACAACCAATGAGCGCAGTGCAAAGTAAACCGGGAAACATTGAGTCTCTGGCTTTCCAGCAACCACTTACGAACATATCAGAAGATATTGCGCCAATACGCCGAGACACGAGACCTACTGAGGATTTCAAGAGCAGGAAAGGTGTAGCAGTTTCCAGGCGGACGCCAAGCCCTGAGCTGCCTCTGATCGATCCTTCTTCTCTGAGCAGGAACAGTGTGAGCTTCAATTTGACTGATGAACAACTTGAGAACGAGAGACGGGCAACGAAAAAGGAAGAGCGCAAGCGTCAGAAACGTGATAAGGAAGAGCGTCGATGGACTACCGATGCAGGCGAGCTGCAGCGACAAGCTGATGATCAGAAGCAACGTGATTCACGTGAGGACATAGCGCAGCCAAAACGCCGTTCGTCTGTTGATATACAGTCCTCACGTGCATCTGAGATTGATGCTGAGCTTGAGAGACTGTACGCTGAGCACAAGCGGCAACAAGAGGAGCGCAATCGAAGAGAGCAAGAAGCAACCAAATTGGTTGAACAGACCCGCAAGAGGAACGAAGAGCGTCAGTTTGATGCAAGTCGGGTCCAACATGAACAACTTGGAAAGTCTGGAAGGACCGTTCAGGATGGAAATCAGCACAGGGTCACTTCCGATGCACCAAGCAATGCAACAGCAGTGATTGTAGCTGGCGCAGCCGCGGTAGTAATGGCGGCCTCCATGGATAAGACAAGGAAAGATCGCTCGACTGGGGACGAGGTAAGACGAAGCCGCCGTTCGGGAGAAATCCTAGACGAAGAGAAGAGATCATCTCCACCACGTCGCCGTTCGAGTCAAGGGCCAAGTGGAGTAATCGAAGATAAAAACGTGCTGCCACCACGAGAACCAAGTCCAGAAATACCCCAAGAAACAAAGCAGGAACGCCTTGCACGAAAAGTCACTAAGCGGATCCAGGCAAGGACACCATCGCCAGTGCATGAGGACTACAGTAAGTTCTTTGTACCAGAAGAGCTTCTCGAGCACATCAAAGAGCACAATGAGGCGGCGCAGCATCGGGATCTCTACAACGCGAACGTGGTTGAAATCGCACCGGGACAAATATCATCCCCGGCACAACGTCGACCTACCTTCCCTCATGATCTCTATGGTCGTTTCGGGAGCGAGCCGGATCACGATCCGTTGAGGTATCCATGGCGCGTGCCAGTGCTCGATCTCATCGAACCAACACCACCTGGCAGTCGAGCACCTAGTGAACGCGACGCTGCAAGCCCATTAGTCAGGGCCAGGATATCCAATGAAGACAAGGACGACCAAGACATTGGGGCGCCGTTAGAACGGAGAGCCAGCACGGGCTCGAAAGTCACCTGGGGTCCTGACGACACCTACGTGTACGATATTATCACACCTGAATACGAGCGAACTAATCCTACGGAAGTGCTCCCAGCACTTACTGGTATTGAGAGATCGGAAGACAGTAGTCGTATGTCAATTTCGGAGGTCGAAGAGCACCATACTGAACAGGGCTCTACTGTCAACCGGCCAGCTATCACTGCTGTCAAAGATTCACACAGACCGAAGCCTGAGCGCATTTACACCCTCGCAAACGAGGACGAGGAAAAAGAGTTTCTGCAGGAATTCGTTGAGCCGGTATTGTCGGAGGACGTGTCCAGCATGCCTGGTGCCTTACCTGAGACACCTGAGGCAGACACTCAAGCTACATCAACCCCTGTTTTCGAGTCTGCGTTCGGACATGCTATTCAGCCCAACTCTATGCATGCTCTCGAACAGATGTCGATGCAGCATTCTGCGCCCGTTCTAGAAGCCCTAGAATCCGTCCTGTCTGAGCCGAGGTCAGAAGCTTCGAGGCAATGGTCAGTTTTCGACTTCCAAGTGCCTGATGCGACCCATGGGCAGCCTGCAGGAGATAAACACTCTCTGCCATTAGCAGATCCGATACCATTGGACGAGAAAGATGTGAGCGATCTATCCAGCGGCAATTACCGGAGCCCATTCGTGGACACAGCGAGTGATCTCGAGATCAAGACTACTAGGGATCTAGAGCCTATCACAGATTTGGCTCGCGTGGAAATACTACCAGGTATTCTGGATCGTGATAGCGCAATCCTCAAGTCGATTGCGGAATCACCGCCCGAGAGCATGCCGCTACCCCCTGACAAAAGTTCACGTGCTAGCCGCAGTGAAGCACGACGAGCGGAACGTGCTATGTCTTCTGTGCGACCAGATCCCCAATCACAATCAACATTTGCGTTGCTAGAGGACCACAAGGTTGATGCAATGGATGAGGGGTCTATTGTTGTTGATGCTCGTCCATCCACTGCTGAGTCCTCCTTTCAAACACTGTCAGACCAGGCCGAATCTCCAAAGCCAACAGCTCAGCTGCGAAACGCCATGATGAATGTTGCTGCTGCAGCGGCCGCAGCATCTACCGCTAGAAAGAAGAGCCGAGTTTCACAACCAACACACTATGAACCCAGAGCACTTCCTTACAACGAGGCCTTTGACGATTCGCAGCTCCCAAGACAAGAGCTTGAAATTGGTGTTCAGCATTCTCATCACGATTCAAAGATTAATGGTGACTACATCTCGGATCCTGAAGATTGGGAGCGACCCTTGTCAGAAACAAGAAAATCAAATGCCAGACCTGCCTCTTCCAAGAGCGATGTTGGGAGCGCTTCCAAAGTTGCCATGATTGCAGCTGCTTCGGCCGCTCTGGTGGCACAAGGTGCTCGGCGGTCGGAAGCGAATATCGTAAGCTCCAAAAGCCCCCCCAGCAATATAAGGAAGTCGGAGTCAGACCCAGACCTTCCATCGATTGAACGTGAAACTGTTGCTTCGTCTTCCCCATATGAGTCGAGCCATGCGGGAAAGGCACAAACTGGGAGCGGTGTTACTCGTGCCAAAGATGCTCGATCTGATATTATGCCATTAAGTACGCGGACGAGCGACGTAAGACGTTCAGAACCAGATCTAGATGTCTCTAAGAGCGAGGTTAGTGCTCCGCCTCCGATAACTTCAAGAAGGGAGCGATCACTCTCAAAGTCGAATGGGAGTGCTGGACAGTCCGAGTCAGATCCATACATCTCCAAGAGTGATGTAGCTGCTCCATCTCAGCCAGAGCCTTCTTCGATCACGCAGGACAAGTCTGCAGCTCAAGTAACGGAACCAGATGTATATGCTGGTGGAGCTGTGAATATACCCAGCGAAGAGCCTGATTTCTATGCCGTCGAAATCGATACACCTAAAAAGCGGAAATCGAAACGTGACAGTCAGATGTTTGATGAGCACGACCCATCGAAGTCCATCACGAGCTTACCTGGCACTAAAGATGAGGAGGCTAAATCGCGTCGCAAGGCGCGGCGTGATAGTGATCATGACGACGACGATATGCGCTCCATTGCCAGCACAACTGTTCTGCGTGACGAAGACAGACGTTCCCGAAGAGCGTCGAAGCGCGGTTCGGAAGCATTCGACGATGATACACGCTCCGTTGGCTCCATACCAGCTGATGACAAGAGCTCAAGAAGAAGATCGAAGCGTAATTCCGAGATTTGGGACGACGATGACAGTCGATCTGTTAAAAGTACCTCAAGCAAAAGCGATAAGAAGTCAAAGGATTCGAAATCGGGTGGTTTCTTCTCTAGCTTGTTCTCAAGCAGTAAGACTGATTTGAGCACAACTGGCCGAAAGAGTTCAAAGTCGAGCAAATCTGTGGAGCGAGACCTTGATGACCCAGAAGAAAGCAAACATCGAAAGAAGCATCGGTCAAAGTCATCGGCGGCGTCAGCTAGTGTGCCAGATCTGACTGAGGCTTCCACCAACGACGAACCGGCGCCGGGCATGTCTCGACGAGGGAGTGAACCTAACGTAGGGATCGAGCCAAGAGATAGAAGCACCGATGATGGATTTGTTTCAGCACAAGATGAGCAGTCTTTTTTAGCGGAGCGCCCCGACATGCCATTACCAACGGCCATAACGGACGTGCAAACGGTTACTGATGGTGTCTCGGGGCTAACTCAAGGTGTGGCTGAAGAAGCCAGAACTGATACCGAGAAGAGAGAAGGGATCACAGTACCTAATGTGCGAGAGAAACCTGTAGCAAGAAAAGAGCAGGAGGCAGTGGTTATCGGGAGCGGGCCGAGTGTTGAGCATGAAACAGATGTTGCTCCTACTATACACGACTTATTGACCAATCATCCGAGGAGTTTGAGGCTCGCCGCCTCGTGTGTTTACCACGCTCATCGTATTCTCTTGTTTCA
>Ga0068629_1000333_pt1 | contig 13195 bp, 6 predicted proteins | sample InSIn3gowninarea_FD_77432 | JGI IMG/M metagenome (GOLD analysis project Ga0068629, IMG submission 77432) | Clean room microbial communities from NASA Spacecraft Assembly Facility at Jet Propulsion Laboratory, Pasadena, California, USA -... ...
CAAGATGGATTGAATAAAAAGATAATGTAAAGGATGGATATAATAATGGAACTCTGAATTTGCTGGATGTAGACCATAATGATCGAACCAAGGTAAAATTTGTGTTATAATTTTATATGTGATTGTTTGTTTTAAATTTTTTTTGCAAGCACTAAAATTAACGAAGTGTGAAGATCCTAGTAAACTCTAAAAAAAGAAAAGTAGGGTTTATAGATCATCTAGATAGTTGGAATAGCTTTGTTATGGTTGTTAGTAACTCTTCTTCTAATGTAAAATTGGTCTTTTATGAAGTTATTGGAACAATACTAAGTGAAGATATGAGAATAAAGTCTAAAGGTGAAAGTTCCAATGATGCTCTCACAATGGAGATAAGGGAAAGATCAAGGGAAATAAGGAGAATCAAGTCAAGAGGTAAATCCAAAGGAAGATCAAAATCAAAAGGTAATACTAGATTAGAATGTTGGCATTATGGTAAAAAGGGTCACATTAAGAAATATTGTTGGGATAGGAAAGGAAATGAAGGTGAAAGTAGTAATAATAATGAAAGCATAAATAATCAAGAGGCAAACATTGTTGGTGAAATAATGCAAGATGGTTTAATCATGTCTCATGATAAGAATGGTAATTATTGGGTACTTGATTCAAGTGCTTCATTTCATGCTACTGCATATAAGAACTATTTCACAAACTACACACAAGGTGACTTTGGTCAAGCATTATGGTCTACATCCAGCAAATTCAGAGTTCCATTATTATATCCATCCTTTACATTATCTTTTTATTCAATCCATCTTGCTTCACTCTTCTTCTTCTCAAAGCTTAATCACGAACACTATAGGTTCTACTAAAATCCCTTTCTTTGGAGATGAGTTCCACTCCTTTTGTGAAAGCCCAAAGCATAGCTCCATGTCTCTTATCCTGGGTCGACATTTTTGAAGTTTACTCCTTGTCTCCTCAACATGATATCCTGGTGTGCATGTCTTTTTTTTCACAAGGCAATGATCTCATCCTTGCTTTTACTTTGTTTGTGTGGCAATGATTTCATCCACCTTCTCGAATGTTACAATAAACATGTTACATTTTCCTCTAGTTTGGAGGTTTTCCCCTAAAGGGAGCTCACACTCCCTAACACTAATCTCCATTTCCCCTTTTATAGCATGAAACGGTTACAAGTTTGAAGATGTACATTATAACCATAACACCCATGTTTGGTATTTTGCAACAATACAAACAAACCCTCTCAATAATATTCTCACTTTACAAATATTTATTTACAACAATATCTCCCCTTTTCAATTCTGTGAACTATTTATCTCCATATTTTTAGGCCTTTAGTTTTGATTCTCCATTAAAAGTTTTATCTTTTACCTATATTTAACAATATATTTATTATTAAATATAGCTATGCAATACACCTTTTAACAATAGAATATCAATAACTACATATAAAACCAAAATAACCAATATTTTAAGTCAGCTTCACCCACATTTTTCCACTTGGCATACGATTACCAATGGTGTAGTAGGTTTGGTTCTCCAACGATGGATAGCAATGAGTTCACACGATAGTGAGTGGATTCCACGATGGCTTCACCTCAGTTCTCCTCCACATGGGCTATGATGTGACCACCTTGTCTTCCCTCCATGTTAGCTTAGCTAGCGATGGTTTGGGGTGGGTTCCTCCAAGGTAAGTCCCCCTATTCCCTTTCTTCACTCCACATGATGGCTTGGTGTTGTCTCCACTCATTTCATTTGCCCAGTTGGAAATACCTCTCTTTTACATCCATGACATGATTTTATTGCTAGTTGGTGATGGTTGGTGAGACAATATTCTCCCCTCCATGAGTTTTGGCAGCTTTTGGGATATGATAAGGCACTTCTTGATTGGCGAGGTCTTCCTTTGACCATTCAATGCTGCCCCTTCTTTTTTTATTAAATCCTTTGATATTTGAAATAAAATGATTTCCCTGATAAATAGTAATATTTAATTACTATTTATTAAAATATTCAAACCTTGATAAATCATTCATTCCATGTCGAATTTGCGAACCATTGGAGGCATTAGAGAGCTGGCGATGAGCACTACAACTTAAAGAGATCATACATAACATTTGGGGACTTTTATTTTTCACATTTTGAGGTCCATTTCAAATCATCAGAAGAGAACATAGAATTAATAAAGCTCTTATTTCATCTTCAAACTCTATTTCAACTGAACATAATTGATTTATGATTGTGTTAAATTCATTAACATGATCTTGTATTGAACTACCTTCATTCATCTTCATGCTAAATAATTTCTTCATCAAATATACTTTATTTGAGGCAGATGGTTTTACATACATTTTGGCAACTTTATCCATTACACCTTCAGTAGTTTTTTTCAATAAAAATATTGAAAGCTGCATTAGAACTTAGACAAAGTCTAATAGCCCCCAAAGCTTTTCTATCCAACAAAATCCACTCTTCATCACTCATGGATGTGGGTTTCTTACTCTTGTCTTCAAGAGGTTAGTAGAGATCTTTTTGGTAGAGTTAGTCTTCCATTTGCATCTTCCATAACTAAAATTCTTGCCTATTAAACCTTTCAACATTTAACCTCCCTTCTTCTACTATAGTGATCCTCTTGGTTCCAATCTACAAATAAGATTCACCAAGAAAAACCCAACAAAACAACAAGCTTTGATACCACTTGTTAGGTTTAATCAATTTTATATAAGCTTGAGCATGTAAGATTCCTTCTACTCCTTGGTAAAAGAAATAACAAGTATACTGAACATAAAATAATAAACAAAAATCAGGCAAAGAGAGATAAGAGATTTAACATGGTTCACCCAGTGTGGGCTACTCCATGGAGAAGCTTCCAACCCTTTTTCTTATCAATCCTCCAAGTCCTCTAAGCAACAAACTAGTAGCATAACCTTACCACAACCTTCACTTTGGAGTACAACAGAACCTCACTATAAATCTCTCTCAAACTCTCAACTCAAAACATCAAATCTACAAATTGCAAAGCTCTAAACTTCATACATACACCTCAACCCAAGCCACTAATTTATAAGTGCAAAACTAACCCAACTTAAACCCAAGTTGAGTCAACAAGGTCATGGAATAACCCCCCATGCCTTCAATAACATCCATCTAGCAATAATGACTTGTTTTATAACTAATTTGATTGCCCAAATTGGAGTGTAACACTCTTTATTTCCTAACCAATTGGTTGCAGATCGATTGGCTTATTTTAGCTAATTGATAGCAAACTGGTTCAATTTAATAGCTGGTTGATTGGTTGGCACATGTTGATTGGTGGGTTGATTAGCCCTTTTGCTGAAGTGCTCTAAAATCGACTCCATACTCAACATTAGGTTATCCTAGTTCACTATCATATTTGAGATTGAATTAGAAACCTTGCAATTGTAGTTCAATTCTTGAATTACTTTCTCCCAAATTTTCATTATGAAATCACACTTAATGAATAGGTGGAGATTTATTTCCTCTTAATTTTTGCATAATGGGAATCTACCAAGTCCCTTAAATCCTCTTCTATGGAGCTTATACCAAGTTAAAAGTTTGTTATGGGCTAGTAACCATCTAAAGAAGGTGATTTTGGAGATAAGTTTTTCTTTACATATCTATTTCTAAAGGACTTTAACCTATTGTTGACTAGCTCCATGAGGGAAATTTGAAGCATCTTTGATATTATAATTCCCATTCTTAGATATTATCCATTGGGGTTTATCCCTTAGATTAGAACCTGGTATAATTTTATCTTGTAATCATTCCCTTAAAGCTTCCAGTTGTTCCTTTATTTCACTATTCTTTGCTTTTAATAAAAACTAAGAGTAGCTTTCTTGTGATAAGTAGTCTACTACTCTAGCTCCTCGATTCTTAATAGCCCATATAGATACCCTTTTAAAGTTATCATAGCTGATTAAGGGTTATTCTCTCAACCATGTATCTTCCTAAAATAAAGTATCTTTTTTCATTCCCAATTTACCATTTAATATATCTATTTATGACTCATTGAATTTGTTTTAATCCATTCCATAAGGGGGTTCCTTGAGGAAGGTTTTTTATCCTCAAAAAATAATTATGTTCTTAGAAGTATTTTAGTTTTAAAACCCTTATCTAGTACTTATTCTCTTCATTTACCAATCTCAAGCTATTTTACCCCTTAAAGCTGCACTCAACCACTTAATCTTTATCAAACCAAATCTTACTTTATTCTTCTCACAACATAATTTTTCCCATGGTATAAGAGAAAATATTCACCTATCTAAAATCCCATTCCATAAGAATTCCCTAAAAAAATTCAATTTTATTTGCTATATATATTAGAATTTGGAAAACTAGGGTTGAGTAAATTGACATACTTTATAGGGTATGTTTAATCAAACATAATATACCAGCATAGCTCAAAGATTTATTTTTCCAACCCATATGTTTATGCTTAATTCCATCTACCAAATTTTCCCAATAAATAACCTTGATCCTTCTAGTAAATAAAGTCATCCCTAGGTATTGGAAAGGTAAATCATCTAGTTGTTAGCCAATGATGTTAGCCAATTTTTTCTTCTTTCTCGTAGAGGAATTGAGAACATAGAACTTAATTTTTTCAATTTTACCTTTTGGTGAGAAGCCCTTTCATAAATGGAGAGAATTTGCTTAAATTATTTAGCTTTACTCTTCTTAAATTGTCCTAATATAATAGTGTCATCAACCAAATAATGATGGGTATAAGATCTTCCTACCTTAGCTTGGTTGATCCTTATCAAATTACCTTTTCTCATGGATTATTTCAAGAATCTTCCTAAAGTCTCTACTATGATAATAAATAATTTTGGAGATAAAGAATACCATTTCCTTATACCCCTATTTGACTTGAAAACACCCATTGGTTCCCTATTGACTATGATAGATAATTTTGGAGTAAAGATGCATGGGTATATCTAGTTTCAAAACTTCTCTTTGAAACCAAATCTCTTAATAACTACCATCAAGGAGCTCCAATCCACCCTATCATAAACATAGCTTCCTCCTTTATCACATGCACAGAGTGAAGAATTTAATGCATCAAAATTATTTCATCTATAATATTCCTCTTATGGATAAGTGCATCTTGCTTTGATGATATTAAATTAAGTAGAAGATGTTTTATCCTTTCTACCATAATTTTAGTGATGATTTTGTAAATCACATTACACAGCCTTATCGATCTATAGTCCTTCAATCCCTTAGCATTATGGGTTTTTGGAATCAAAACTAAAAAATGAGTATTCCATTCCTTTATCAAAGTACTTTTCTTATATAATTCCATTACTACTTCACTTACCTCTTTTCTAACTATTTCTCAATTATGTTTAAAGGAGCATACTGGGAAACCATCTGGCCTTGGTGAATTATCATTGTCTATAAGGTTAAGAGGCTTCTCAATCTCATCACCTAAAACATGTTCCTCTAGCTTCTCATTCTACTATGGGTTTATTATCTTAGGGGTAACTTGGAGAATATTGTTCAATATTCTATTATTATATCTTAACTTTGTGCCCAAAAGACTTTTATAAAATTACTCTATTTCTTCTTGTATTTCACTCTCATCATAAGTGATTGAACCATTGGTTCATTTGATTTCCTTTATCTTATTAGCACTCCTTATTTTCAACGTTGTCAGTCTGAAAGAACTTATATCATTGTACCAATTTTGAAGCCATGATATTCTAACCTTCTACTTCCAATGGATCTCCTCTTAGGTAATTATGTTGTAATAATTTGCTAGTAGTTCTTTTTCTTTCCTATCAATACTCTTGGTCCTTCCTCATCTTATAATCTCATATTCCAAATCTCTAAATTTTTCTTGTAATGTTTCCTTCCTTAGTCTAACATCTTGGAAAATCTCATTATTCCATTTTTTGATAACTATTTTGACTTCTTTCAATTTTTGATAAAGCCTATACATTACAGTTACTTTAACCTTTACTGATAACCATTTCTTAAGCATGTATTTGAATGGCTCATGATGCATCCACACATATTCATATATAAAGGGAGATATTTTCTTTTGTTCTGGTTTTGAGATTAGTATGAGTGGCTTATGGTCAGAAGTTATCCTAGGAAGAGAGAAAAGGGAAGATTTTTAGAATTCATCAATCTAGTCTTTCGTTGCCAACATTCTATCTAGCCTTATTTGAATATAATTATTATTCTTTTATCTATTAGATCAAGTGAAATTAATTCCTTTTAAGGGTAAATCAATAAGATGATTTTGATTAACAAAATTTCTCAAATATTCCATGCTCTTGAATAATTTTACTCTTCCACCAAATTTATCTTCCAGATTGAGTGGAAAATTGAAATCTTCCCTATCACCCATGGTTGTGAAAATAAGTCTGATGATAACAACCCATCTAATTGCACTTATAAAGAATCAAATGCCTTCGAGAATTTGAATATGATTTAAACTATTTATGTTATGAGATGAGTAATTATGAATGGTTATATGTAATATTTGTATCAATTTGATGTTGGCTTTGAGGTTGTTGTGACATAAGTTACAAGTTGACTCAACATGGACATCAGGTTGGAGATCTCCAAGGAATCAAAGATGAGTTGGTTACGAGAATGGATTTGTAAGAGTGAGAAAATGATTGGAATTGAATGCTAACAGCCCATAGGGACCTTTGTATATCATATAACTACATATCATAATTATTATGTATGATATTCAATCCTTATGATATGTATGATGATCATGTGTGTACTAACAAAATTTACCTTGCAGGATGAGAAGTCTCTATAGGTAAACTTATGTGTTAAAAATATAATGTGCATTCTTGAATTGCCTTGAAAAATTACTTGAGTATTTTTGAAAGTTGGAAGGAATATTCCAAATATTTAAATTTGAAATTTCACCAAAGAATTTTAATTTTTACAAATAATAAATTCTAAGGTTATGTGAAAATAAAAATTTAGGGTTGAAGGACTATTTGCTATTTTGTAGTAATTGAAAGGTTATTTTGGTATTTTGTAAAAATAATGGAGGAACCATCTCCATACATTTTTTATCTTTTATGTTAGGTGTGTAAAATTATTGATAAATATTTTCCATACATTTTGGTGCCTAATATGAGGTGTGCAGATTATTTTGTAGGACATGGAACTTACAAATAAATTTATCAAAATCCTACCATAAAATAATAAAACCCCTATCCCTCACAATCAAAATATGTGAGGTGGATAAATAGTTATATTTTTAGATGGACTATACCAACCTTTAGTTATAATACCTAAGAGAACCCTTAAAAAAAGATAGCATATCATTATCATTCATACACTCCTCCTCTCTCCCTAAATCTTGATCTAGAGGTTCGTGAAGTAAGGAATATCTCCCATTTTCTCAAGTGCTTTTTTAACATTTTAGCCACTAGTACTAAAATGTTTAGTCTAAAATTGAATTTTATTTGATAATTTTTAAGTGTATTTGAAGAAGGGAATGCTTATTTAAGAGTTAATGATAATATTAATAAAATTATTATTATTAATAGTCTTACATTAATTGTATCATATGAGAACATAATATTTGTAGTTATTTGGCACCTTTGCATGTGAGTGTATTGTATATTTTGTCCATACCTATGTGTAAGTACATAGAGAAAAGATTGGACAAATTAAATTAAAGAAAATCTATGGTCTTGTGAGTTACATGAGATAATTATTTTGGATATATTACTTGGAATAAAAATAATATATAAATTACATTGGACCACGAGTTGGTACCCACCTTACGTTTTATTTTATTTTACTTGAATCAATTCCTGAAATGATTTGAAAGAAGGCGTACTAGGGATGCTACTTTCAGGTTTACAAAGTATTTGCTGTAATGGAAGGTACCACTGGATAGTATCTCATAGAGTCTAGTTTATTTTTCCTCCCCTTCCTTTGCTTGCTCCTCTCTTGGTGCTACAATTTTAGCAAGGTTGGGATTCTTGAAAAGTTCTGGTTGAGGCACCTCTATCAATAGCCTCCCTGTGAAACCTAGCTCAAGGAATGAGTCTTAGAGATATATAATTATTTAGAATCCTGGAGTCTAGCCTATCCGGATTCTGAATAGGTTGTTTCCATTGTAACTCACTGAGAGATGCCTTTCCCTAATTCGCATTACCTTTCCCTGAATGTAAAATAGCTCATTTATGGTCTGTGGCTCAAATAACTCGACCTTCATCGGTATAGCAAGGTAATGATATATATTTTGGGCCTCGATTGGAAACCTTTGGGTCTACCAGCATTTTTATCGATGTCTTACAAGCCTGATTTGGCCGAGTTTTGCTGAGACGATGTATAGAGTATGGGTGCCAGTTGAGATGAATATATTTGCGAGTGTACAATCCTCTTGATATGTCTGAGATAATGTAGAATATCCATAGTTTATTATTGATAGGATTATTAATATATCAATCGATCTTTTCTCTCCATAGTATTCGCTTGGGTCAATGACGTTTAATGATACGTAGGGTACCTCTTTTAGTCTTGACGACCTTCACCCTGAATCGCTTATCAGAGGAGCAAAATGTCAAGTTCATGTTCCCATGGTGGCCCATGCTGGAAGAATGCTGGCAAAGGATTGCAGAGTTTGGATCCGCTACTAACAATTGCATCTGCATAAAAGTCTATAGAGCCTTCTCATAAAAATCCATTTTGTACATATCCTATGATCATTGTGGTCCATGAGACTACATTTTGATGTGGTATTCTGTCAAACAATTCATAGGCCCTTCTAACGTATCCGTTTTTTACATATCCTATGATCATTGCAGTCCATGAGACTGCAGTTTGATGAGGCATTTTATCAAACAATTCGTAGGCCCTTCTAATGTATCTGTTTTGTGCATATCCTATGTTCATTACGGTCCATGCAACTTCATTTTGATGAGGTATTCTATCAAACAGTTCATACGCCCTTCTAACATATCCATTTTGTGCATATCTTATGATCATTGAGTCCATGAGACTCCATTTCGATGAGGTATTCTGTCAAGCAGTTCACAGGCCCTTTTTTATCCATTTTATGCATTTATGCTGTCCATGAAACTCTATTTCCATGAGGTATTCTATCAAGCAGTTCATAGGCCCTTCCAACGTATCCATTTTATGCATATCATATAGTACATGAGACTTCATTTCGATGAGGTATTATATCAAGCAGTTCATAGGCCCTTTCAATGTATCCATTTTATGCATATCATGCAGTCCATGAGGCTACCTTTCGATGTAGCATTTTGTCAAATAATTCGTAGGCCCTTCCAACGTTTCCATTTGGTGCAGTTCCTCATCATTGAGTCAATATGCTTATGTACATTGCATTACTACTATATTTGGGTTTAATTTATTTAAATTAAGATTTACAAAATATTAATTATAGTAAACTTAAATAAATGGGATTTAAAAGAGTATTTAAATAGAGACTCAATAATAAACTTAAAATGGTGAAATTACGATTTATCTTAAATATTTTTTGATAAACTATGGTAGAATAAGGTTTGTATAACTTTTAATGGAGTGTACTAAATTTTTATATGATAGAGTTATGGTTGAATCATGATGAATCGATTACTAATCTTATTTTGAAAGAATCTTGTGGAATAATGAAATTAACTAAGAATACTATTTTGAGGAAAAACCATGTTGAAATGTATTTTAAGAATGAACCTTGTGGAATAATGATATGTTTGATTGATTAAATTATATAATTTTGAAGAAGTTTTTATACATGCACAATTATTAGATGATATGGCTAAGTTAAAACTTTACCCTACGACCAAGGAAGGGAGGTAGTTCTAGTAAGAACATAAAATCTCCTGAGATCAAGGAAGATTGTATTAATTATGAATTGATGTAAATAAATAAGTTATGATGCAAGGATGCATTTTGATCATAAAAGAGTTATCTTGATCCTCAAATACTCCAAAACCTTTCTTAGGACATATATCCAATGAATATTGGATCCTTAGGAGGAACATGAAAGGAGAAGAAGGCAAGAAGTTATACCAAGAGGATGAAGATGTAATGAAGACCTATGATATATCTCTATAAAAACATGATGTAAAATCCTCATGATTGATTATATGGGGAACCTATATGTAACTAAATATCTTATACACTATGATATATGAATTAGTGTTACCCTAGTCCTTGATGAATTGCTATCATCATGAGACACATTAGGAAGCTATTGCCCATTGATGTATAGTCATTTGTAAATAAATGTAAGTAAATATTAATTTAGGTATAAATAGATAGCCTAGTTTCCATCATTGTGATAATCCAATATTTAAGTTCAATTTATTTCACCCTATATTATTCTCTTAAACATATTTAAATAGTTTGTGAGAATACAAACTATCTTTTGGGAAGGTACATAAATAATGGAATAAGAACCCTAAATATACTCATATGAAGATAACTCTTTGGTAACACAAAGTAAATATTGCACTCCCTAACCTAATACAATTATGATAGAACATGGAATCTTATTGTGACATATGGATAGTTTGATATTGAAAAGGAAACTCTCTTGTGATAGTGAATAAAGGGTATGGGGATAGAAACAATAAATATCTCATAATGATAATCAACATTGAAGAAATAATGTGTTGTATTTATGAATGATTAAAATGATAAAGGCATGAATTTATTTGAAGTAATTAGAATGATAACATCTTGATACAAGCTTTAGTGAAATATTAGGATTTTTAGATGATCTTACAAGAAAACCTAATCAAGGTGTTAAAACCCTAAAAGATAAATAAAAGGTAATGTAGACCTCAAACCTATATTAAAGTTGTTCAAAGGAGCCTACAAATAAATTAGTTAAGAAATTATGGATTGGTTAATGATAGGGATATTTACATAGAAGATAACTTAGTCAAATCTTCATTGTAGTAAGTTCACTAAATGATATACAAAATATATTCCTTGAGTATATTCTACATCGTACTCTCTTGTTATAAGTAGCCATTTATAGCGATATCTCAAGTCTAATTACTATACTATGATATGTGATGTACTTTTAAAGTAACACTCTTTGCGTCGTATTATGCATATGGGATATTGTAGTAAAATATTGTTGAATATTCTTTGATGGCTTCATGAACAAGCTTGTTTTAAAACTTCTTGTGCACGTTTGATGAATTTACTATTTTTGTTTATCAAACATTATTATTAATATGAAAAGTGATTCGATTGCATTTAATTAGTTTGTAAGAACATCCTACTACTTAATTCAAGCATGAAACCTAGAAAACCTAATAATTGATCCAAGATCAATTATTTTAAGGAATGTTAGTACATGGAGATGGTTTTACTTTATAATCTTGTTGTAAAAATTTATTAGACTAAAAAAACCAATTGAGGGTATAATTCTAATACCCATGTCTTCCCAATATATGGGCATAGGGATGTCAAACTTCATAGTGAGCCAGCTGATAGATATGGGTAGGCTAGTATCTCATATCCTCAAAAAATTATCATATGAGGGTAGTAGTCGATAAAACTATAGTTATTAGGTGCAGGTAACTAGTATTCATACTACCAAAAGTTTAGCAGATAGGAGTATGATGACTTTTTCATAGGCGATGATGCTTACCTATTTCATGTAGAAGATTTCTTAGGATAATCTATATTTGCCTATGAATTGGAGGGTTACCATTGAGAAAAGATGCATAACCTTATGGACGAGCATTCTCTCCAGTGATATGGGATCCGAGTAGAAAACCATTACATCATGACCAAAATATTTGTTGCATAGATTGTGAATAGAAATGGTGGGGTCACCTATATGGCATCTTCCAATGGGATGAGCTTTAAGAGGTGAACACCAAAAGGATTCTGATTAGGATTAGTTAATCCAGATTTAGCTAATCTTACCATATGGATGTTGACTAGCTAGGAACATTGATATGCTCATATGGATTATCTTGTCCATTCCTAGACTATTCGAGTGTTTAAATTAAATTTAAAAAGGTCTAAGATTTTAGGGTTTTGTGAAGTGGAGAATAGGTGAAGTGTTACACTAACTTATATAATTTTAGTTCTTTCTAAAATTTTATTCTTTTAATTAATACATTTGAATCATAAATATTCAAAAAGATAAAAGAGAAGCTTGATCTGATGTCTTTGAATCTAAAAGAGATACACCTAAAATTATTAAAAGGAATTATTTGATAATTTGCTAGCATACATAAGCCTTCAGATCTCCTTGTAGAAATGACATATTTGAAACTACCATCCTTCCAAATCCTATATTTTAAATTAGTTTGGTTACTATCCCTAACTTTTATCTCTTATAAAATCATGAGATCTAGTTTATGATTCCTACACATTTCTCTAACAACTTTTTGCTTTCCAGGAAAGTTGCCATCCCTTAGATTCCAACTTATGATTTTTATTAGTTCCTTTTCGAGGTTTTTTTACTACACCCACTTTGTTCTAGAGTGTTATTGTTGGTTTCCCTATTTTCATTTTTCTCCTTATCGCTCTTTTAGGTTTCAAGCTTGTTTGAAGATTTTATTTATCAATCCCTTTTTTCCCTCCTTTTTCTCCTTTATTCTATCTTTTGAAGCTTTAAGGATTCTTATCATTGAGAGAAACTAATCCTAAATTACTATATTCCTCTATAACCAAGATCTTATGAAAGCTTGCTAATCATCAACATAATAGCATAACACAATAGCCAATCTCACAATGTAACACCAATATAAAATGATTCCTCCAACCATGGGAGTACATCCACTAATATAAGATCTTTATTATCAAGATGCACTCTCTTACAATAACTCTTCCTACTTCTCCTAACAATCCTAAAGCATAACAATACTACAAACTTGAGTAAGTAATATCAAAGAGAGGGACCTCTATTTATAGGCCAAGATCTTCCCTTAGATCACTCTTTTATTCATTGTACAAAGTTATGACATGTAACACCCTTTTACCCAAGGGGTATTTCTATGAGATGGAGTGTAGGATAAGTTACACTATTTTATTCACAAGTATTTAAAAGGTATCTAGGGATACTTTTAAGTGTTAGTGAATTTACATTATCTTATTCAGTAAATACTTAAGGTATCTAAGATACCTTTAAGTATTAAGTGAATTTACATCAAGAGAACTTATAATAATGTATTATAGATCTCAAAACTACCCA
>Ga0068629_1000334_pt1 | contig 13192 bp, 9 predicted proteins | sample InSIn3gowninarea_FD_77432 | JGI IMG/M metagenome (GOLD analysis project Ga0068629, IMG submission 77432) | Clean room microbial communities from NASA Spacecraft Assembly Facility at Jet Propulsion Laboratory, Pasadena, California, USA -... ...
AAATATGGGTTTTCTCACAATCCAAAGACCATCAACCGCCTCATGAATGAAATGGGCGTAAAATGTTTAGTCCGTATGAAAAAGTATCGTTCGTATAAGGGGCGTGTTGGTCGAATTGCCCCCCATATTTTACAACGTGATTTTCAAGCCGAGAAAATGAATCAAAAATGGGTAACAGACGTAACGGAATTTCATTTATTTGGGGAGAAACGTTACCTATCCCCTATCCTTGATTTATGTAATGGTGAAATTATTGCCTACAAAGTGATGAAACGGCCTGTTTATAAACTTGTTGGAGATATGTTAGATGAGGCGATTAAACACCTAAAACCAGAAGATACGGTCATCCTCCATTCGGATCAAGGGTGGCATTATCAAATGAAGAAGTATCAAAAAACCTTAATAGATTCCCGCATTATACAAAGCATGTCCCGTAAGGGAAATTGTTTAGATAACGCAGTCATTGAAAACTTTTTTGGCTTGTTAAAGTCTGAATTGCTTTATCTTCAAGAGTTTGAAAGTATGGAGCACTTTGAAAAGGAATTAGATGATTATATTCATTACTATAACCACAAACGAATGAAGGTAAAATTAAAAGACCTAAGTCCGATAGAATACCGAACTCAGGTCTTAGAAGCTGCTTAAATTATATGTCTAACTTTATTGGGTCAGATCAACTCACTTATCTTTGAGTTTGTCTACAGTCTAAAGTCTAAATGGATGTCGACAAGTCGACATCCATTTTTACAAATTTATAGTTTTTCCAACTGGATGATATCTGGTGTATTTTGTTTCTGGATCCCTGACTTTTGCAACTTCACTGCCGTTCCTTCAGGTAAGTTAGTGAATATAATAGGAGTGACCGTTGATGGTGCATTCCGTTTAATGAAATCTAAATCAATTTCCAAAAGAGGTGTTCCTTTTGTTAATCTTTGACCTTCTTGAACAAGAGCTGTGAACCCTTCCCCATTTAATTTAACTGTATCTAAGCCAACATGGATCAGAATTTCCAGACCATTATCCATTTTCAAGCCCAGTGCATGATTTGTCGGGAAGATACTAAGAACTTCCCCATCGATTGGGGATACTAGTTTTCCGTTGACCGGCTCGATAGCAAAGCCATCCCCCATCATTTTCATGGCAAACACTTGATCGGGAACTTGTTCTATCGGTAAAACGGTTCCTTCAATTGGAAGGACAAAGTCATTTGCACCCAAAGCCTGGTTTTCTTCTACTATATCCTCTGTCACTTGTGCAGATGGACCTGCTTTCACTTGGCTTGGATCGACGCCATTCTTGACAAGTTGTTTCATTGCATTTGCAACGAATTCAACATTCGTTCCAACAATGACCTGCACACTCGATTTATTCAACTTCATGACACCTCGCGCACCATGCCGTTTTAAGGCTGCTTCATTCACATTTCCTGAATCGGCCACTTGTAAACGCAAGCGTGTTGCACAGTTATCAATTAACTTTATATTCTCTTTACCGCCAAGATCTTGTATGAAAAGCGATCCCATATCGGTATATTTATCCCCTGTTTTCACAATAGTTTCTTCTTCCACTTCTTCTTCATCGTCTTCACGGCCAGGTGTTTTTAAATCCATGATCTTGATGACAAAATAGAAAATCACGAAGTAAACTGCCGCGTATATCAATCCAATCGGGATTAACCACAGCGGTTTTTGCGCAATACCAAAGTTCAGGAAATAATCAATGGCTCCTGCGGAGAATCCAAAACCATGATGGATATCCAATATAACAGCAAGTGCCAAAGAGACCCCGGTTAAAAGGGCATGTATTACATATAACACCGGTGCGATGAACATGAACAGAAATTCAATCGGTTCAGTGATTCCTGTTAGGAAAGATGTGAAAGCCAACCCAACAAGCATCCCCGTCACCAATTTACGTTTCTCTTTCTTAGCAGCTGCAATCATAGCTAATGCTGCAGCTGGAAGGCCGAACATCATGATCGGGAAAAAGCCGGTCATGAAGGGTCCAGCAGTCGGGTCCCCAGCGAAGAAACGGTTTATATCACCTGTCGCTCCATTGTACTCACCAAAGACGAACCAAACCATACTATTCAAGACATGATGCAATCCTACTGGAAGCAATAAGCGATTCAAAACGCCGAATACGCCGGCACCCAATGCCCCTGCACCTGTAATCCAGTCACCGACACTATTGATTACATCTTGAATCGGCGGCCAAACAAAACCGAATATTGCCGCAAGTATGATCATCGCAAGCGAAGTGATGATCGGGACGAATCGTTTCCCTGAAAAGAATCCAAGCCATTCAGGGAGTCTTATGTCGGAGTATCTATTATATAGAAGAGCAGCAACTATACCCGATATAATACCGCCTAAAACAGCCATGTTGATTTCTTTATCAATCGCTTGTGTACCATTCGTTAATACAAAGTATCCAACAAGGCCTGATAATGCCGCAGCGCCACTTCCATCTTTGGATAATCCTATCGCTATTCCCAAGGCGAACAATATCGCAAGGTTATCGAATATCGCCTTTCCAGCTGCGGCAATAAAGGCAATATCAAGTAAATCCGGTTGCCCTAAACGAAGCAATAACGCGGCTGCTGGTAAAACGGCAATCGGTAACATTAAAGCTTTCCCAATCTTTTGTAAAAAATTTAACATCGAACTCATCTCCCTTGTACCTAACTTCTTTGATCAACAACAAGATGTATTAAGCGTTTTCATTTTATCAATATAATAACTTTTCTTTGGGATTATACTAGCACAGAAAATATATAGATGTCTATACCAATTTACTTGTAAATATACTATATTCTTCGAAAACAAAGCAAAAATATCATTTTTGTTCCTGATACCCCTTAACTGGTCTAGACAACTTTTAATAAAAACGATAAAATGAGGGCAAAATATATGAGACCATTTCATGACTCATTCATTAAGTTTTACTTTCATAAAGGAGATTATGTATGAAAACATTCATTATTAATAATCTGATGGTTCACAGCGAAAAGGAAACATACAAAAATGGGTACATTAAAGTCGTGGATGGAAAAATTGCCGAAGTTGGTCCAGCCAGCCAATACAAACAGGATGATGATGCCAAGGTAATTACTCTTTCACCGGATTTTCAGGTAGTTCCCGGTGCCATCGACATTCATATTCACGGAGCATCCAATTCCGATGCAATGGATGCCACACATGAAGCATTATCCACAATGGCAAAGACCCTTCCCAAAGAAGGAACCACCAGCTTTCTGGCCACTACAATGACCCAATCTACCCAAGCCATTGAAACAGCACTTCTTAATGCTGGTAAATATATCGAAAATCAAACTCAAGAACACGCTGAAATAGTTGGAATTCATTTAGAAGGTCCTTTTATTTCACCGGCCCGTAAAGGAGCACAGCCTGAGGAGTATATCATTGATCCTGATGTCACTCTATTTAAAAGATGGCAGGAAATGGCCAAAAATCAAATCAAGCTTGTAACGCTTGCTCCTGAACAACCGAACGGATTAGATCTTGCCGCCCACTTAAGGGGAACTGGCGTCGTCGCCTCCATCGGCCATTCAGATGCAACATATGACCAAATAGATGAAGCAATCCAGGCAGGGACTACCCACGTTACACATCTTTATAATGGCATGCGTGGACTCCATCACCGCGAACCTGGTGTTTTGGGAGCTGCTTATCTTCGAGACGAGCTCTATGTTGAACTTATTGCTGACGGCATTCACTGCAGGCCGGAAATGATCAAGCTGGCATATAATCAAATTACCAGCGAACGAATGATCTTGATAACGGACTCGCTTCGTGCCAAATGGCTTGAAAAGGGAACCTATGATTTAGGCGGTCAGCCTGTTAATGTTGACGAAACGAAAGCAACGCTTTCAGACGGCACACTAGCCGGCAGTATATTGAAAATGAACGATGCCATCAAGAACACAATGGAATATACCCATTGTTCCATGACTGACATTATAAAAATGACGGCGGAAAACCCTGCCAAACAACTTCGGATTTTTGACAGAAAAGGAAGCATCCAGGTCGGCAAAGACGCCGATCTTGTAATATTGAATGACCGCTTGGACGTTGAAATGACGTTCTGCAGAGGAAATTTAGCTTTTAAAAAGGAGAATGTATAATGAATATCATACAAGTGCTGGACTACACGGAAATGAGCCGGACAGCTGCAGAAATAGTGATCGGAAAAGTCAAAGGAAATCCGAATATCAAATTGGGCCTTGCAACAGGCGGTACCCCTAAAGGAATGTACGATAATTTGATTGAAGATCACGTGCGCAATCATACTTCATATGAACATGTAACGTCTTTTAACCTTGACGAGTATATCGGCTTAAAACCAAATGATCCAAACAGTTACCATTTTTATATGGATGAATCCTTATTCACTCACATCAATATAAATAAAGAGCGTACTCACCTGCCTAATGGCACAGCCGATGACACGAACGGAGAATGTCAACGGTATGACGAAATGATTGATTCCGTGGGTGGGATCGATCTTCAGATACTTGGCATTGGCCAAAATGGCCATATTGGTTTTAATGAACCTGGAACTTCCTTCACATCCGGTACACATGTCGTGACACTTGAAGATTCGACGCGCCAAGCAAATGCACGTTATTTCGACTCCATAGACGAAGTTCCGACACATGCCGTCACGATGGGCATTTCAACAATCATGAAAAGCAAAGAAATTCTGCTGCTGATTTCTGGTGAAGAAAAAGCCGAAACACTGAAGAAATTGATACACGGTGACATTTCCGAGGAATTTCCTGCATCTATCCTAAAAAAACATAATAGTGTTACAATTATCGCAGACCAAAAAGCGTTATCCGGAGTGATAATACCCTAAAGGAGCGAAAGTCGATGATTGATAAAAACTCACCTCTTCCAATTTATTTTCAAATCGAAGAACAAATAAAAAGACAAATAGAAAACGGTGAGTTCCAAGCGCACGATGCCCTTCCATCTGAACGTGAATATGCCGAGAAATTCGAAATTAGCCGGATGACCGTCCGCCAAGCCATAAATAATTTGGTGAATGACGGATACTTATACCGTCAGAAAGGAAGGGGAACATTTGTCGCCGATAAGAAATTGGAGCAGCAGCTCAATGGGCTGACCAGTTTTACCGAGGACATGAAAGCCAGGGGATTGAATCCAAGCAGTAAGCTGCTGAGCTTTGAAATCATTCCGGCTGATAAGAAGATTGCCAGTGAATTGCACATTTCCCTTTATGCTCCCGTTTATGAAATAAAACGCATTCGGCTGGCTGATGATGTTCCAATGGCGCTCGAGACCGTGTACATGTCTGCCAATTTAATTAAAGGATTAACGGAAGAAATCATTAACCTTTCCCTTTACCAATATGTCGAGAACTACGTTAAACTTAAAATAGACTATGCTACACAAACGTTGGAATCATCGATTGCTTCTGAATTGGAAGTCACCCATTTAGCGATTCCAAAGCACTCACCCATATTATTCATTCAAAGGCATACGTTCCTAATAGATGGAACTCCCCTTGAATATGTTAAATCGGCTTATCGTGCGGACAGGTACAAGTTCAGTATCAACATAAGCAGATAAAATGAATATTTTCATCACTATAGTCTTTTAATTACCAAAGGTAATCGGAGGGTGTCACATATATGAACTCATACTTTGAAGAAGTGCAGGCTTTACTCACAATTGTGGGGGAACAGGAAAAGCGATCAATTAAGGAATCTGTGGAACATATCTCAAAAGCAGTCATGTCGGATGGGATCATCCATTTATTCGGAAGCGGACACTCCCACATTTTGACCGAAGAGGTATTCTACCGGGCAGGTGGGTTAGCCGCAATTCGTCCAATTTTCGTTGAAGATCTAATGCTTTTTAAAGGAGCTTCAAGGTCATCCCAACTTGAACGCCAAAATGACCTATCAGAGAAATTCATGCATGATGAAGATATCCGTCCTGGTGATGTCTGTATTGTCATTTCGTCATCCGGCGTAAATCCCGTTCCGATAGATGTTGCCACCATCGCAAAAGAAAAAGGGGCATTCGTCATTGGACTAACATCACCGGAGTATGCAAAAAGTTGTTCTTCACGGCATAAACAGAAGCATTATCTCCACGATGTTGTTGATTTGGTCATAGACAATCATATTGCCAAAGGTGACACATTACTGAAATCAAATAATATACCTTTTGGTTCTGGATCGACCGTGATTGGGGCCGTTCTCCTCAATATGATTTTCACGCAAGTCATCCAAACGATTATTGAATCAGGGGAAACCCCTCCCGTATTCCTAAGCAGTAATATCGAAGGGGCAGATGAACACAATCAAAAGATCATCGCGAAATATAAAACAAGAATCCCCCAATTATGAAATGGAATACATAGTTTTTTTGTTTCGGTTGTTTATTTCTTACTGTAGGCAAACTCCATCGAGTTGGTCTACAGTTTTTTTGAGAGTTTGGAAGTTGAGCGTTGAATTCCACTGCAGGCACTCGCTTTCCGCGGGCGGTCCGGGAAGCCTCCTCGGCGTTTGCGCCTGCGGTGTCTCCCCTGCACTCGTATTCCCGCAGGAGTCTCGCACCTTCCGTTCCAGTCAACTCTGCGTGAAAACTACGTTTGAACCCTGATTGCCCCAAAGTTTTGGGGAATCTGTACATTGACCGTTTCATTCCACCGCAGGCACCCGCTTTTAAGCTGGTGGTCCGTGAACCTCATCGGCGCCGTTAGCGCCCGGTATGTCTCTCTTGGACTCGCTTTTCCGCAAGAGTCCCGTACCATCCTTTCCAATCAACAGAGTTTAAGTAATTAGGCAGAACTCCAGGTGCCAACAGTCTTTCTGCAACTTTTATTGAAAAGCTTTTCCATCCTATCTTAAGTAAAAGTTTCATTTAACGAATGAGTGCAGGGCATGTATTTGTTGATTCCATACATTCGTTTCATGCACCAGCAGACCGTAACAGATTTGTGTTGTAGACGATAGTAACACCGATTGAGAAAGTTGTTAATCTTGAAGCTGTTGCAGATGCAGCTTACAAAACCAGTACGCCTGATTATGTGTATGCTAGAACTTATGATTGTTATTTCTTCCCCCACCGGGTGAGCTTTTAAATCCATTTCCCATCTTATAATCATTCAAAAAGGGTTTCGGAATAAGAGCATTCCGAAACCCTTTTGTCTACAGTCTGGAGGCATCCGAATGGAGGCCTTCTTTATTTTATAGTCCCTTTTACTCCTTATTTTTCAAAAACGGCCACCAATTCGCATTACCAAACGTCGCGACCATCACCGGAATAAACAATGGCAATATGACAAACGCATATAAAGCAAGTCCCACCAATATTAAAGTGGCTATCTCCAAGAGCGACAAAACTCCTGCTGGCATCATGGCAGCAAAGGTTCCGCCCAGAATGACAGCTGCCGAGATGATCACCGTTCCCATTTTTCTCATGGACAGTAACATCGCTTCCTTGACTGGCTTATCTTTCCACTCGTTAAAGCGATCCATCAAGAAAATGCTATAGTCAATGCCAAGTGCAATCAAGATGACGAAGGCAAAGAAAGGAACTGCCCAGCCGATGCCGGCATAACCGAGAATATTAACAAAAATCAACTCTGTAATGGCTGCCGCAGTATAATAAGTCAAAACGAGCGACACAATCAAATAGACTGGCATGACCAGGGATCGCAGCATGAAAAAGAGAATGATTGCAATACCCGACAGCATCAAAACGACCGTCCTTGAGAAATCCTCCCCAGACATCATGCCCAAGTCATGATGTGTACTTGTGATTCCCCCTATCGCCACCTCCGCGTTTTCAAGCTTCGTATCTTTCGTTACTCTTTCAACGGTTGCCTCAATCGAATCGATTTGCTCGATTGCTTCATTGGAATAAGGATTCGCCTTGAATGCCACATCCATGGTCATGATTTTACCATCTTCAGATAAATACGCTTTCAATGCTTCCCCGAATTCTTCGCTTTCCACCACTTCTTTGGGAATGTACATGCCTGTTACCGTTTTATCCGTTTTTGCCAGCCCTGATAAATAACCCTGTGCGGACGATAGTCCATCATGGACTTCATTCAGACCATCCGCACTTTCATTTAAGCCCTCAGTCAAATCAGTAAGCTGCCCGCCGAGGCTTGAAAAACCATTTAGGAGTTCCTGCTGCCCATTACTTAAGCTAGTAAGGCCTCCTTTAAATCCTGACAGATTATTTATGACTTCCCCCTGACCATTAGCCATGGTGCTTAGACCCTTTTGTAAAGTGTCAACACCTGAAACCAATTGGTTCAGGCCCTCCCCAAGAGAATTTTGACCCTTTACGATTTCTTCCATATTTTCATTCGCCGTATTCAAACCGCCGGACACTGAACCAAGATTCCTATTGAGCTCTGAAAGGGCTGCTGCCATGGGCTCCAAGCCACCCTGTGCCCCTTGCACTGTTTGCTTGATCGTTTGATAGGACTGATCAGCCTGTAATTCTGGATGAGTGGCTTCCATTTGCTCAAAGGAAGGATTTAAACCGGCAAGGCTTTGTGATACACCCGTAAGGTTAGTTTGAATTTCTTTATATCGACCTGTGAGCTCACTTAACCCATTAGCTGATTGTTTATAGCCTTCGAGAAGCTGTCCGCTTCCGGTGGCGAGCTTATCCAAGTTTGCCTTGACCTCATTCAATCCGTTTTTTATGTCCCCGGTCCCTGAAGACCCATCGCGGATGCCTGCTTCAATGCTTGTTAACGCCTTCTCCACCTGACCTACGCCGCTCTTTAATTCATTGGTCCCGGATATGAGCCCCCCTATACCGTCCGTCGCTTGCTTCAAACGCGGTCCTGAATCGGAAAGCTCACTGCCTGCCGTTTTCAATCCATCGCTTATTTGTTTAATGCCTTCATTTCCTTCCCCGATTCCCTTTTCCAAGGTTTCGGCCTGGTTCGCTACAAATAAATCCTTAATCGGTTCACCTGTCGGGCGCGTCATGGATCGAACTACATCGACTTCATCCACCTTGACAATTTCCTGGCTGATTTTTTCAGCAAGTGCGACGTACTCTTCCGAATCCATGCGTTCGTCATTCTTTATGACAATCTGTGTTGGCATCGATTGTCCCGGTCCGAATTCATCGGAAATGATATTAAATGCCATGATGGAAGGAACATCATCACCCGCTTCTTCAAGGGAGTTATATGAAATCTTCCCATCATATATAAACAAAAAGGGAACACAGACGATTGCAACGATCATCAGCGCCAACAATGGACGGTTCAAGGAGAAGTTGCCCAGAATTCCCCATAGTTTACTTTCACTATGCGCAAGTTTCCCTTTCGCCGGCCAGAATAGCTTCTTGCCAAGAACCGCCATGAAAAATGGAACGATCGTATAAAGGGCGATCATTAAAATGAAGACCCCTATGGCAACGGCCGCCGCAGATTGATAGAGCTTAAAAGTAGAAAAACCAATCGCCGCAAAGCCAATCATTACGGTCAGCCCGCTGAAGAAGACAGTCTTACCGGCGGTTCGGTATGTCTCCACGATGGCTTCAGGCAAGGACTCCCGAGACGATAGCTCCTCCTTGAAACGACTAAGAAGCAGGATGCAATAATCAGTTCCGATTCCAAATAAAATACCAACCAGGAATATTTGGGTGTAAGACGAAATCGGAAAGTCCCATTTATCCACCAGGAATGAGACGATGGATTGGGAACATAAATAAGTGAAACCGACTGTCACTAACGGAATGATCGGTGTCACCACTGAACGGAAGACTATCAGCAATACAGCGAGAATGAAGACAACCGTGATGCCTTCAGTTTTCTTCAGCCCCTCTTGGGAATTGGCATTAAGATCTTCATCGATCATCCAGCTGCTTGTATAATAATGCTCGACATCCACTTGTTCCAACTCTTTATAAAGGGCATCGATCACTTCCTTAGCTTCCCGGTCCCCCTTGACCATCGTGATGGATGTCAAAACCGTTGATTCATTCTCCGAGACCAACTGACCTTTTAGCGAGGGCTCTTTAAAATGAGTCATGACCTCTTTAATGCCAAGCTCCGCTTTATTCTTTTCAAGCTTTTGGATCGCTGCCTCGATCTCTTTCATTTCCGGGGAAGACAGCTTCTTATCACTATGAAATACGAGAGCCACTTGTGACTCATCCTTATCCTGGATTTCTTTCATTAGCTCATTGGCCATCCCAGAGGAATACTCAGCCGGTACATCCAGCTGGCCCTTATTCCGGACAAGCTCCGCCATATTCGGTGCCGCAAACAATAAACCTGCCGTAATGGCAACCCATGCGATAATGACCAGCCATCTTCCCTTTATGATCCCCCTCATTTATATTCCTCCCGTTCCTCATTCTTCATTTGAATGAAAATTTGTGAAAGCTTCTCATATGTATCAAGGAATTTAACAATCTCTTCATAATCGAATTTCGTCATGATGCTCTCTACCAATTTATGAATCTTATTTTCCGTTTCCTGTAACAACGCTTCCCCCTCTTTCGAAAGCTTCAAATGAAAGACCCTTCGGTCAACCTGGTCCTGTTCCCGTTCTATCAATCCTTTGCCTTCCAGCCTGTTGATGTTGGACGTGACGGCACTCTTATTAATATAAAAGGCATCACTGATTTCCGTCGATGTACATAACCGCTGTTGTTGAATGAACCGTAAAGTATAGTATTGTTCGTTCGTCAGCACATCACAAATCTGATCTTTTATTAAAAGCTCCCCCATCTTATTGACATAGAAAGAAACCTTCATATATCGATCAATCAATCCAGAAACTTTTTCATTAGTCATCGGTGCACCTCCCGAAAAGTAGTTCAGTCATTTAACTATATGTAGAGTACTATTGTTTTATTTATCATGTCAATCCCGTGATAGTTTATTATTTCCAGTTTAACTTATGGTAAATAAGGGAAAACCCAAAATAAGCAAACAATCTACTATTCTAAAGGAGGAAATATAAATGACTCAAACAACTATCGAAACTCAAACGAATAGCAAACTTTTAAAAGGGATTCTAATCGGGGGGCTTGTCGGCGGTGCATTGACCTTGCTCGACTCCAACACGAGAAATAAAGTAAAGCGATCTGCCATCCTTTTAAAAGACAACTCCATGAATATGATTGAACAGGTCAAGGAAAATCCCGGCGAAATGAAGGAACAGATGGTATCAGGTGTCAAAGGGGCAACGGAGACGATTAAAGAGGCAATCGATGATGTTGAAACACTATATGAAACCGTCAATGAAGACGTGGTGGGTAAAGTATCTGAAGTAAAGGATATCTCCACTGATGCCCTTGGTACAGCGAAGGACGCAACAAGTGAATTAAAAGACATCAGTTCAAAAGTGGTCGTTGCCGGTAAACAGCTGAAAGAAACGCCAGCACAATCATTGAAATCCAATAATGATAAAGGTGAAAAAGAGAGTGATGAAATCGTTAAAAAATCAGGATTATCCAATCAAAAATCCATCTCATCCAACTTCTAATATATAAAAAAGCTGAGGCATTATGCCTCAGCTTTTATTATGGCTTGTACAATTTGGATGTTGATTTCCGCTCCAGGCACTCGCTTTCCGCGGGCGGTCGTGGAGCCTCCTCGGCTTGCGCCTACGGGGTCTCCCCTAGACGCGCTTTTCCCGCAGGAGTCTCGTACCTTCCGCTCCAATCAACTCTGTATAAAATTCAGACAGAACCATACCTATGGAGTTGAAGGTGTTGCTTTGGGCCAATTGGATTGGGAACATCATTCGAAAGGTGCACCAGAACCCTTTTTTCATATATCCTTCACTTGATACCTTAGTTAGAGTCCTCCAATTTATTCGTTATATCATGGTCTTTTTTCACTTCGGCTAACCAAATGGGATATTCCTCTTGTAATCTTTCAGAAAGAAGCGTTTCTTTAATTACATCTTTACTATCTTCTAAATTAGCTTTTTTTGCTTCCTTCTTACCGGTTACTTTTATGATATGGTACCCATATTCGGTTTTGACTGGATCACTGACTTTATTTATATCAAGATCAAATGCAACATCTTCAAACTCTTCCACCATATCGCCTTTTCCAAAATACCCTAGGCTTCCACCGTTATCCGCCGTTTCAGTATCAGTGGAATATTCAGCTGCCAACTTAGCGAAATCACCGCCTGCTGCAAGTTCTTTCGCAACCTTTTTAGCCGTTTTTTCGTCTTCAACTAAAATATGACTAGCCTCCACTTGTTCCGCTTGAGCAAATGTATCTTTATTATCTTCAAAATACGTACTGATTTCATCTTCCGTTACGGTAATTCTCGGTTCGACCAGCTTTTTCGTTTGCAGGTAAACCACGATGTCCTTTTTTAAAGCATCCATTGAAGAACCGCTTGCTTCCAATTGCTCTTTTAACGACTTTTCATCACCATAGGACTCCACCATAACATCGATTTCTTTCTGGATTTCTTCATCCTTAATTTTGATTCCTGCTTTTTCCGCTTCCAATTCCACCAATTTATTCGTAATTAAAAGGTCTAAAGTATCTGCTCCGTATCCCGCAACAAGCGCGTCATACAGCTCATCCTCATTGATTTTCTCGCCATCGATACTCGCAATTGTCTTATCCATGGACGAAATCATCGCAAATGCCATGATCCCGGCAATGATTAAAATGCTCCCTGCCCAAATATATGCTTTCGTGCTTTTTAATAGTTTCATGAATAATCTCCCTTAAGTTTTCTATTATGATAGCTTGTAAATATTAATTAATCCTTAAGATTTTAACTCAACCTTCAATATGCACTAACTCAATCATTATACTAACATACTTATATCCCTACAGATATTTTAGAGCATTTCATTCTGCTACAGATTTACATTAAAGTTTTGGTTGATCATTACAAAAAACGGCATTATACCTATATATCAACTTTTGATATATAGGTAACAGAGTGTAATCCGGCCTTTACTCGTGAGGTTCGAGCAAACGAAAAAGCATGGTGTACGGAGGGAATTCCTACACCATGCTTTATTTATTTTGTTATTTACGATGCATCTTGAATTCAAGGAAGAGTTCATTGTAACGGGCCAAGTTTTTCTTCCCAAGGTTTTCGTACACTTCCAGTTTCTTCGTCAGTTCAGGTGATGGATAGAAACGTTCATCCTTCACCACTTCT
>Ga0068629_1000335_pt1 | contig 13192 bp, 9 predicted proteins | sample InSIn3gowninarea_FD_77432 | JGI IMG/M metagenome (GOLD analysis project Ga0068629, IMG submission 77432) | Clean room microbial communities from NASA Spacecraft Assembly Facility at Jet Propulsion Laboratory, Pasadena, California, USA -... ...
ATTTGTGTCAATGTGTATTGATTCTTGTGCATGTATTTGTTTTTGTATTATGGTGTGATATCTATAGCAGAATTTATTTTAATGTTTAGTAAAGGGTTTTAGTAAATAACTTATTGGAAAATAAGTGGTAAAATAAATCAATTGTTGCAGAGATAGAATTTTCACAGTTCAGGTGCTGGAATTGACCACTGTATATTGTGATAATCAAAGTTGTGTAAAGCTTTTTGAGGACCCAGTTTTTCATGACAAGTCAAAGCACATTGGGATCAAGTGTCATTACATTTGGAATATTGTCTAGAGAGGAGTTGTGAGGGCCAAATATGTACCTATTGATGAGCAGGTTGCTAATGTTTTGATGAGACCATTGTCCCGACTGAAGTTTGCTTATTTCAGAGAACAACTTGGAGTTGTTGAGAATCCCTCTCTAGGAGAGAGGGAGCATTAATTGTATAGCATCATGTGATTGATCTTCCTTGGGATTAGTTGAAAGACTAAGGTTTATGGTCAGGAAGATTGACCTGGTTACTCCCTTGGGTCATTGAGATTGACTGAGAAACGATGTGGTTGGGGAGTTTGGTTTTTGATTTTGAGGCTTGGAGTGACTCCTTAGGTCATTGTGTTTCATTGAGAGACTAGTGGGTTTGGTAGGGGACACTGCTATTGAGTTCTCTCCCTTGGGTCATTGTATTTGACTGATAGACAATATGGTTGGGGAGATTGATATTGAGATAGGGATATCTCCCTTGGGTCATGCACTGAGAGACCTTGTTTATGGTTGGGGAGATGAACCTTGTGTACTCTCATGGGTCATTGTGCTTGACTGAGAAACCATTGCATATGGTTGGAGAGGTTAGCCTTATTGATTGGTCCCATTGGTTAGTTGGGCACTCACCTTGATGCCATTAGATTTTGGCTTGTGGGATGAGTTTGATGCAATGTATCTTTCCTTATGATGAGGCATATACATCTGATCTCTCCCTTGGATTGTTATTGAGAGATCAATGGATTGGTCTGGGAAATTGATCTTGAGAGAGAGAGAGAGAGAGAGAGAATGAAAAATACCTCCCTAGCTAAGAGGGAGCGCTGAAAATTGGTAGCTACAGTCAGTTTTTTCATTGGAAAATGGAAGGGGAAAGTTTGTATTTTTCATGTTGACCAAGCCGGCCTCATTTGGTCAAGTTGCCCTCACTCATTGAATGGATTGGACCCTATGGTCGAAACCATCCCTCCTAATTCACATAAATAGAAGTTTGATTGACCTCATTTGACATCACATCCTTCACATCAAAATTCGATCTGAAAGAAGGAGATTCATCTACACGTGCGAAGGAGAAAGAGGAAGAATATTTGTGTTGACCAGCTCTCTTGACTTCTGTTTGACCAGCGTTGACTTGGGATTATTTGCTTCTGTTTGACCGAGATTTTGACTGGTTTTGGAGGCTGAGATTTTTTGTGGTTTGTTGACTGAGGTTGACCGAAATTTTGCTCCTGTTCTGGGTCGTTGACCAACGGTTGACAGCAGATCAACTTCTGTGCTTTGATCGAAATTTGACTGTAGTTCGTTGACTGTGATTTGACTGAATTTTGGCCCCTTCTGTTCAGTTACCTCAGGCTGAAATTTGGCCCTTTCTGTTCAACTACCTCAGGCTGAAATTCGGCCCCTTCTGTTCAGCTATCTCAGGCTGAAATTTGGCCCTTGTTGCAGACTGACTTGAACCAGCGTTGACTATTTTCTCTCTTCTTTGACTGGCTTGACTTTGGAAATATTGAGGTCAGAGAATGGAATTTTGTTTGGAATATTCTAATTTCTGATGTACATTTTGATGAATTGAATTATCATAAGGGAAGATTGTTGGGTTTTCCTCTTGTGGGTTTTGCCCTGGTCACTGACCTAAATTTTGGTGTACTGTGATCTCTATTTCTCTATTGAAAAAGTTAATGGTTGAAATTTTTCATGCATAACTGCTTAATGATTGGAATGCCATAAGAAGTCTAATTATATCATTCGAAGTAGTTATCAGTTTGAAAATTTGTGCTAGTCTTGATTGCACTAGAAAATTCAACATTGAGGAGTTTCTATTTTTCCCACAACCAAAAGGCAATTGATTTGCAAATGTTTCCAAGACTAAACTATGAATTTCACCTCCATTACTCCTTTTCTTGTTGCCATAGTTTTAGTTACTGTGATGAGGGTTGATTTTAAGATATTTGTATAAAGAAACTTATGAGAGATTTTTCTGCGTAAAGCACATGATATTTCATTTGTCAATGCGTTTCGAACCAACCAGTGTGGTTCATCGTTTATTGGTTTATTCTATTTTTTAAAACTTTAATCAGATGTTAATTTAACAATTAAGATAAATGATTAATTATACTATTTTATTTCCATCACTTGACTTAGTCTATCAATATATTTTTGTTTATAACTAACTATTTTCTTAAGAAATATATATATATATATATATATGTATGAATGATATATATTAATGAAAAAAAATTATATATATATATAAATATATTTTTTATAAAATAGTAAAGACCTTTAGGTAAATTCATATAAACAATTAAATTAGTTAATACCTCTAGGTTAATGTGACAATTAGAGAAACAATTAATTAAATCTGAATATTTAAAATCTTATTTTTTCTAAACACTTGACTTATTCTAATATTTATATTATATATTTTTATTAAATAGTTAATACTTTTTATAACTAACTATCAACTTAATAATCATTTAAAATTAATTTGTTATATATATATATATATATATATATATATATTTAATAATAATATAACTAACTAGCTATAAAATTAACTTATTTTTATGACCTTGGTCCGTCTAGCTGTCCCCCAGTCATATTTAGCCGTTAGTCAATATAGCAGTTGCCTGGTCAAGAATTATAGCCGTTGGAGGTTCTGCTGGGACTATTTAACATGCAATGCTTGATCTGATTCTTCAACTTGCCCTGACGATGAACCACACTGGTTGGTTTGAAACACGTCGACAAATGAAATATCATGTGATTTACGCTGAAAATTCTCTTATAAATTTGATATGGGTCATAGAAGCCTCAATTCAACAATAAAGAAACTTGTTAGTCATACACAAAATTAGCAAAATTGGTCTTTCTGGATTTGATAATCATAGCCTATGTTTTTCCCATGTTCACTATCATACCTGTGCTAGAACAAAATCCTTGAGAATTCTTAGTTGCATGTCTATATGAGAGGGACACCTCTCCATAAGAACAATATAATCAACATAAAGAAGGATATGACTATTCAACATAAAGTAGTGCCAGCACACCCTGCTTCCTTTGAACATGTCTCTAACTTGTCAATGTAATGCCGGAAAGGGTAGGGCGCAGGGAACATCCTTGCTTAACTCATATATTACAATTAGTTTCTTCCTACCAATCCTCATTGTTCTTGAACTTAGAAATAACATGTCTTTCAACTCAAGTGGAACCTTTAACTTTTCTAATCTATTCCAAAATGTTAATTCTAGGCACTGTGTCAAATGCTTTCCTAGAGTCATGAAGCTATTTTTTTTAAATGATGTCTAGATTCAGGTGTCGATTTTTTCAGCTTCTTGAACTTTAGAAGCACACAACATGTGTATATATTCAGGCCGCAACCTTGATATTCTTAAATGTCCTGTCAAAAAATTATTTAGAACTGTGTTGAGGGCCGAGGCAATTCTGGTCCTGATCATTTGGGCTGATGTTATTTTGTATATGCTATGTTACTGTTGCAAAAAAATGATGTAATGTGCATAACAGAAGGGCAAGAAACAAAAATGTTATTGCTGTTCTATATATTATGAGGGAGTATATGACATCTAATGTTGTGAAAGAAGCAACAAGGGTCTCTGTGTGGTATGGGGGCTGTGCTTTGAGAAGGATGCTCCTTATATCTATCCTATCCTAGAGTCACCCAAAGTTTGAATGTTTGTTGCATTTAAGCAGGGGCAGACATGGTTGTGCCAATTCCAAGGCCCTAAATCAGGATTTGGTAGTCTCATTTATATTTGACTCTGTGGGGCCAAGGTAGGGATTATGGCTGGGCTGTGTCTACACTTGTATAGATCCATCTTAAACTTTTATCTATTAAACACCAAAAGGGATCAGATTTTTTAAGGTGTAATATTTTTAATCATTTAATCCTGTGTCATTGATTAATTCATTTGTATTAAATGTCAAAAAAATTACACCTTAAGAAATTTTATCCCTCTTGGTGCTTGATAGATCCAGGTTTAAGATGGATCTATGCTGGTTGATTTGTTTAGGTGTTGTTATGTACATTTGTACATCTGTCTATTTTGTAATAAATTTAAGTTTGTCTTATATTTTGTTTATTTCTTTTTAATGTAATATTTTCTTATTATTTTTTATATAGCATTATTTATGCCAATGCAACGACATCTCCCTCATACTGGGCCGTAGGGCACCTTGCTACTATCAAATCAATCATAAACAAGGACTAAGAGTGAAACACATGGGTTTTGGCGTATCCAATAATTCAGTGAATACTGATTTATCCAAAAGAATGGAATACAACGTCAGGTAATTCCAGATATTATGTGGAAGAGTGTGGTGCCAAATTCAGAAATTTCTGGTTGTGGTCATGATTAATTCTTAGGAATTGTAATATTGACCACATTGAATCTTGTTGCTCTGGTTAGCTTAGATTCACTATTCTTCTTTTAAACGTCATGCCTATCAGTGGACCATATGTTGCTCATTTTCATTTTATATAAACCTCAAGGCACGGGGGTCAGTGGCTTTCCTTGCTCTTGTTGCATATGGACATGTTTGCTGGATCACTTTCCTTGCTGCAAGTTTACCTGGCCTGCGCTAATTTGTATAGATACCACGATCTCAAAATTTTAGTTAAAGTTATAAATCTACCTTGTCATTGTTTGGAGCTTTGTCCTGGTTCAATTTCATATTAGCTTCCGTACAATGCAGATTCTCTAGTGCAGTTTGCAGTGTGTTTGGAACTGTCCATTCCCTAGCCTTGATTGGGGATTAATCCGTCTCTGGCCATTGGAATCATCGAATACATTCACAATCATTTCATTCTTAGTCGCAAGGCCTTGTGGGGGTTCAGAAAGCAAATAAATTGGTAAATTTGAGTCACGTGCAAGGTTTTTTCACTTTGGATTGTAGATGACATGTTGGCTCAAGCTGTAAATGGCATTGATATTTTCAAATTTTGTATCTTGATTTCTTCCATAAGCTAAACAAACAATAAAACGAATCAAAGTTCTTTGCGTGTGAAATGTGTAATTGATGTGAAGGTGAGATATGTGAGTCCTCCAAGTATGCATCTCTATGTGCATTTTATTGTTTTAGTATATCCTTGTCATGGGATATATCATAGATGTTTATGTTAATTAGAATACCCCTAAAATAATAAGATTCTGCTTTCAAAATATGAATATAATAAAATTTATATCAATATATTAAATGTTTGGAGATGACTGTTTGAAGCATTGGGTACACAACTAAAATTTAGTACCGTATCTCATCCACAACCATATGGGCACAGACGGAGAACAAATATGATACTGGACGGCATAATTCACACGTGTGATGGACAAATCATTGAAGTGGGAGGACTGCTTGCACCCAGTGGAGTTTGCTTATAACAAGGAACAATAGGCATCAATTAAAAATGGAACTCTTTATGGAAAAAGATATAATACTCCTATGAGTTGGGCTAATCCAATGGGACATTGGGTATCGATTAAAAATGATTCCCTTTGGGGCTGTTTATGGAAACAAATGTAATACTCCAATGAGTTGGGATAATCCAATGAACAAACTCATGCTTGGACCAGAAATGCTTAAGAAAAGAGAGTGAGAGGTTATCGAGATTAAGCAAAATCTAAATATAACTCAAGACTCGCAAAAGAATTATGTAGACAGGAATGAAATTCATAAAATTTTTGAAGTTGATGTACTTGTCTATCCCAAAATTAAACTACGAAGGAGTGCTCTTTGACGTGGAGCTTACAAGGGGATTGCACCTAGGTGAGTCCTTTTGGTATGCATTTCTATGTGGATTTCATTGTTTTAGTATATGCTTGTCATGGGCAATATGTTTCTGTTAATTACTAGATCCCTAAAATGGTAACAGTTTGCTTTCAAAATTCCCCAGATGGGGTGCTTGATTGTCAACAAGTTGTGGGGGTGGGGGAGGTGTTAGTGCCACCACTGCACTGTGATTTAATGGATGGGACGTGGCATTACACCCCCGCAGAAGCATTAATCCTTTACCACCTTTAACAATGAGCGGTTGTTGGAATTCGAGGGAGGTCATTTTGATCCACATTACAATGTTAAATGTTGAGTTCAGTTGGAGATTGGGCATATTCATGGCCTGCATTCTTGGTGAAACATGGCCGCTGGAGGGCCCTGTCCTAGGTGCACAAGAAATGAAGGAAGGTTTCCTCCTGAGGCAAATGGTAATGTTTTGGTTTTATGGTTTCAGATGGCACGCGAGCGGCCATCCTCTGTTAATCAATCTACTAGTTTGGCGGTATCATGGCTCTTCTTGGAGCAAGAGATCTCTGGAAACAACATCTCCCAACAGGTATCCATTCCAATTTTCTATATATTTGGTTTTCAGATGTTTTCTCATATATCGATTTTCTGGCTCGGTGTGGGATCTTTGTAATAGTCTGGTCCACTCTCCTCCTTTCCCTTGCGGCATAGAGTGTTTCTTGGCTTCTTCCCCTTCCACTTCTTTTTCTCTTGGCTGCTTTTGTCCGTTCTCCAGTGGTTTCGGTGTTTCCCTATTGTTTTCCCCTCTTATGCGCTCCACTCTTTTGTAATTCATCTCTGGGCTTTCTCTATTTGTCATCCCCTTTCATCTTCGATGGCCCTCTAGCCTTGGCTTTAGAAACACTCTCCCCGCTGTTGTCTGCTTCCTCCTTGATGTCAGTGATGCCTCGTCAGAGAGTGAGGGTGAGAAGGGTGGTGGCTTCTCAACATGTGCAGGAGAGTTTGCGTGCCCAGTCAAGAGCTGCTAGCTCTTCCCGGGCTGTAGAGAACACACCCTGCTTTCCATTCAAGTTGAAATCAAGCAGGATGAGTGCGAATTCGCAGGAGAACGCTGATTTCTTTTGGACGTTTAAGTTCTAACAGATGTGGGTGACTGGGTACCTGACACGGGTCATACATGTGGCAGGTAGAGCCAATATATGTATACTGTGTACATGTATTGGCACCTTAAGCACTTATTGGGCAAAGTGTTATTGGACGGAAATGAGGCTAAAGAGGAGGTTCTTTTGGTGCTAGATGACATGCAGTTTACTTTACAATCCTGGATAGAAGATTCAGCCGTGTGGAAGCTTACTTTAGCATACACCCTGACTTTGGCTGCTTTCCTGGAAGCAGCAAGGAACCTATTTCAGTTGAAGCTATGGACTCTGATAAGTCCATGTGATTGTTCTCTTTATGTTTACTGCAATGTTTTTCTGGTTTCAGTGTCTAGTCATGCATTCTGATTTTGGCCTTCATGGCCTAGGCTTAGCTCTTGGTTTTCTAGTCCCGTTTGATTACTATTAGTAACTGTTTTATATGGCTGATAACCAAACTTCAGTTTTGTCTCTGGTCTAGTTTTCCTAGCGGCAGACCAGATTGAACATTCTCATGTTTTGTTAGTTTTTTTTTGATATGTGAATAGAAATTTAATCTTAAAAAAAGTGCACTTTCAAAATATGAACATACTAAAATTTTATATCAATACGTTAAATATGAAATTTACTTCTTTTAAATATTGTCTTTAATTAGGCTATTTTATGATTTGATTCCCCTCTTCAAGATGTCTGATAAATCCATAGAATTGACACTGACTTCCTTAATCATCTTGGTGATAATTGTTTGCTTCTCCCAACAATATGCTTTTGGAATAGTTTGCAATTTATTTTGCTAATGTCAGTAATGTTTGAAAGGTAAGGCTGAAAATTTGTTCACCATGTGTTTTCCTGGTAGAAATGGCTGCTAATATGCTTAGAAGCTTAAATTCTTGCTCTATTTCTTGGACTTTACTGAGCTAATTTGTTTCTGAAAAGAATCACAATAATTGAAGAGGGAGTCTTACAAATTTCTTAAGAATAAACAGATCTCTTTATGATTTTCAAATCAACTTTGCAAAACTAGAACTTTTGGAGTTTTTCTCGAACTTGGCTGTATGCATATATGCCTGTAATTGTCAAATTTACATTTTTTGCATTGAAGTTTCTGTACCAATTCTGAGTTTTGTATTAGTTAATATTTTCCCTGGTGTATTAGTGTTTTGGCATTGAATATAATGATAAAATCATCTCTTTTGGCTGCAGAAAAGGACCTATTCAAGGAGATAGCAAGGTGTTGCACACACACAATCCTAGCAGCATGTGGGATAGAGCATTCAAGGTCTAGAGTGCAACCTTTTGAAGTAGTATCTTGTTGCCACACTGATCGAGTTCATCAATGTTCGGAACTGATGCCTGGGTGCTGTACTGACTGTTTCAATTCATTTGTAAAAGAATTGGTGGCTGGGATTGTTGATCGGAAAGTAGAGACTAATGCATAGACATCTTTGAATCGATAGTTTTATTCTGTCGCGATAGAATTTTAGTGACACCAAGGGTACTTTTGTGGGCCCATTTTTCATATAAAGACTACTCACGTAAACTCTATTGAAGAGAGTGAGCTCATTCTTCCTGTAAAAGCTACCCACAGACTCTATTGAATAGCATGGAATTTTTTCCCTCGATTGCTGGAATAGAGCAATTGCCATTGTAAAATATCTGGAATTCAGAAGGCTCAAGGATGCGTCATATGACCTACCATTTGGGGGTCATGTTTGCCTATTGTGCAAAGACAAACTTGGCTGAGGATGACGGCAGCGAAGGTTCTTTCTTTCACATTGCATTATTATTTTCTTATTCAACTCTATTCATTTCATTTCTAATATTCCTAATGGGTATTTAGAATTCTGATGGACATAGATCAAGGCGAGTGTTTGCTTTAGATGGGATATCTATTCAATTAGTTGGCAATGGTAAGGAGGATGAAAGGTTCTGTACAAAAGGTGTGAATTGTAATGTATGAATTTAATGGTGTTCTCCACATTTTGAATCAAGTTTCTATTAATCACAAAAGTGAAATATTATTAAACAATTTGTTCAAGGAAAACATAGACGAGTGTAATAGGTGTTATTAGTTAAATTGTTTTGGCCTGTAATCATAATGAAGAATATTACAGAAACTGCGGACCATTTCAGAAGACTATAATGAGAGTGGTGAAGCATAAATACTCAACAAGTTTAGACTGAAACAAGTAACAAACTGATATAAACACAGGAAATTGAACATAATATAAACACATGAAATTGCAAGGAAACTGGTTGACTTTTTCATAAGACTCTAACGAGAGTGATGAAGCACAAATACTTAGCAAATTGTAGACTGAAAACGAGTAACAACATCATATAAACACATGAAATTAAGAAGCAAAATCAGAAAAATGCACACAATGCGAAATTTGAGGTTTCTATAAATCGAAATTCTTGTGATATCTTTAATGCTGGTATTATATATATTTTGAAAATTTGGAAAATATATGTTAGGCGTTGAAGATGTAGAACACGATGTTGTGGGAAAGTATGAAACCCTAGGTTGTGATTTTATAATAATAATAGGAAAGTGTCATATTTACATGTCTGGTTAAACTTTAAATGTTTTACTCAACAATTGGAAGGTATGAAATACTAATGATATCTATGAATGTTTGTGATCTTATACTAATGGAGGAAAGTGTTTATCAAATGTTTAACATAATAAGTTGTGCTCATTAATGTTTGTGATTTTATAATAATGGGAGGAAAGGAAAGTGTTTATTGAATGTTTAACATAATAAGTTGTGGGAGGAAAATGTTGAATATTAAATGTTTAACATAACAAGTCGTGGGAGGAAAGTGTTCAATATTAAAGGTTTAACATAATAAGTTGCAGATAGAAACAAATAATAATAAAAACAATAAAATCTTCTTCATTAGTTGAATGAAAGATAAAATGGAAATCAATACAAAGTATTTAAACAATTAAAATATTCGTGGTACCTTTAATGTTGTCCTTGTATATATTTTGAAAAATTGGAAAACATATGATAGATGATGATGTAGAGCACAAGGTTGTAAGAAGGTATGATAGATGATGAAGACGTAGAGCACAGGGTTGTAAAAATGTATGAAAGCTGTTAGATGTAGATATTGCCAGTTAATATTTATATGTAATGATATGAAAATGATAATGGGATTAATTTTGGTTCATTGCATTTTACGAGATTAATTTGTTTGCTTTATAAATTTATTCTATAATCCAAAAGATTTTAAAGAAGTTTTTTTAAAATTTTAGTTTTCATGAGTTATAACAATATTATTTTTGAAGTTTGTTTTTTTGTTTTGTTTTGTTTTGTTTTTGTTTAATTTTAAGTTAGGCTAATTCTATTACTGAAAAAATATTGTACACTGAGGCCTTAGCCTGTGCATATCCATGCCTGAGTGTTGGCAAAAAACAACAGAAACAGAGTCTGGATTGCCCATAATGGGAAACTAGTTCGAATCAAAAAACAATTGCAAAAATTAACTTGCTATCAACGCAGGGGAAACCAGCAATCGCGCACAATTTTTTATCAGTGTTTCAAGTTGAAACAGAAACCAACCAAGTAACCAAATACCATCAGTTTTTCCAGAACCCCCATTAAAGAAACTAGAAAGCAAAAATCTCAAAAACCTGAGAATCGCAGACACGTGGCAGGCTGTGTGGCAAACACGTGGCAAGCAGTGTGGTTGACTAGGAGCGAGGCAGAGACGACAGGTGTTCCTCCATGATGAAGCACCTGTAATTCTCCATGTCAACACGTCACTGTTGTGAAGCCTCCGTGTTGTCTGCCTGCTGTGCCGGTTATTCCTCCTCGATGAAACATCGGTAAGGATCCACGTCTTCTTCTTCATGCTAGTCCTGGTCTGCCTCCTTCCCTGTTTGGCCTGTCTCCTTCCCAGTTTGCCACGTCCCTGCTCCGTGGGTGCTTGTCTGAGCCATGTCTAGTTCTGCTTTGGTGTGGCCACCACCTTCAGTGGCCTACTCCTTAATTGCTTTGGTGTGTCCACCCCCTTTAATGCCCTGTTCCTCAATTGCTTGCTCCATCTCGTGAAAGGTTATGGAGATGGTGGCAGTGATGATGGGCCTGTACATGGATGAACGAAAGGTGAATTGGGTAGAATGGAGATGCCGCTGTGGGGTGGATGGAGAGCCCCTGGGAGGCGAAGCAGGGGACGTCGAATGGAGGCGGTGAGGTTGAGAGCGGCCTCTTCCACTACGGGTGTTTGGGTAGCATCCAGTGGTCTGCTGGGCCAGAGAGGAAGTGGGATCAGAAACTAGAGAATGAGCAGGACGAGTCAAGCTTCCTCTGCTTCCTCCCCTGCGATTACACATATGATGACGTGTTCTCGGCATGTTGGCACCAGATGTTTGATAATTTCTTCTCGGATTGGGCTCAGAGTGATGCAAAGGCTTAGTAAAATTTACGAGCGACTCAGAGGAGGGACTAGCTGCAGAGGCAGAGTGGAAGATGAAATGGCAAGCCAGGGTCTTAGTGAAGTGAATTCCCGGGCCTAAATCAATGGTAGTGTGAGAGCTGGGTGCTACAGTGGCTTGAGGGTAGAGGCATTGCAGAGGCAGAGGATAATGGACAGGTTAGTGGTAAGATTATCACCGAAGGTCATTTTTGCGTGGAGCTGAGGTGGGTGGTTGCAGATAGGTTGGAGACGATGCCCCCTTAAATGCCATTATCGCTGGTGTTAATGCCATTTTTAGACCGATGTGCCAGATTACGGAGGGCCATGTGGTCTGGGCACATGCCGTTCCATTTTGCTGCCACCTTATTGTCCTTGTTGAGCACCCGCATTTGGGATGAAGATTGGTATTATTACAAAGATTTTGAAATTGAGATTTAATGTGGACATGAGTACTTATCATCCTCCATTTCTTATTGTCACAAAATTAAATGTTAAGATGTTTGGTTTAAGCTGTAAATATTAATCACTAATCAACATATCTATTAGAACATTTAATTATAGTCAATCAACCAATTTTGCAAGAGCCATATCGATAATTATAACTAGCCCAACCATAGATAAATTGGTTTGTAAACATTGATAGGCATCAATCATGATGATCATCAAAACACACACTTCATGACACGTTTCATATTGTTAAGACTAGTGCAATCATATAAATTAAATGGATGGTAAACCTATAAGCATCAATCCATGATAACTTATCCCATGATACATCTCACATTGCCTATATTTAAAAAAACATAAAATTTAACTAAATTATAACTTTTTTTTATATTATTATTATTATTGATTATAAAAAAATCAAGATATAAGTTAAACATATTTACATTTTAAAAAACATGTAATAATATTCTGAACTATGGATATTCACCTAGAATTTCTGAACTTGTAAATAGTTTTTGTTATAATATTATGGGCCTATTTTGAAATAGACATGCTTATCAATGTAAAATCCCTGCATTTCTTAATCTTCTATGTCTTGAGTGAATGCATTCATTAATTGTTAATATCAAAGTCTTCTTTTAAAGGTTTTGTGTTTTCGCATTGTCAGAAACTTATGCAATAGTCATGTGTTACATCATACATATTGAAATAATGTCCAAGAAGAGTTGCTTAATCACAATAGCTTTCTTTTGTTTTAAACCCATTAGTTCCACTTACATTTGTAGTTGGGTCTCATAGATAATTTTCTTGGTAATTTGGCGACTCTAGGACTTCTCAGTGATGAGTAGGCCTTTTTTTTCATTTTCTCATTTTTGGTTCAATTATGTATAATTGTCTGTCTTTCTTTGTTGCTTTGTGTCTCTTTGTTGTTGTTATGAGCAATATTTTTTTTATTGGTGTGATGTGATTAAATGGACATTATATGTAGTAGTACACTTTGTTATAAAATTACAGGTTGGGATTGATTTGGTAGACAAAAATTATAGGGATATCAAAGCAACCAGGCTTTATGCTTGTATCTTTACCTTAGCTTTCATTATGCTTGTTGCTTTTTTTTAGGTATCAAGTTAGAGAAGGTTTACCATTTCTTAAACTATTTAACTTCTTG
>Ga0068629_1000336_pt1 | contig 13186 bp, 11 predicted proteins | sample InSIn3gowninarea_FD_77432 | JGI IMG/M metagenome (GOLD analysis project Ga0068629, IMG submission 77432) | Clean room microbial communities from NASA Spacecraft Assembly Facility at Jet Propulsion Laboratory, Pasadena, California, USA -... ...
CTCAAGACCATCTTATCTCCGGGACTCGAATGTTAAGTATGAAATTGGAGTGGCCTTTCTTGTGGTGGCTTGGGGCACGGTTGAGGTGATGAGGCGCTGACAAGGTTGCTTCGATTGCGATGCTTCGTTTGGCGGTCCCCGTTGCGTTAGCGTTACGTTGATGGCTTGCTCTTTTCAGCGACTGTCGTGCCCTCAATTCTCTGCAAATGCGCTGATGTCGGATTTGTTGTTTCAGTGGGAGCTGTCGGTCGCTTATAAAGGTTTCCAAGACTTGTTTTCTGCTGCTTGCCAAGTCTAAGTGTGTTACGTTAGGAAAGTTGCAAGCAGAGGGTTGGCATTCACATCATACGGTTTTCTTCCCGGGAGTGGCAAACGTTGTTGTGAATGCGGCGGAGTTCTTCCCATCGCGCTATACTTTTACAGAGGCTAAGTCAGTCCATACATGTCACCCCGGCGGTTGGTACCGAGCCTATATATACAATCGAGCCTCGTACGGCGTAACGTATAATCAGATGTTGTAGAACATTAAAAGCGTATGCAGGCAGACGGACAGCGTGTGATCTGAGAGGACGTGACCGAACTGTCACGGGCACAAATGTGCAGACAGATGGGCGCGGTCCTTGTCTTGTTGCTGCGTGCCACCGACATGATGGTCATCATGTAGGAAAATGCCGCTTTGTTTGGCCAAATGGTTCTTGAATAGGTGGAATGGCAGAGTTGAGACAGGAGCAAACACAACGCCGACGCTATGCATGTAGCAGATTTCAAAAGGGTATCCTGCGAAAAATCAGTGCTGATCAGGCCAGGGCGGAGGGCAGTCACAGACGTCTCAACGTGCGCCAGGCTTCATGTACTCAGCATCGTTCTCCCTGTTGTCTTCTCGAGCCTCCTCGAGCATTTTGTCGATGCCTCGCTCCTTCAATGCTTTCTGTGTCCTGTCAGCAGAGATCTTGCGGCTGTTGGTCTGGGGAGCCGTACGCTCAGGCAGGTCTTGTATTGCTTGAAAAGAGGTTCGCATTCATCTGTCGTGGCTGTACCTCTTATGTACTCTGGCGCCATGGTCAGCAATGTGCTGCGCGGAAACCGAATGGATATACTGACTCTCGCTGTACCATTTCAGGAAGCAGCTATCGTAGCGTCTAAGAATCGTCAGTATCCGTCTTGATCATCGAATCTCATGGGTGTGGCAGCCTTACTCTTTCACTTCATTACATTCAGGTGCAAGAGAGGCGGACATGGTGATGTGGTTGTGGATGAAGAAGATGTCGTTGTCGCCGCAAGTCGTGAGAAGCGGACGCCACAGCTGAGTCAGCGGTATAGCGCCACAGACGGAAGAACTGCACTTTACCCTTTGCGAGCATCTGCACGACCTCCGCACCTTCCAACAACACCTCCACCTCTGGTTTGTGAGTAGACTGATCCCGTGTCTGAAAGGACGGCAAGCTAGTGAAGGTTGCGGGCAAAGGTAGGCTCCCAGACACTTTTCTCCCAGCTGCCAGCTCCCTCTTGCGACTCACCTCCACGATTGAACCGCAAGAACCATGGCACCCCTCATACCCGCTCTCACCGTCATTCTCCTTGCCTCTCACTCCTCAGCGAAGAGTCTATGGTCCACCATACCAGCTAATTTCAGCACCATCATCCAAACCGCATACCCTATCGGCAACGGCAGGCTCGCCGCACTTCCCTTTGGCGAAGCGGGTCATGAGAAACTGAGTCTCAACCGTGACAGCCTTTGGTCTGGAGGACCTTTCGAGAACAGCAGTTACAATGGCGGCAACCCGACTCACCCAGTCAGCCAGTACCTACCAGGTATCCGCGAGTGGATCTGGCAGAACGGGACTGGGAATGTCAGTAAGCTGATGGGCGATGACAATAACTATGGCAGCTACGCTGTGCTCGGTAACCTCAGTGTCACTATTGCTGGCGTGCAGGATGCGAGGAATTTCGAGAGGCGACTGGACCTTAAGACGGGCGTGCATACCACGAGCTTCATGTCAGGAGGATGTACTTATACTGCGTAAGTTGCTGCGGCGCCAGGTATCTCTGCGTGTCCTGACCTTGAGCAGCAAGTCTTACTGTTCCTACCCTGACGACGTCTGTGTGTACGACTTGAGCTCTGGCCATGCTCTACCGGCCATCAGCGTCACTATGGAGAATGTGCAGTCTAACAGCTCGCTCGTGTCTACAAGCTGTGCGCGGTCGCAAATCAGCCTCGACGGTATAACGCAAGCTGGCATTGGCATGACATACAAGTCCACTGCTCGTCTGGTTGGCAAAGGCGTGCGCTCGCACTGCAGTAGTGGCGGTTTGGAGATTCCCTCAGCTGGCCATCGCGAGCTTACCCTCGTTGTCGCTGCCGGAACCAACTATGACGAGGCCCATGGCACCCAAGCGTATAACTTCTCATTCCGAGGCGCAGATCCAGGACCGTACGTACAATCTGCTGCAACCGCAGCCTCGCGCAAGTCTGCTGAAGAGCTCATGTCCGCTCATGTTACCGACTATACCGCTCTAGCCGGCGCTTTCACTCTCGACCTGCCAGACACCCAGAACTCCTCCAACGTGGAGACCGCCGATCTCATCGCCCAATATGCGGCCAACAATACCGGTGGGGACCCCTTCCTAGAGTCTCTGGTCTTTGACTACGGCCGTTACCTGTTCATCTCCTCCTCACGCGACAACAGCCTGCCGCCAAACCTGCAAGGCAAATGGGCGCAGTACCTCTCGAATGCCTGGGGCGCCGACTATCATTCCAATATCAATCTCCAAATGAACCACTGGCCTGTCGATCAGACCGGACTTGGTGGGCTGCAGGGAGCGTTGTGGGACTACATGACCGAGACATGGGCACCTCGTGGCTCGGAAACAGCAAAGCTACTTTATGACGCTCCAGGCTGGGTAGTACACGACGAGGTAAATATCTTCGGATACAGCGGGATGAAGACTGGAGACGAGTACTGGGCCGACTACCCAGCAAGCGCGGCGTGGATGATGCAGCATGTATGGGACTACTACGACTACAGCCGTGACACGGTCTGGCTGGCTGAACAAGGGTACCCAAAGCTACTGAAGCAGATTGCCAGCTTTTGGCTCTCACAATTGCAACAGGACCAGTACTTCCACGACGGTACGCTCGTGGTGAACCCTTGCTCGAGTCCCGAACACGGACCGACGACCTTCGGATGCACCCACTGGCAACAACTCATCTACCAGGTCTTCGAGACTACGCTGCAAGCTGCCGCCATCGTCAACGAAACCGACACCGCCTTCCTCCACCACATCACATCCTCGCTAGCACAACTCGACAAAGGCCTCCACATCGGGTCTTGGGGCCAAGTCCAAGAATGGAAGCTCGACATAGACGTCAAAAATGACACGCACCGCCACCTTTCAAACCTCGTCGGCTGGTTTCCCGGATGGTCTCTCTCCTCCTACCTAGACGGTTACACCAACGCCACCATCCAGAACGCCGTCGCCACAACTCTCTGGTCCCGCGGTATCGGCATCGGCAGCGACGCTAACGCCGGTTGGGAGAAAGTCTGGCGCTCAGCTTGCTGGGCTAGATTGAACGAGACCGAACGAGCGTACTATGAACTCCGCCTCACCATCCAAGAGAACTGGGCGCCCAATGCTTTGAGCATGTATAGTGGGAAGAGCGAGCCCTTCCAGATCGATGCTAATTTTGGGTTCCCGGGTGCTGTGCTGAGTATGCTTGTATGCTTGTCGTTGATATGCCTCGCTTGAGTGATGCTAGTGGTGTAAGAACTGTTGTGCTTGGCCCTGCGATTCCGGCTGCTTGGGGAAACGGGAGCGTTAAGGGGTTAAGGCTGCGAGGTGGTGGTGTTGTGGACTTTAGCTGGGACGCAGATGGACTGGTCACGGCGGCGAGCTTGTCCGGGAGTCGGGAGTATGTGAAGTGTCTTGACAAGAATGGGAAGTTGTTGACGGGTTTCTACTGATGGTCTGAGTCTTCAAAGCAGGTCGGGGATTGTCCGCTTTGCGGCTGACGGGCCTTAAGTTAGCTACGCAGTGTATTCGATGCTCTGTTCTTCAGACGTCTGTCGTCTTTCTTCGCGCGGTTCGTTCGACGTCATATACCCGCTCACCACTTGCAGCGCCGCAGACTCTCTGAAAGACCAATTATCTGCGCTCTATGATTGCACCGTGTTGCCTCATAGCATACCAAAATAGAAAGCCTGCTTAGCGGTCAACGAGGACTTCGCACGGATGTAGTGAGGGTGGGCAGGATTTACTCGCAAAACGTATAGCGCCAGCCGCCCGATCATGAATCATGAAGTAACTACGAGTATGCGGTTAACGGGGGGGCACGCTCTCTCTTCTCCCACTCCAGGAGGGAGGCAAAAAAAGCAAAACGTACAGCAGCGGGTATTCCCACGTGGTCACCCACTGTAGTACTAGTCCGCCGGTTCGCAGCTCAAGTACAGGAGAGCGGACGGGATCCTCTGTTCTCTGCGACCTATGGCCGTACGTGCTGATCGTTATCATTGCAAAATATCATATTAGCTGTTTTGTGGTACTTTGCAACGGCCGTCCACAAGGTGGCACCGTCGTTCCATCGACATCCTAAGCTCAAGACTCACCTGGAAAAACGGGAGGGAGGTCAGAAGTCCAGAGGTATGTACTCGTGGTCAGTCAGGATTACGCGGGTGGCAGAGGGCCTTTTTATTGTAAGCGGAATGCCAAGGCGAAACACTGTAGTTTACAGCAAGCATTGCTGATATCCCTAAGGATACATTGCTGGCATCACTATACACTGCATGCTACCTCCTAGCCATACTGATTATGCATCTCACGAACTACCAGCCCACTCCCATCTCCTTCAAGACTTATAAGTCACCCCCCTCCCCGCCCTCTCCCTCTGCGCCCTCGGCAACCCCTTAGGAGCATCCATAGCCTTAGCATAAGGATTAACCTCCTTCTTCCTCCTCGCCTTCATCTCTTCCCGACTCTCTCGCGGCGGATTAAGCATACTAGGCGCCGAAGCGTAGTCGAACGGCATTTCGTCCTCCTCAAGCGCGCCGTTGGCCTCAGTACCGGCTTCGGCGGCCTTCTTAGCGCGCTTGGCTTCTTTCTTAGCAAGCTTGCGCTCAGCTTTCTCACGCAGACGCTCGGTTTCTTCGTCCGGGAGGGCAACGGTGTCGCTTTGTGCGGCCATGCCGTCGACGGGCTCGGTGGGGCGTTTGCGCTTTTTGCCGGTTTGTTTGAGGATGAAGATATCGTCTTCTGCTTCCTTGGGTGTTTCGACGGGCGTAGGTGCGGAGGAAGATGGCTCGGATGGCTTCACGGGCGTGGACACGTTATTTTCGGCTGGATCGGCGAAGATCTCCGCCGTGAGAGGCGGCAAGGGTACTGAGAGCTGGACATTGTTCGCTGTGGACATGGCGCGACGGTCCTGATGTGCGCTGCCGCTGAAGGCTGAGCCCCAGAACGTGGAGGTTGTGCTGCGGAGTGGTAAAGCCGATGTTACGGCGCCGTTGACAGCAGGACTGCTAGCCCGCGGCACGAAAGCAGCAACTGAATGCTGCACCGGCGCCTCTTTCGCAGGCTTACGCGGGAATTGTGGCTCTACCTTGCTCATGAGTTCAAGCATGTCCGGTCCATCCTTTCCAGCCTCCTTCGCCTTGATGATCACACCCACGAGCTCATCAGCACGCAAACGTACAGTCTGTGTAGCCGGCTGCGCGATTCCAAGCAGTTCCGCCTTCGTTGTTGGGATCGCCTTAGCAATGGTGAAGATCTGGTGGTTCGGCATCACATAATGCACACTGTCATCCTGCTCTCTCGCCACGTCATCTCGCCACTTGTGCACCGCGCGAAAGACGCTAAACTGATCTCTGCCAAGCAGTGCAGGTGTGCGAGCAAGAAGCTTGTACCAACCCATAGGGCCCTGTCCAAGCTCGGTGTCGTAGACAGGGTGCTCGTAGACCTGGAGTGCTGTCTCCGAGCTCCGTGTAAGCACGTCCCAGATCTTATCGCCTTCGTGATTAGGCTTCGTGAAGTCGGACTTGGTGATTAGTTCATTGCGCATGTTATCGTAGATGTAGAGCAAATAGTGCGTATCGCTTCGTGCGTAGTCAAACAGCTCCTGTGGTAGCGGCCGTATACGCCAATCGGCCAATTGGTATTGCTTCTGCGCATCCACGTTCGCAAATCGCTTGAGTAGGTAGGCGTAACTACCGCCCGGGTACCCGAGCGCACGTGAAGCGTAGTGCGTATCGAATAGTCCCACGAGATACAGCCCAAGATCTCGCTGCAGCCACATCACATCCATGAATGCGCCATGGAGCACTTTGACGATGCCAGGATCCGCAAAAACTTCGTTTAAGCACTGCAGCTTCCGCCTCCATGGCTTCAGTGTGTCCACTATCCAATCCTTGTCTCTCGTGCTAATCTGCATCAGGCTCACAATACCGATGTACGACCGTTGGTCATGGTGTTCCAGGTCGATAGCGATCTTCTTCGCGCCCTTCAGCTCCTCGAGCATCTCGTACATGCTCTCTTCCGTATCCACAAACGTTGCTGTCGTGCTCTCAAAGGGATGATACATGATCGGCTCGGCAAAGGTATGGACCGACGCAGGGTACTCGTACTGCTCAATCTCTTTCTTGTATGGGTGTCGACCCGCGCTCTCCTCCTGTGACGCAATGGCATGCGGCCTGCTCTTGAGCAGCGGCACAAACGCGCCAGTACTATCATTAGTCGGTACGTCGTCGAACTGTAACTGCGGCTTCTCGATATCCTGATTCCTCAACGCCGCCGCAATCCTGCCTTGTCTGGGCGCCCTTACATCCCTGTCAGGTGTCTGCGCTGCCGGGCTTAACCTCTTCACCGCACCTGTGAATTCATCTAATGCCGTATCCGCGCGCTCCAGTAAGCTGTCGACTACGTCAACCACCGCGCGCCAATTGCCTTCCACGGCTTCTATGTCGCTGAGGCGAGGCGCAGGACGTACAGTTTCCGTATTCGCAGTCGCAGCCCCCAGAAGGCGTTCCGCAAGACCAAGAAGCCGCGCATTCTGTCGGTCGAGTGTGGTGCCGAGGGAGGGTTCGAGGGAGCGATGGAAGGGTAGGTCTTCGTTCGCAAGTTGGGAGGCGGTTCGGGTGGTGGAGACAAGGGCGGAGGTGATCGAGGACTGGAGTGAGGCGAAGTCGGATATTCGATCCATCGTGTGCGATTACTGCTTGCTGCTCATCACAACTTGACAGGGTCGTGCGAAGGTTGTGCTTCTTTTGGAGTGGTTTCATTGTCGAAGGCAACTTTTCGCGCCTCGGAGATATCGCGGCTAAACCCGTCGGCGAAGAATGCTCACTCACTTCACCTCACCTCACCTCCACCTCAACTTCAACAACTTGCCTCTCCGTCGCGCTTCATGCTACTAGCTGGAGTTCCTGGTCGCTCGACCCATGTACAACATTGGACCGTCTCATGTCCTTCGGTAGGACGGGTCGCAAGCTCTGAGCTTTGCTCTGTATACAAATGATGCACCTTTTGACGATGAAATGAGCTGCGTACACCGTCACATGCATGGCAGATTCAATAGCACGACTCTCTTGGACTACACGATCCTGAACAACAATATTGAGCTCTGGTGCGGAGCTTTGACGTAATGGAACGAGCTGCGATGGCTGTCTACAGCTTCTTCGCCACCATCCCACAGACTAGCGACGACGCCCTACTTTCTCGCACCACACGGTACAGATCAACGCAGAAGTGCCCATGACATAGGTGGCATCCTTCATCCGAGACTTCGATCCTCGTTCAGTTGGCCCAAGTCTGTCTGGAGCCGGAACATGTCCGCCACTATCCTAGACTGAGCGGTCAGTCGGACTAGGTATGCCATCCGATCCTGATTAGTGTCAGGCTGGTGCGCCAGCACGGTCATCCTCTAGAATCCTGCATTGAGACAAGGAGACAAAGCAGCCCGAACCGAGATGTTCCGTTAGCAAACTGCGTCGAGACTCAATGAAGACTATTATACTATGCCCTTGCTCCCGTGGCCATGACGCTCTCGTTGTCTTCCAACTCAGAACGACTTTTGTTGTTTCGTTCCATCTATATTGACATTATTACACATATAGCCATTTTCCGCGCGTGAACTTGTTGACAAGCTCCGTCTGAGTGCATCCAATGCTCTTTCATCAACCGGAGGCAACAGACGAACGGTAAATATATGTATGGCAACGACCCTATGGCTGAGGCCAATGCTTACGCCACGACGTTGAGTGACCACCGCGCTTCTCGCTATGGGGCCCACGCAGCCGTGAGCGCCAGCCTGTCATGGACGCGATTACCGTGGTCTCATTCTCGGCGAGGTGGCGGCAACCTGAAGATGCAAGATGCCTGAGCCTCGGTCCTTCCGCCATTCACCGCAACTTGTGATTGCTGGAGAAGGGTCGTCGAAACTGTAGGGCGAGAATTGTGAATGGGAATCAGTTCTCACGAAACACTCACGGGTCGCGTTACGAATCTTGGCGGATCACCTTTCTTCAAACCAGGCTTCTTCCATTGCTTAAAGCCGACCTGCACACCAACGACTCTCTTACGAAGCGCAGACTCGACGCATCGTATCCACGAACGCAAGCCTTTTCAACCGGTGTGCCCTTGACTGACGTTCAAGCTACGGACCTGTCCAACGCACTGCCAATCTTCCAACATATCTTCACCAACAACTTGATCGACATAGAGCATCTTCGGATTAGGATGCGGCCCACTAACTTCAGCTGGGCTGTTGTTGCCCGCATCGGCAATGGCGAGGAGGTAAACTCAGCAATACTCCGTCTAGAAGTAGATTAAAGCCATCCGCTAACACTAATAGGTAGTCAACTATAAGGGCAAGTACATGCTGGAGGAGGACCGTAAGCTGCTCGAGAAGCTCGACTGCAAGAGGTGCCAGATTCTTCTGAAACTCCCGCCTGAGCTCCGCCACCAAGTTTTGAGTTACTTGCCGAAGCACGACATCGTCGCCGTCAACCTCCCAGGTAACCACGGACTGCCACCGACCAAGATCCCTCTACCCGCCACCGCCCACGCCGGCGACCGCCTCCTCCGTCAAGAGACCCTCATAGTCACCATCGAGTCCACCACCTGGTCTATCCACAGCTGGCCAGGTAATCAGGGTTTCCAAGCCTGGCTCGGCGGCATCGATCTCACTCTAGCGAGCAAGACCTATGCTACCGGCTTCGATGCTGTGAAGTCGTTAATGTTCGAGTTCTTCTCCCGATACCCTCACCGCATCAAGCAGCCCCAGGATCCTAACAACGACATCGAGCTCATGCTCAAGTGTGGGAACCTCGAGCATGTTACGACCGAATGGGCTGGCGAGGAGTTGCGCGAGTACGATCGGGTGACCGGGACGTGGAATTACAAGACGGTGGATCAGCTGCGCGTCGATTACCGCCTGGATCGTATGCTCGAGTTGCGCAAGCTGAAGAAGCTGGAGCTGGTCTTGTGCAAGGGCGTCGGCTTGGGTGTGCTGCCGGAGCTGGGTGCGTGGTTCGTGGCGAACATGCCGCAAGTTGCTGGGAAGGCGATCGAGGTGGTTGTGAAGCAGAAGTACGGCTACTTGGCTTGAGAGAGGCGAGAGAGAAAAGCATAGAGACGGAGTCTAGGATGCCAGGCTGCATACCATGACAGACAGGCGGAGGCGGAAGCCTCTTATATATTAGCGGCGTGTTACTTCCAGCGCTATGCATGCGCTCACTCATCATAAAATAGCATTTCCACCATATCGGTCACCATACTATCGGAAATCCTTGCCGTCCACTGCCGTCGACATCTACGAGAAGTGACTCATTGCAGCGTCTAGCTTAGCGAGAGGGTTGATACGCGTTGTGAATGCAATCTGAGGCTTTGCGATACATACCAACTTGCCAGTCCAGGGTGGGAAGGCTGTGAAGGTGGAGGTGGTCTAGCTGAGAAGATAGGTCTGAACGGCTGAGGGTGGTCAAGGGCGTCCGGTCTCCCAATAGTATGCAACTTGTCGTAAGAGGCTTGGGCGTTGCACAGTGATGAGATTGACGCACGTACAGTCAAAGATGGAAGGATAGCGGAGCACAACGCCTCGGGCTTTAAGCACTGATGTAGGACTACTATTTACGATCCACTGGCACAGATCTGAGTTCCGCGCGCAAGAAACAACCATAGCGGACTTCTAACGGCGACCATCTCCCTTGCTGTTCCACTACCACCCCATATCCGCAGTCTTCCCATCCAAGATCTCCTTCAACGACAACCTCTCAGCATCCTTCTTAGCAAAAGCCACAATCTCCTTGTATGCATCATGCTGCATGGTCTTCCTGATGCTCTCCTGCACCTTCTCGGGCTCGCCTAATGATCTGGTAATACTGGCAGCCTCTGCCCAATCGGGTGGAAGCTGCAGACGCTTGGTGTCGGCCTGTTCATGGTTAGCTGCGACAGAACGGCAATGGGAAAGGTGAAGGACACACCAGGAAGTTGTGGACGATACTTTGTGCCTTTACGGCGAGAGCCAGCTCCTGGCAGAGCTTCCTCTTCTGCTCGTCGTCGCTCATTGTCGTGGTCTGTGAGTGGGTGCCCAAGGTGTCTAGTCGCCGGTAATGGTATCTCGGTGTCTACGGTTTGAACAAATGTAGACTTGAACGAGAAGCGAACGTTGCACGATTGTGATGTTGTGGGTGGAGTCAAACAGAACAGTTACGTCAGAGTCACATGCGAGCATGCGCTGGGTGAAGTGAATGCAAGTCGGAAATCCTGCGCGGGTGATTTACCAGCTCCGACATTACAAGAGAGCGGGCGAATATACTTGACGGCCATCAACTCTGACTGCTTGATCTCGCTTTCCATTGACCATCCATGCTTTTTGCTTGTTTTCCGTAGTCCCAATGCTCTCCCCAAGGCTCATTCGTAACCTGTTGTGCCAGGAGTAATACTAAGATGCCAAGCCATGAGTATGCTTACTTTCCAACACAAGACACCTCTCCCGCGCTCATGAAGCACGCGCAAAGGTTACGGGCGCCTGCGACGCATCCTGAACGGCGCAAGCTCCTCCTCATTCATGTGGTCGAACACTGTACCCGCATATTAGCATCCCTTCTCGTCCAGAGCCAATACGATGGCAACTTACTGTTGTATCCCAGCTCACGAGACGGTAAACCACGCCCATCCTCCTCCCGCTCGATACTCTCCTCGAGGCGCCTCAGCTGGAAGGCCATGATTGCGTCTAGCTGCTCCACACTCAGTGACAGGTTCTCCTCTGCATAAGTCCTGATTGCAATCAAAGCCTCAATCAGCTCGTTGGCTGCCTCGATCTCCTCGGGGGTCTCTGGAGCTTCACCACGCCTGCTGCGCCGCTCGGGGTTGGTCCTGCGGGCAGGGCGTTGGGTTTCAGTAGCGGCGGGGCGAGTAGCTTGACGCTGGGCTTGCATTTGGGCCTGACGCTGAGCTTGTAGCTGGGCTTGACGCTGGGCCTGCATCTGTGCCTGCTGTTGGGCTTGCAATTGAGCTTGACGCTGGGATTGCAGCTGGGCCTGGCGCCGGGCTTGCAGTTGACCTTGATCTGGAGTCTGCCGAACCACACGACGCTGCTCTGGCTGAGGGGTGCCGTGTCCGGCTCGGTGGACGGCGGTTTGCTGCTGTTCCCGATCTGGTTGAAGGACAAGTGGGTCCAGGCCAGCACGACGGCGCAATTGTTGTTGATGCTGCTGCTGCGCGTGCAGTGCCTGTAACACGCGGGGATCGGAGGCGGTCAGGCCGGTTTGCTGTGGCATACCCTGAGCGCGACTGGAGCCAGCCGGGCGAGGTTGCTGCTGCTGAGCTTGCTGCTGTCCGCCTTGACCGCCCCCGGACCCGGCTGGACGAAGCTGCTGCTGCTGACGGGCCTGCAGAGCGGCAGGCGTAAGCGAGGTGTGGCGGTATTGCTGACGTTGCTCGGGAGTGAGGTTGATATCGCTGGTGCTGATGTCACGCCTGGTGATGTTGCTGGGAGCGGAGCGGACACTGCCTGCTAGACTTGTCTCGCGGAGATGGTGCATGCGGCTTTTGGATGGAGTATGGGTCGACTGGGTCGCTACCGCGCCTTCACGAGCTGCCTCTTGCGGCGGGACTGACTCTGTCATCACAGCTACAGGGGCCTTGCGTCTGAGCATGGAAAGCGGAGCCGAGTCCTCCTCATCACTCGTCGAGTCGCGGCGCTGCAGCTTCGGTGGTGAAGCGGACTTGTCGGCATCGGCCATGTCCACCTCACGGCTGGCAGACTGTGGCGAAGTCGAGCGGACAGCGTTCTTGGCCGAAGGACTGGCAGACATTTTGCTAGCGATGTAGCTGCGTGGCTGGTACCCGTTGTAGTCGTTGGTGTTAGCGAAAATAGAGGTTTTGAGGTGGTAGGTAGATAGGCAGAAGAATGATGTCTTACATACTGCAGCAAGTGAAGTAAGTTAATGACGAAGTGGCACGTGGCGCCACTGAAAGTGAACAAAACCTCACTTGGAAAGCTTGGCAGGGTCCGCTTTGCACAGTCAATGTTGCCATCTACTCACAAACGGCCACAAGCGACGTCATGGTGCGCTCTATTTCCCTCTGAAGACTGGCACCCTCTTTTCGCCAAACGCCTTCAGCGCCTCTTTGCGGTCTTCTGTAGGTATCACGGTGTCGTAAGCAGCGTTTTCGCTCTTCTCACCCTCCTTCCAACCATCTACAGCCTGCATGGCAGCTCGTATCGCGATTGGTCCGCCCTCGCAGACTACCCTAGCCATGTCAACGGCCTGCTCCAGCACTAAACCTCTCGCCACACCACCAATCAACAACACCACATGCTCCCAGGCACGGGTTCGTAGCAGGTGCGCTCCTACGGGTGACTTGCTGTTTCAGGCTTCAAGCTTGCATATGCTGTTTGACGAAGTCACCTCGAGTGGCTCTCGCTCCGTCTGAGGAAGGTCGATCAGTATCTCAAGCTCGACCTACTGCGGTAATTGACAGCTTCATCCCGAACATTAGCTGGACCCCTAGCATTCGAGGACGGCCGCTCCGACGACGATGAGTGTCCTACATAATGGCACCGTCTCCCACCTGAATCCTGGCTGGTCCAGCATCGCAGAGAACATGCCTTCCGTACGCTCACTCTCCGGCTTCGCCCTCTCTGCGCTGGGCAGCGCTCAATCTGTCCTTGGCCTTAAAAGTCCGCTTGCTC
>Ga0068629_1000338_pt1 | contig 13178 bp, 12 predicted proteins | sample InSIn3gowninarea_FD_77432 | JGI IMG/M metagenome (GOLD analysis project Ga0068629, IMG submission 77432) | Clean room microbial communities from NASA Spacecraft Assembly Facility at Jet Propulsion Laboratory, Pasadena, California, USA -... ...
GGGATAAAAATATTTGTCGGCGAATGGGCAACTCGTGAGGGGATACCTACTACAAACTTGAACGCTGCCCTTGGCGATGCTGCCTGGATGACTGGTATGGAACGTAATTCAGACATCGTAATTATGTCTTGTTATGCGCCCTTGTTTGTCAACGTAAATACAGCAACAGCAACCGCCCCCAAAGCATGGCAGTGGGACTCTGATTTGATAGGCTTTAACGCATTGAACAGCTACGGGTCGCCGGCCTATTATGTACAAAAAGTTTTTGGTAGTTATTTAGGGAATAAAATAGTGCCGGTAACTGCAGAAAATATACCTACACAAAACCGGCCGGTTACCCGGAGAGATAGTGCAAACGGCACAACTACACCCAGGTCTGTTCCAACAGTATTCTATTCTGCTACAAAGGATGCAAAAACAGGAGCGATTTATCTTAAAGTGGTAAATACCACAGCTCAATCACAAGCAATTGAAATCACCTTAAAGGGTGTTGCCAAAGTATCACCGGCAGCCACAATGGTGGTGATCAGAGGTAATAAACCTGACGATACCAATACGATTACAGACCCTGAAAACATTGTACCTCATACGTCACAAATAAGTGGCATTGCTCCTGTGTTTACCAGGTCTCTGGATCCATATTCAATAACTACGTTGCAGTTGCAAACTGCACCTGCAGGAAGAACCAAATAAAATTCTTTTTTTAAAACGAGATGGTAAATACGATGTCGTTAACTTAAGCTTGCGAATGAAAAGAAATGCATTTGGCGTCATTTAGAGGAACGAAGCAATCGGCTTTTACGATAAATAAAACTTGTTGTTAATAAAGCAAATTGCTTCGTCGTTCCTCCTCACAATGACGCGCCTGGTTTTGTCAACTCAGTTTTAATAAAACTGTACACTTAAGTTGACGACATTGATTCTAGGATATTAAAAAGCTACGATCACTATGGGAAAAAGACTAGCGGTCATAGTAAAAAAGAACAAAATGAAATTCAAACCTACCTTACTGGTAATGACTACATTGCTTTTATTAAGCACATCTCTATTCTGCCAGGATAAAAAGTTTTATATTTTCCTTTGCTTCGGCCAGTCGAACATGGAGGGTAATGCCAAAATCGAAGACCAGGACACAACGGTGGATAAGCGTTTTAAGGTGTTGGCAGCGGTAAATTGCCCGAAGCTAAATAGGGAGAAAGGAACGTGGTATATAGCAGTTCCTCCGTTGTGCCGTTGCAATACAGGCTTAACTCCCGCTGATTATTTTGGTAGAACTTTAGTCGCCAACTTGCCGAAAGATATCAGGGTTGGAGTGATTAATGTTGCTGTAGGTGGTTGTAAAATTGAACTGTTTGAAAAAAAACACTACCAGTCTTATGTTGCCACCGCTCCCGGATGGATGGTCAATATGATTAAAGAATACGACGGTAACCCTTATGCCCGGCTGGTAGAAATGGCAAAGCTGGCGCAAAAAGATGGTGTCATCAAAGGAATACTTTTACACCAGGGCGAATCAAATACAGGAGACTCTACGTGGCCTAAAAAAGTAAAAGGGGTATACGATAACCTGTTGCAAGATTTAGATTTAAAGGCTAAAAAAGTGCCGTTACTGGCAGGTGAATTAGTAGATGCAGAACAGGGCGGTGCCTGTGCATCCATGAATAAAATTATTGCAACACTTCCTCAAACAATTCCAACTGCGCATATTATTTCGTCCGAAGGTTGTAAGCAACGTGGTGATAAACTCCATTTTACTGCGGAAGGCTATCGCAAATTAGGAGAACGTTATGGCGAAGAAATGCTTTCGTTGTTGGGATACAAGGTTAAGGATGTGAAATGATTTTATCTCAATAAACTGGAGGTGCTGAGGAACAACTTGCCCTGATCTTTTAAACGATAGTAGGCATTACTTACTGTCAATGACATCGCACCTATTTCCTTGCAATTAAAACCGGCAATAAAAGCATTAATAACAGGAACTAAAACCAAAGCTGTTATCACAGACAAATGCTTTGTGATGATAAGTACCGGGAAAATAATGATTGTTACTACGGCCTAATGGCAAGCATAAACAGGTTGTTAGTTTACAGCCGATCCATTTTCTTTAAAAACCTTTGAGAAAAACAAAGCATGGTATGGCAACGAATTTTGCCAATATTGCCAGGTGTGTGAACCCGGCCTTTCTGAATAATCATGAGGCGTACCATTGAAGACAAGCCTTCTATGCAACTCACGATTGGCTTCAATTAAGAAATCCTCTGTACCATCATCAAAAATCAGTTTGATGTCTGCAGCTTTTATTTTGTCTGCCATATTTATCACAGACGCATCAGCGTACGCCTGCTCATTTGTCTCAATCGGTCCTAAAATTTTCTCAAACTCTTTTTTGATATTCTTTGCATTATCAGGCGGAAGTTTCCAGGCTTGCAGATCCGGGTTTAATGCGCCACTCATACTGCCAGCCGCACAAAATAAACCAGGATGACGCCCTGATAAGTACAATGCCCCGTAACCGCCCATCGACAAACCGGTAATTGCTCTTCCCTTTTTATCTTTTATGGTGCGGTAGCTGTTGTCAATCTTCTCCACAACTTCCTTCGTGATATAGGTTTCAAACTGACTTTCTTTATTTACCGGACTGTTGAGGTAATAACTGAAAACTTCGCCTTCGGGCATTACAACAACCATGTTGTACTGATCTGCTAATCCCTGGACTAGATTTTTATCGGGTGTTTTTCTTATCCAATCATCAAAATGACCATAACCGCCATGTAGCAAATACAGAACGGGATAAGCTTTGCTATTAGATGCATAGGACGCCGGCAAAACGATTACTGCCTTGTAAGTTTTATTCATCACCTTGCTTGGAATTGCAATCGTGTCTACAGTTGCCGCAAAATTTTTTACCCAAAGCAGCAGCAGAATCGCAATGTAAAAGAGAGACTTTCTCATATAATTTGAGTTATACTTTTTAGTATTTTATTCAAACTGCAAATAATCATTGAAGAAGGGAAGCATCTCGCCAAGTACACGCCCGTCTGTTGTCCAGATCTTACTTACATGCGTTCCTATGTATTCTTCAGCATAATGCTCTATGCCATGGTTTTCTAACGCCTAGCTAAACATACCACATTGCACAGGGAAGCGCGGTGAGTCGTTTCTACCCCAATCCAGTTTTATCGCTTTTAACTTTTTTAGATTCGATCCATATTGGTCTACCATATATAACGGCATGTTAGCTTTCCATTTCTTGTAGACTACGGTATCTACCACAATGCTATCTCCAATGTAATTAAAAGGAAGGTCAATGTAAAACGGGGCCTTATTAGGATTCGGCGACCAGGCTGATGCGCAGGCTGCAATTACTTTCGGGTAATAAGATTTGTCTAAATCAGCTTTCGTTTTAATGGCAGCCAGTTGTTTATAGGAGTCGCTATTAGGACCGAACTCCTTTACAAAAGCAAGTAACCCTGGGCTAAGGGCATACACGCAACTAAAAACATCGGGGTAAAGCATTGCGATTTTCAAGGCACCGTATCCACCCATAGAATGTCCACCTATACCGCGTGAGTTTCGGTTTGCAATAGTATTGAAATTTTTATCAACGTAAGCCACCAACTCCTTTGCCTCAAAATCGCTCCAGTTGCCCGTTAATGACGAATTACTGTAAAAACTTCCGCCAAGCGCGGTGTAGTTGTCGGCAATAACTAAAATGTAAGGACGAATTTTGTTTTTTGCAATGCCCAAATCAAGAATGTTTTTCATGTTAGGGGCAATGCTATCTGTGCCTCCAAACCCATGTAGATAGTAGATAACCGGATAACGCTTTTTCGATTGTTCGTAGTCAGGCGGCAGATACACAGAGATCTTCCTGTTTGGATTTTCTCCGGCGGTATTTTTTAAATAATTGGAGGCAACGATCCTCGTAATCACTGTGCCTGAGGAAATTTGGCTCTTAGCATTGTATACTGATGCTATTAGCAATAAGAGAACAAGAAATCTTTTCATATTAGGCAAAAGGTGGTTTAAGCTGTTCGTTGGAAAGGCTGTTTTTTCAGCTATTTATTTTAAACGTCGTTTACCTCTGGCTCTTGCAGTTGTCAAAAATAGGTTGAAAATAGAGTTGCCTTATTTTATTTTGTTCAATCACTTGGACACATCACTTAAAATACAGACAAGTCAAGCTTTATTAAAATAGTTAAGGCAAGGTGCGGAAGATGGAACTTAATCGATAAAAAATCGACTAAAAAAATAAGAGATTGTAATTGAATTTGTTGGGGATGATAAGGAATCCAATCCCCATCACAAAGTAAGGATTACTACTTTGTAGTCCGATCGTCTTCCTATCTTTATAAATATAAAGACATGAGCCTTCTGCAAGCTAAAGGTTATTGGCAGTTGCAAACCTTCAGTAAAAGTTCACTTCTTCTGCTTTTAAACTTTAGTTACGCTTTGCTTTTTAGTATGAGGCAGACCCCTAACACAGTCATTTATCATTTCGCTCCAATAATTAGCCCTGCTTTTAATAAGTACAAAGTCGTGCATCCCGTCTTTGTATTGGTGCAGAGGCAATTGAAGCGTTGGTTTATCATTTTCTGCGAATGTTATTTCCAGGTGCAAATTGATTACCTGTTTGTCTACAAGAATACTTTTACCCTTCCGGTATTCGTATACACTGTTTTCTTCGGTCGCTACTTTCACTGTTTTTATTTGCCATAAATCAACTAAAGTTACTTCTTCTTTTGGCGTGCTAAAGTTGATATAAAGGAGAATAAAATTTGTCCTATCAATTGCCAACTCGCAATTATTTATACTTTCCTTTTCGCTGATTTCAAGTTTGTTTTTCCAGGCTATATCAGCGAAAATTATTTTTTTCTTAGCAACTTTTTTATTGTGTTCTTTTTTATGCATCCATACAAACAGGAGAATAAATATGAATAATGCACCCAGAACAATAGCAGCGGTTAATAATGTTGAAGACATAATAGTATTTTTTTGCTGTCACTACAGCAGTTTAGATAATAAAGTTCTGCAATGACTTTTCCATTGCTTTCATGGTCACCTTAGTTTAGAAATTGTAGATCTTCCGGCAAAATTTTATTACTTCCGGGCTCATAATCTTGCCCTTCACTTTTTGTATTTCGTTCGTCGCCATTTTGACTCTGGTTGGAGGCTAGTTTAAGAGTGTGTGTTTTTTATGTTTACGATACATCACGGCAACAAAAAGTAATGGCAGTGTAATAACTAATGCTGCATACCAATTTTCATTTTCAATAAATGCCATTTTCAAAATGAGAGCGTTCAGCAAAATAAGCAGCAGGATTGCAGTACCGGTTATGGAAACCTTCTTTTCTTTACTTAGCATAACGAGATATTTTTATGTTTTAAAAAGAGGCTGCACACTCTTCAAAGCAACCTAAGACGATGAAGCAGCAGCCTCCCATCATGGGGGCACCAAACCATTTATGCTCTCTCTCTTATGGGTACCGGGAGTAGTTTTGAAACTAGTCTTTCCCACTTTGTAGCTTGCACCTCCAATTGCTCAACGTCGTCATGCTTGTCCTTTTGTGCGTCATATAGCGGCAGAGTAACCGGAGCAGAATCGTTCTTAAACCGAAGATTTAAGAAGATACTTCTTAAGAAGTCTGATATCTTTCTTTTATTTAAATCACCCGCATTTATACCGTTATATTGCTTTTTAATCGTACACTCTTTCAAATTGTTTAAATCGACAATTAGGCATGAGGAGGTATCAGGTGCACTCTTTAGATATAGAAGCTTTCTTTTTGTCGGGTCAATTGCTATCACGCTACTTCCTACTTCGTCGAGATTTGAAAAGTTTAATCTTTGCTCCTTAGCAACTTTAGCCAGGCTAAAAAGTCGTTTTATTCTGCTATTTAAAAACCCGTATACGGGAACTATAATTGTTGTCATAAATGGATAATTATTTCTGAAATAATTCTATACCCTTTACAGTCATCGTTTATCACCAGAGTAAATGTGGCATTTGCTATTACCGAAGTAGTAATGAATAACCACACCACCAGCTTTCATCCGATGTTAGTGCTGTTCTAAGTATAACTGCTGTAAGTAATATGAAAATTGCAATTACGATTTTGCCTGATGAAATCTATTGTTGATTTCGAGACATCATAATTCAACTTCAATATTAACTGAAAAGAAAAAATGACTTCCCCGTGCCTGGAAGAATATGTTTAGGCCGGGGTAATAGTTTTAAAGGCTTTGAAGCTGGAGTAGTAATACATCGCTGAATTAAAAGGAAGGAATTCAGTAAATGAACAGGTAAAACAATCCCGCATATCCAGTACAATATGGTACTTGCGGATTGCTGAAGAATTGATATGTGGCGCCTTACCTGACATGTAACAAACATAGCGAATTAAAACCAATCGAATGGTTAAAAAATGTTTTTACATTCTAAGAAATCTTCGCCGCGTGAGTCTAAAGTTTTATTCAAATGCCACCGGTCCTTAATATGCGATTAAAAGTCAGCATTTGGGTGCTTACACAATTTCCAGTATTCGAGAATTATTGTTAGTGCATGTCTAAGTTCCTCCATCTTATGGCTCTTTTGAAAAAAACCTTGTGCTGTCATTTTAGTAAATGCCTCTGTAACTATTGGTTTAGTTGCTGCTGTAGAAAAGAAAATGAATGGAATACTTTTTTTTCTCATTTCACTATCGCTGTCCAGCCGTTTTTTAAATTCTAAACCATTCATTCTGGGAAGGTTAATATCACAAAGAATAATGAAGGGTTGTTTTGAATTGGCTTTTAAAAAGGTCTCGGCATCACAACAGTCGGTAAAAAAGATAATTTCATTTTTAACGCCAATTCCTTTTATTACTTTGGCTAGAATCTCCTGGTCGTCTATATCATCTTCAATAATCACAATCGGTCCTGACTTCGGCATGATTTGGGTTTGGGGGGTGGCAAAAGTAAATTAACGATATGATAAAAAGCTGAAAGAAATATTAAAACTACAAGTAAGTGGTAACGCAAGACCGACGGGACAGGCCCTTAGGAACTTCTGATACTTTGACGCATTCGTTTCATTGCTTGTAAACATTCGATGCAGGTAGAATACGGAACTCCGGCAGCGTTCAAATTATGTCACCGGTTTTTGCACCACAACAGCTTATTAGACTTACACTGAACGTACCACTGAGTGACACAACCACGGTATAATCAGGGAACTGATATGTGCTTAATAAAAGCAATTTCTCGGAGTTTTCAATGAACTTTTTGCTATTAAGCTTATTTTAATTGAAAAAACAACAAGAAAATTTACTTATGTAAGTATTTTCCTTTTCCTTTGGAAAATATTTATGTAAATATATTTTCCAGATACCTGCCTTCATGAAAAATGAAATTCTACAAACGGCTCTTGATCAGTTTATAAAATATGGGATTCGTGAAATGTCTATCCAGAAGCTTATTGAACCTTTAGGCATCTCCACTAAAACCGTTTATAAATACTTTAAAAATAAAGAGGAATTATTAGAGCATGCATTGCACCTTCACTACGCCCGGCAGTACCAAATGCTCGAAGAACTTTCAGCAGATCAAAATGTACTTTCCCTTTTCCTCGATGTTTGGTATAAAGCGTTCGAATTGGAATATAAGGTTACAAACGTCTTTTTTCATGACCTCAAATATTACTATCCTGAGCTGGAAAGAAAAATTCAGGCTGCAATAGGTATAAAGTTTACGAAGCAATTTATCCAAATCATTCAGAAAGGAATGGACGAAGAGGTATTTCGCGATAATATCAATCCTGCGGTTGTTGTGGAAGGCATATATGTTTTATATGATGCAGCCGTCAGGACAGAACGTTATAAACCTTTTCGTGTTTCTCCCTTTGATGTACTTATGAATACCATTGTGGTTTATATAAGAGGTTTTTGCACAACTAAAGGCATCCGGGAATTAGAGCAACACATCCAAACTTTTCAATCTTTTGGTAAAAGCAAAAAGGCTAAGGAAAGAACGGTGAGTCGATTATAAATAAATATTGCACAGGTTTTAGAACAGTACTCTTTTTTAAGAGAAGAGTATACTGTAAAAAAATTTTTATCATACAATAAAACAATCACAATGAAAAAGGTAAGCTTATTATTTGCAGGATTATTCTTCCTGTTATTATCAATGAATGTTCAAGCGCAATCAAAGACGGGCGCAGACTATTTTGTGGGTAAGTGGAGTGTACTGGTAAAAGGTACACCCAACGGAGACTCTAAAATGGTATTTGTTCTTCAAAAGAAAGACGCATCTCTTACTGGTGTTGTCGAGGATACAACCGGCACCGAAATAGCGAAAATGGACAAGATAGATTTAGCCGGAGATAAAGTAACGGTATACTTTACTGCACAAGGCTATGACGTGAACGTTGAGATGAACAAAAAGGATGACGATCATGTAACGGGAAGCCTGATGGGTATGTTTGACGCCGAAGGTGATCGCGTTAAGGAAACAAAAAAATAAGTGATTTACTAAATGGATGGGCTGTGCGCATATGCGGCTTGATATCCGGCATGGCGCTCCCATCTATTCGATAATTCAGATGCCGGAGAAGGCTATTCATACTCTCCAACCAGTCGTTTGCAATTTATTCTACTTGACTGATGCTTTTTACTGAATTTTATCATTCATGAAAAGAGCTTCATTACATATTGTTTTCTGGATAGTGTATTTTTTCCAGGACGTGTTATTAATATTTCTTTTGAATGCAACGCGGATGCCGTCAGGAGCCGGAAACGTGCTAACAGCAGCTATTCAGAATTGCGCTGTACTTCTTTTGCCAAAGTTATTTTTCACGTATTTTATATTGTATGTTACGTTACCTAAAATAACGAAAGACGATGTTGAAATAAGAACAGGGATATTTTATTCAACATTGGCATTGCTGGCCGCCTTGCTTTTATACCGCGCACTGCTTATCTATTTTATAGATCCAATAATTTATAGTTGGACAGTGAATGTTCCATCCTATTTTGACCTTTTCGGATTCCTCGTTGCATTAATGGACATTGGCTTTGCATCGGGAGCTGCTATTGCAATAAAGCAAGTGCGACTGCGGTTAGCCGGAAAGGAAATAGAAAGGAATTTGATCAGGGAGAAATTGGAAACGGAATTGAAATACCTCCGAAGCCAGATCCATCCTCATTTTCTGTTTAACACGCTCAATAATATTTATGCACTAGCAAGGAAAAAATCTGATGAAACGCCCGAAGTAGTGATGAAGCTATCAAAATTATTGCGTTTCATGTTGTACGAAACAGCAAAGCCTTGTATAAGAATCGGTGACGAAATTAAAATGCTCGATGACTATATCGAGTTAGAAAAGATACGATATGGGGGCCGCTTAACCATAAATTTCCTGCGAGAAATTGATAATGAAAATGAACAGATCTCACCCTTGCTTTTGCTGCCGTTTGTAGAAAATGCATTTAAACATGGCGCCAGCGAAAGCAGGTTTTCGTCTTATATCTATATGCAGATGCAGTTGCAAAATCGCATCCTTAATTTTAATGTTGAAAACACGAAAGAAAATAATCAAAGACAGGACATAAATGAGAATATTGGTTTGCGCAATGTAAAAAGGCAATTGGAGTTGATGTATAAAGAATACAATATGCAAGTACAAAATGAACCGTCGATTTTTAAAGTATGTCTCACAATAAATCTTGCGAATCATGCGAAAATTTAATTGCCTGGTAGTGGAAGATGAACCGCTTGCTGCTGAAGTGATCGAAGACTACATCAACGAGGTTCCATTTTTACAATTAACGGCTAAGTGCAACGACGCAATTGATGCCTTGGAAGTGCTGCGGAAAGAAAAAGTAGACCTTATTTTTTTAGATATCCATTTGCCAAAACTGAAAGGCTTAGATTTTATAAAAACATTAAATAATCCACCCAAAATCATCATTACATCTGCTTACCAGGAATATGCTTTGGAAGGATACGAATTGAATGTGTTGGATTATTTACTCAAGCCAATAGAGTTTAGCCGGTTTGTGATGGCTGCGAATAAACTTAAGCAGCACGAAGAAACGGTTCAAATAACCCGTCACTTTCCCGCAGCATATGAAAGACCGTTTCTTTTTTTCAACGTTAGCAAGAAGAAAGTAAGAATTTTTCTCGATGAAATTCTTTATATCGAAAGCCTGAAGGAATATATCAGAATTATTGCTAAGGATAAAGCAATCTTAACGAAATTCCAGTTGGGAGAAATTGAAGAGTTGCTTAAGCAAAATAATTTTCTTCGTACGCACCGGTCTTTTATTGTAGCAAAAGATAAGATAGAGGCATTTTCCGCAACCGATATTGAAATAAACGGAAAGCAAATACCTATCGGGCGAAGTTATAAAGACCAGGTATTTGCAGCTTTGGAATAAATGCTTTATATCTTTTCTAGCAAGGTTTCTATAAAATTCCGACGACTGTTTTTTGGGCAAGGGCAGTGGGCGACGAATAAATATAATTCCTTTGAGCCGGCGGTATTAATGCTATTCTATAATTATTCCTCTTCTATAATTTTTACACCCCATGGCTCAAGCGTCAATGCGGCAGCCTGGGTTACCGACTTCTCATTAAGCAACTCCTTTCCCTTTTTATACGGATACTTCACAGAACGATTTATATCGGAATAATTGAAGTAATAATGAATTACTTTTCCTTTTTCATTGGTACCTGATTTGGTAATTACAGGAAATGCCAGCTGTTGATCAGGCCCCCGCAAACCTGCCTGCTGCACCTCATTCTGAACTATTTTTTTAGTGATCGAATCGCTTGTTATACAGCCAATATAAGTGGCCGTTCCCTGCCCATACCTGTTTTGTGTAATAGCTGCGTATTTACCCCAAACAGGATGATCATAATATGCGAGTACTTTGGCTGTGGTTGGTGTGATCAGTTCCATCCACGTTTTTACTGCATTGTTTTGTTTGCCAACTTTATAAGGATCATCTTTTAAAGCAACATTTTGGGGAATGGTAAATTGGTTATAATAAATACCGCAAGCTTCATTAATAACTCCTGGCTGCTTGGCTGTTCTCACTTTTACATTTTCATCGGAGAAACCACTTTTAAAAGTATAAACAATATGGCCGCCGTTTTTTACATAGTTGTTTAGTCTTTCTAATAAACTATCAGGAGCAGCGTATAATGCAGGAACAAAAATCAACTTATACTTTTCAATGTTTAAGGTAGATGGGTCAATAAAATCGACACCTACATTCATCCGATACAACGGGTCGTAGAATGACCGCAAAATATCATTATAACTTCCTCGCGAACCCCATCCAAATCCAAATGCCTGAAAAGCGGTAAGGGCTTCGTTGCTAAAAAGGATTGCTACCTGGTTTGTTTTTTTAAGATTGATTAAATGTGAACTTAGTCTATCAAAATCTTTTCCAATGGTTTTTGCTTCATTGTACGTAGGGTTTGCCTCGAAGTCATGACTTAATAAACCTTTCCAATAAGTTTCTGCAGAATTATGAATCGAATGCCAGTGCCAATACTCGACCATATTAGCACCCGATGCAAGGTGACTAAACGCTTGTAGCCTTAACTGCCCGGGATAAGGCACCCATTGCGGAAATCCCTGCGCTTCCGTCTCAAGTACCAGATAGTTCTTACCACCTTTCATTGACCTCGTCAGATCGCCTCCCAATGATATTTCAGTACCCGTCAATTGATCTTGTGTAGGATGATAAATATCTACACCTGCGATATCTAAAGCTTTCGCTGCCGCAAAATGATCCACATCCGGTTGAATTCCGTAAGAGTACCCGCGCCATTCCAAATCAAAATTTTGCGTTACAAACTGTCCCGGCTTTTTGTATTCATTTACAATACCGGCTTGCCACGCCAGGTAATCAGTGACCAGTTTACGTTGAAACTTTGCAAACTCAGAACTAAGGCTGGCATTAATGGTTCCAACCATAGAAGGAAAATCGTCCCAGTTGTTTATTCGGTTACTCCAATAATCAAGGCCAAAAGCTTTATTGATGGTATCGAGAGACTTGTACTTATCCTTCATATATTGTACAAAGAGTTTCTGCACTTCCGGGCCGGCCGTATTGTAAGCCTTTGTTTCATTGTCAACCTGGTAACCGATGATCGCAGGATGATCTTTAATATGTTCCAGTATCTTACGAATGACCCGCTCGGCATAGAACCGGAAATTCTTATTGGAAATATCCATGTTTTGCCGCGCTCCATACCTGTTTTGGCCTTGCTGGGTTATTGCCAATACGTCAGGATGTTTTCTTGCCAGCCAGGTTGGAAATGCATAAGTAGGAGTTCCTACGATAACGCTAATTCCTGCTTTGTTCATTGCGTTAAGTACTCGATCTATATGCGAAAAGTCGTAAACTCCGTCTTGAGGTTCTACTGTACTCCATGTCGATTCCGCTATGCGTACAACATTAATTCCTGCCTCTTTCATCATCGCAACGTCTTTATCCAATCTTTCATACGGCATATATTCATCATAGTATGCGACACCATAAAGTAGCTTAGGGATCGATGGCTGGGCCCATATAAATGCAGCAGAAGATAAAATTGAAAGAAGAAAGATGCAGGTTCGTTTTATCATGACTGAAAAATAAAAAAAATGAATGTGGTCGCTCCGGCCTTCACGAAACGAAGAATGAAAAATGCGGGAACTCAGTCCCGCTTTAATAATATCCTAACTGAAAAAAAATATTAAATAATTACTGAAGCGTCCAATCCGGTCTAATATAATGGCAGGTATAACCACCTCGATGTTTTTGCAGGTAATCCTGGTGTTCCGCCTCCGCATCCCAAAAATCACTTGCAGGTACTACCTCTGTCACAATTGCGCCGGGCCACTTTTTTGAAGCAGTCATTTCGTCGATCAAATCCTTCGCAACTTTCTCTTGTTGTTCGTCGAGATAGAAAATAGCCGAGCGATAGGATGTTCCCCGGTCGTTTCCTTGCCTGTTACGTGTGGTAGGATCATGTATTTGAAAAAAGAATTCCAGCAGTTTTCTATACGAAAGCACATCTGGATCGAACGTTACTGCAATAGCTTCAGCGTGACTGCCATGATTTCTATATGTTGCATTGCTTACATCGCCACCGGTATAACCAACAACAGTATTTGTTACACCCGGCAAATCCCGTATCAA
>Ga0068629_1000340_pt1 | contig 13161 bp, 11 predicted proteins | sample InSIn3gowninarea_FD_77432 | JGI IMG/M metagenome (GOLD analysis project Ga0068629, IMG submission 77432) | Clean room microbial communities from NASA Spacecraft Assembly Facility at Jet Propulsion Laboratory, Pasadena, California, USA -... ...
CACAACTGATCATAGTGAGGATAACATTCCTCAGAATGATGATGAAATGCTTATACAAACGATGATCCAATGATGGAGATGTTGCCAGGAAATATTGTATCGAGGAGTAGGAGCAAATCTTTTCGTATCAATCCAAGATGTTCTAGTTATACAAGGGGTAGAGTAGAATATCTAATGAGAAGAAGTTATATGAGCGCTCTCATTTCAAGTGAATGTTGTCAAAAAGATAGCTTGAAACATATGGATTTCAAATTTGCATTAGAGAACAGGAAGAGATATTTGTCAATGAATAAAAGCATGAAAATTTCATATTTAGTTAGGTGCATGCAATCTACATTGTTAGGCTATGATTAGCATATTGGGTCTTTATTTATCTATAGAAATGCTTTCAAAATGTTTCATTCGATGGGTAATTTTTCTCTCTCAAGAATCCAAGAAAATTTGGAAAAGGATCCCACATTTTATTAAGAAGTTTGTCATAAATGATAGTTTGGGCCATTATCAAATACTGCAATGTCATGGATGAAAGATTTATTTTCAAAACATGGAGAGTGTATGCCAAATAGAGAGACAATACATATTTCAGATAATTTTCAAGATGATAAATCTACAAGTTATACAAAGAATATGCAGAAAGTTCTGAGGGACATGGTCAGTTTATTACATATCAATATTTGGCAAAGGTATGGAAGAAAGAATTCAACAATATCCATTTTCCTAAGAAGACAAGGATGGGGATTTGCAGTACATGTGCTTCTCTTAAATAAAAAAGGGATAAATGTGAAGGGTCAGAAAGAGGTAAGCATTCATAACTTTAACTTTTAAAATTGTATAGTCATCAACTATGAAAACATATTTCTTAATGACTTTATTTTATGTTGTGTAGATTCCATTGTCAAAGAACTTCAAAAGAATCACGAACAACAAACAAGTGAAAGGAAAAAGTTGTACAGGCATCGAAAGAAGTTTTATGATAATCCGAATAAATATTTGGGTATGATAATTGATGGTATGGAATAGAAGAAAACACTTTTACCACATTTTTTTTGCACACCCAAAAATTTACAGGAGGAAAATTTTATTCAGTATCACTTGGTTGGTTGTATGGTCTACAATGGGAAAATGTTTCCAAGGGTGTACTTCACAACTCCAAATATTCATAATGATGCAAATATGACAATAACTATAATTCATGATGTACTTTCTCATTGGTCTTGTAATATTCCTGAAGTTTTGTATCTACAATTGGACAACACTTGCTATGAAAACAAAAATTAGGTTGTTTTTGGATATTTAAACATGCTTGTTGAATTGAGAAATTTTCAGAAGGTAAAGGTTGGTTTCCTTCTTGTTGGGCACACTCATGACCATATTGATTAGATATTCAGTGTTTTTTAGTCACATTGAGGACGAAGGAAGTTGGGAGCTTTCCATCATTAATTGAATGTATTAAGAAATCATATATTCCAGAGCCTACTTTTGATGTGTTGGATGAAACTATTAACACGTGAAGGTTTATTCTGGGATCACAGGGTGAGGATAAATGCATTGGAAAATTTAATGACATTAGCTTCCAAGAACTCTAAAGAGGTCAGAAAATTTTATGAGAGCGGGGGAAAAATGAATGTTAGGGTTTTGAACTCCTGCAAAGTTGAATTCACTGTAATTGAGCTTATGCTTGTTTTTGTTGATTAAAGGAATCCACACAGTGGGGTTTTGTTGCTGCGATGGATGTCAAAGGAGGACTGAAGTTCTGCAGGAATAACCCTGGAAGGGATTTGACTCATTCAAAATTGTTGAAAATATATGATCTCTGCAGAGAATGGGGACTCAGCTCATGGGTTTTTATTCCTAGTGGGATATTTTTCACACAAGATCTTTTATGTATTCTCGTAGATCCACTATTTTTATTTTGCTTTATTTCATATTTCATTGTGGATGATAGTGGAATGGAGATGATCGGTGGACCTCTTCTAGGGTTTGGAGCCAACTAGTCCATGGCATCGACTAGGACTATAGCAGATCCCATCCGGGCTGTGCCCATGGCGTATGAAGATTCCATAGACACAAAAAAAATCTCATGAGGGCATCGAAGGGAAAACATGGGAATTCCAAATGGATGAAGTCGATGGTGGTCATGGGTTTGGATTCCCCACCTGCACAACCTCTTCATTTCAAGAGGATATATGTAGCCATCACAACTCTGAAGGTGTGATGTGGTTCATGCCCATATGTTGTGGCCACGCCTGAGGCCCAGAGAAAGTTGAGGCTTCAAATGTTGGTGCAGAACCTACGACTCCAAAGGCGGTGGCTCTCAATGCTAAAGATCTAGCTGTAGCTGCTAAGACTGCTGCGTCGAAGTCCGTGATGAAGTCTATCCCTAAGATAGACTGCAGGGTTGAAAAGAAAGCCAAGAAGGAGAGTGGCTATAGGGAACAGACCAATATTTTCTTGAAGGATCCCACAATGATCCCATTGTAATGTGGCACACCTGACGCTGCTTGGCGTTGCCACCTCCATATGCAATTAGAACTCTCATCATTGGTAAATCATTTTCAATTTCAAATTTTTATGAAAACCCCTTCGAAGATGTCACTATTGGTTCATGTTCACGCAAAAAACTATGTGATGAATTTGAAGAATCTTATCTCCCATCATTTTGGATATCCTTCTAAAGTACAATATATGATTTTTGGGGGCAAAGCTCTCTAGGATTCCAAACCTCTCATAGAATACAATATTTTACTTGTGTCTACTATAATACTCAATATGAGGCTCAAAGGTGGTGCAACATATTACAACAAAATAAATCATACAGTAGGAGGCTTTGGGATCAGTTCAACCAAAAACATAGAAACACGTCAGAAGCACAAAAATGGATTCTTTCAAGAACATCCTCCAAGGGAGAAATTCACCTTCAGTGACAACAAAGCAAGTCGGAACTGAAATGTGTCCTTATATTGTGGAGAAATTGAATCACATCCCAGAATTAAACAATATATACCAAAAACAGATGAGCATTGTAATATTTTAGAAAAAAAACTATTATCTGTCGATTCGACTGTTACTGGCCAAAACCCACTAAGCTCTTTCACTGGATTTTCTCAAAATGGACTATTCACTATGATATTCTCCTCTATTCTAAGGGGGATTCCAATGTAAATTTTCCTTCAACAGAGGCTAGATACATCATATTATGAGAAGGACCATGGTTCTCGGGATCCACAGGTCTCTTCATCACACCATGGTTTCCAGAATTTGATGCAAATACTATAGTTTTATCCAAGATCCTAGTTTGGGTTCGTCTACACAACCTCCCATTATATCTATGGAACCAGCCAATCCATGTAGGTATCGTTAATACCATCAGGTGATACATTAAAATAGACACACAAAAACTGGAGGAAATAATTTTGACATTCACACGAACATGTGTAGAAGTAGATCTCATAAAGGCTTGCCAGACCGCATTCAATTGAAGCACAAATAGTGGTGCTGGACATAGATACTTGTTTATGAAAATACAACATTTATATGTAGAAAATGTTGGCAAATAGGACACCTACAAAATACGTGCCTTGAAGCCAAAAAAGACACCCGAAGAAGGAAAAAACAAGGAAACAGGCAAAGGGATGGCAATTTTCACCCCTAGGCTCTGATTAGGAGGAGGAAGCTGATGTGGAACATCCCATACCCAATGAGGACAACCAAATGAACAAGGAATTAGAAGCACATGAATTACATCCACAATACCTGATGGACTCACAAGCGATAAAGATACCAGACACAATGGATACCAGTGGATCCAAATGACTACATACATCATACAATTCTAATTCTAATAAAGAAAACCCTCGACTTGAGGCTGACACTTCGCTTACACTTGTATATTATATGTGACTCAAGGGGAGTGGCACAAGGTTGAGAAGAAAAAAAGGAGAAAAGCATGATTTTTCTCCCCATATGTACATTATTTTTTGCAATTTCTGATCAACAGCCATTGACTGTCCCATGAATGTGTCACATCATATACAATATGTAATTTTGTTTTAATTAAAAAAATTACGATTTTTCTCCCGAGAAAAAAAAAGACATTAGCTTCCAACATCAATTTCGTATGAAAGAAGTTGATGGTCAAACACTAATATGGGGCAAGAAGTATTCAACTACTACATAATGGGAATCATCATCATGTTTGGAATTTTTGAAGTTCATTCCAGATCATCCAATATTTTCATAGAAAATATTGTTAATACAATCAACTGGTGAAGTTCATAATGCACGCAAATAGAATAGAGATATAAATTATTTTGATTACCTAGAAGAAATAAAAAAAATGTATTAGGTATATATATGAGTACTTTGACATTGTTGATTCAGTTTGGTGGGATTCATTTCTGAATAATCAAAGTGATATCATTTCAAGAACAAGAAATGAATATATATCTTTGAAAAATCCATTCATTTGGCCACAAAATGTGTCAAATGAACATGAGGAAAGAAACATTGTTGAACAACAACAATCTCAAGGTATTATTAATTCTTCACAGACAGAGTAAAGAGAGATGTATATTGGTTCCAGAAGGTCTCGTGCACAACATGAATCCATTGAAGACCTTTACTAGGGTTCAATACAGGATATTAAGGAGGGTTTCATGATCGTAGTGCTAGTCGATGGAGATCCCGGTGGCTATCCATTATGGGTTGCTAAGGTTATAAACATCTCTATATAAAATGAAGATGTTACAGGTATTCAAGTACATTGGTATGCCACAAATACACACCCATTCAATGGTGTGTATAAGCCAGAGATGGTAGTCGATAAAATAATTGGCGGAAAGTGAAAAAGAAAGGGTAAAAATATAAATCGTCGCCACATAGACCTCTTAAATTGGAGGATGTTGACATACTTGTTTATGACTTCAATTTAACAAAGAGGGGAACTCTTTGCTTTAGGAAAATAGAGATTCTAAAAAGGTTGTTACCACAAGGAACAATGTTGAGATGGGAGTCTACTAAAACCAGACATAGATCTAGAAGAATTTTGAAACCTAAAATGGTGGGAATGCATGCAGACTCTGATGGGGCACTAGTTGATGAAAGAGAAGAATATGGAACATCTTCATTTGCATCCATTCATTCATCTCAAGATGTGAATTCTGATGGTGTGCAAGAAAATATGAGTGATTTTGAATAATTGTCTAAGACAGTTTATATAACTGATGTTTACATCATATCTTGAAAAAAAAAATTGATTTCCATATGGTGTTAAATCAAAAGTTATGAGTCATTTTTGTGTTGTTGGATTATATGTTTTAATGATGATGATTTTTATTGTTTAGAATATCTACAATGCAAGAATAAATTAAAGATATATTGTATGTTTCATTCAATCTACAAATAATGACATTTTGATTAATTTAGTCATGTAATGTGTTCATAATGTCATGGTTTCTTAATTTTATGGTTGAAAAAATTCCATTTTTTTTGTATCTTTAATGTTATGGTTGAAAAAAATTAGAATTTTGGTGATTTTTAGTGTGATGTTATTATATGTTTAACAACATGGATGAAAACTAATGGAATTTTAATATGTTTCAGATCCCATTATTTTATTTTTATCATCATTACTAAAACATGTTGAATTTATACTTAGGAAAGAAAAATGTTATTCTACCAAAAACATTAGTGTGTTCTTTTCCTCAAAAACGACTTTTTCTGCACATAAAAATTCGATTTTACTCACATTTTTAAAAATGTTGAAAATTGACCCTAGAAAAGAAACCATCATTCCAGTATCAACACTTTTCCTTTACAGGGTGTTTTTTGCAAAATTTTTGCCCGAAAAAATTGTTTTCACTGCCATTTTTATAACATGTTCAAAATTGACCCTAAAAAAAACCATCATTCCAGTATACACACTTTTCATTTTTAGCACTGTCTTTGATGTTTTTCTGGGTTTTTTTTACCAGAGTTCTCATTTTGAGTTTATAGTTTCCATTTCAAAGTTTACATTGTTTTTTACAAACTGCACCAAAACTAACATATTTTTGAATTGTTGAGTAAAAAGACAAAATGTAAACCTCACTAGCATCCTTCTGATGAAGATTAACCTTTGTTCTAGCCTATGCAAGTATATATAAATTTCCCTTCTTCCCCTTTCTTATAGATTTCTTGGCCTCAGTAAGTTACTTCTTCACTAATCTGAGTCTCCTCTTCAAAACCAAGTTCTGGGCATACAAAATTCTCGCTTTCCTATGCAGAGGCAAGACCCACTTCAAATTGTATTTAGATTTGTCAAGGATATGTTCAACAACATGTAACTATTTAAAAAACTCAACTTATCTCTCTGATACTTTTCTATTAGCCAATCTACCTGCTCCTGAACTCCTTTAATCTATTCCAATAATTTTTCAAATTCCTTCCTCTCATCAAATACCATTTTCTGTTTTGGCTGAATAGTCTTCTCCATTTGCATTTGTATTTTGGCAAAAAACTAGTCCTAGGTCTCTTTGACTTCTCAATTATTACTTGAACATTTTCAACATCTATGATTTGCTTGTTTTTGTCTTTAACAACATGTGCCAATGTTTTCCTTGATGGTTCTCCTTCACTGGGATGGGTAGCTTCTTGTGATACCTTTTACATAAGTTCTCTATTTCCTTGTTGCATATCGGATACTGTTAGACGAGCTTTGTCCAATTGATATTGCAGGCCTTTGATTTTATGATCCATTTCATCAACTTCCACTTCTCCAAATTGAACTTCTGATATCTCAACACCCTGAATAGGTGAAGATTCTATAGGAAATATTTTGGCTAAATCCCTTTTTCTCAGTCCCCTAGCTGCTTTTTATACCTTAGGTGAGAAGTGAAGTTTTTTGGCACTTCTTTTGTCAACTAATTTTCTCTTATTCAAAGGATTTTTTATTGAGCTAGCTCTTATAGGTGAGGACTCTTTTATTGCAACTAATGGGGTATTTTTCTTATTTGCTTGGTTGTCAGAAGGTTCTGTCATCCACCCTGAGGGGATAAAAAATTCCTGCCATGACTGCTCTTTCTTTTCAAGTTGCTTTGTCACCAACAATTTAATTAATGAGAAATGAAACAAACTAGGTTCAATAGGGCTTCCCTTGGCTTGAACTCTATTAGCCATTTTTTAAAGACTCCTAAATAAGTAGTAAATAAGATTCAAATGTTTTTTAATTGTAAAATGCATTAGGAGTCTTATATGATACTGATAAACTTTACTAAATCTCCCTTCACACATGAAATATGTTTGAATTACCTCCAAAATTTTATGATGGTGGTCCTGTAGATAGCTCCTTGGAACATCAGACCCACACCCCTCCTCATATTGTGGTTTCAAAAAGTCTTTGAAATAAACTGAATCTAACTTCATAGTCTTAAACCATTCCTCACCATGTAAAGGGATCTCAATGGCATCAATAGTTGATTAGGCTGTGACTGGAAAAATTAGTCCCTCAACCTTTGCATGTAATCCATCAAAACCCTTGGCAAACTCCTTAGTCATGTGTAAATTTCACCCCTGAATATTTTCACAAAACCTTAAACACCCCACCTGCTCAAAAGCCACTCTAATGGTTCGGTCTGCATTAATGACTATGATATCTTGTGGCTCAAACCAAACAATAGCACCTCCCTTGTGCTTCTTTTCTTCTAGAGTTGACATGTTTTTAGTTTTTGTAGTAGTGAATTATCTAGGGTCTTGAAGTAGCTTGTTTTATGCAACAATGGAGGAGAGATGATATTTTAAACCTCTGTGATGACAAAGAAAAAGAAAGCTTTATGCAAAAATCTTATGAATGCAAACTTCCTCAGTTAGACCTAAAGACTTGTGAATTTTCAATAGTTAACAAAGAAATGAAAAAGATAGTCGCGATGCTTTGTGAAAAATGAAACATTCTATGCAATTGAGTTTGAAACAAGCACACATATTGGGTGAGGGGCTTCAATGCAATTTCAACATATTGGAAAATATATGCATAGAAGCTCTGCAAAGAAGGATGTGGTCTTGGAAACAAAGAGATGCAAAAAAAGAAGACAATGTGATATAGCAACAATTAGGAGAAAACACAAAAAATTAGAAAAAGATAATGATTATGCATTTTCCCTCTTTGTTGGTTTTCGTCAGCTTTAGCGGCTTATGCATGCAAGTTAAAAATTTTCACAAGCAAGGAACAAAGAGTGAGTCGAATTTGACTTGAGAAAAGAGCTTAGACTTCAGATTGAAATTACACTATGTGGAAATGTAGCAAATCTTAGTGTCTATCATTCCTACCAGTCATCAGTGATCAAATGCACTCTTTCAAATTTGTTGATAGGGTTGTTAGGTTAAATTGTTATATTTTCAAATAAAATTTGACCATTGGTCAATTCCAGGTCATTACTACTCTCTTTGTTTTCAAGGTCATTAATGCCATCTTGGTCTTTTCATCACCCTTTATTAATAAAGAGTGTCTTAGTCATATCATTAATGAGCCATATAAGAGTCATGTCATCATCATGGGAGTAGTAATAGGGAAAAAATGTGTTCAAGGAGATTTCAACTTGTTTCAAAATCCTCTTTCATACTCCATATACCCCCTCAAACTTTCCTCTTAAATCCTCTCATTCCTTTAAAACCCCATTTTCCTTGGGAAAATCCTTAAATCTTAGCCAAAAACCCATTTTTCAATTGGAAACACTCATTTTCTGTATTCAAATTCCTAAACTCTAGCCTTATCCTGAAGTCCCTTTTTATATCCCTCAAGCCACATTTCCATGCTTTATTATAAACTCTAGACTTAAATCCACTTTCCCTTGGTTCATATTAATTCTGAAAATCTAGCCGCGTTTCCATCATTTACTATACACTTAACTCTAGTCATTTCCCATGTCAATAAACATGCTTGCATTACCTTTTGTAATACATTACATTTTATATAAACCCACTACCTCAAGGCATAAATTTGTCCTACATCATCCTGCAGCCAACAATCAGCATAGGTTACATGTAATGAAAAGCAATGCTCCTCACCCCTTCCCGATTGTGAAGTCCCAAACCTAGGAGATTAGTCTCAGCCCTCGACAATAAGCCCTGACCCCTAGCGATGAGTCCCAACCCTCAGCTATGAGTCCCAGCCCCTGACTATGAGTCTTGTCCCACAGCGATAAGTCCCGTAGTGATAAAGTATCATAGTCATTAAGTCCCATAGTCATTAAATCCTGGCCCCTGACAATCACACCAATCTAAAGCACTTCCCCCACATGGTCCTCCTCCTGGTTTCGATTGCTATTGCGATACACATCCCCCTTTCTAGACCTACAGGGATTATTAATTAATTTTTGTAAAGTTTGGGTCCAAATTTGTGGTAAACACCCGTGCTGTATGTGATATTTTTTATAATGGGTGGAAAGGATATTTTAGATCCGTTTAATTGTAAATCACTATGTAATATGGATTTTCCCCTTTGTGTTGCGATTATGATACGGAAAGCCCTAGACAGATGCGATGAACTATAAATTTATTCTTAATAAATTATCAGGTCTAATCCATTGGCAAAGCACTATGGAACAATGCAAAAGTCCTTTGTCCAAGATGTGATTGCAATAAGCCCTCTAGATGCGATATCTTATGTATTGCAGTGTTAAAATTTTCAGGTTAGCCTTTTTGTAAAACAAGGAAAACATTAGTGTTAAGAGCCCCTCTCCCTGTTGCGATTGGATATATAATTGTCCCAGATCTAATCAGTGTTGATCAGAATAGCTTAGATCAACAACTCATATTTCTTCTTGATAGTCAATATCAGTTCAGTTTGTCACGCCCTCAGTTGCGATTTTTCGTTGTCTTTTATGTAATTTCTCAACTGAAAGACCATGACATCCATTCACATAGTACCAGATCACTCATTTCACCACCGCTCAAAGGATAATGAAGACCTTTTCAGTACGATTTAAGCAGCAAAAGGAGCTAGCATTACACATTCACTACATCATCTTTTAGAACAGAATGCAGAAAAAATGGAAAAGAAATGCGGTTCATCGGTCAACAAGATTAATAGATGTGTTTATTCAAGGCATCAATTACACCAGAATTCCCAGAACAACACCAGAGTTCAGCCAAATGATATTTTTAGTAGTTTTGATCTATTTTTATGAATTTTTGTAATAAATCTTGAAATCTGTTTCAAGATATTTTTCTATAAACCATTGTATAAATACTCTAGATTTAGAATTATTAGAGGTTGGATATCAGAGAGTGAAAGGCTTGGAGCTTGTATTCATTATCTTTCTATATGAAATAAAAGGCCAGTTGCAACTATTATCTAGGAATTCTTGTGGTATGAGTTTTGTGATCATGTTTCCCTTCTATTAATAGTTTATATGAATGATAATTTCATCTCCTTTACATATATTTGTCCTTCAGTGATTTTCCTAAGAGGTTTTAAACATAATTCTTAAACTTAATCTCTATTTTGGTACTAATTTCATGCTTATGTTATATATCTTCTGATAAATGAATTCATGCTTTCCATGCTCATTTTGAACCTTTGCTTTCCCACCCTACACTACATCGACAAAGCCCCAAAGTATCACAAAATCATACCTACTCTACTCCTCTTTATCTCTTGGAACTGAACCCTTAGACCTAACCTAGTTCCTTGAATTTGATTCTGGATCCAACAAAACCCTGAATTTGAAAACCTTAGAGCTGAAACAGAACTAGGCTAATATATTTTCCCACTCCAGTCATATTTGGCTGTGAGATTTATAGAGAGAGCCCTCTCTGGTTTAGTAGGGTGAGTTTCTAAACCCTAAGTGGCTTGACATTACCTTCGTCGATCTCCTTTCTTAGCCTTGGGACATTATGGAGGATAACATCTAGGAGAAAGCACATCGCAATAATGAGAAACACAACAATTTCAAAATGCAACGAAGATTAAATTATCTTTCTTGCAAGATTTCTTTGGATTTTTCTAGCTCAGACAAGTAATTTGGCAATTCATGCAACATTAAGGAATACATATAAACTTAGATTTGCACCTGTGAAGGATAACTGACTAGTGTTTTATGAGTAATTCAATATTGTGTGGAAATGTAGCACCCCTGCCTCCTTTAAGCAATGAAGCAACATGAGCATAGCACAACTTCTGATGGAAATGGACAAGAACTGAGTGATGTAGGATGAAGGAAGCAATGTAAATAACCACTCAAAACAACCTGAGTGGAGTTGATGTTGGAAAAAGTGATTTGAAAATGTGATGATGAATGCACAACATCTCTTGGAAATTGTAATGCTTGAGGAAAAGGTAACTAATTGTCCTCATGACCGTTGTACTCTTGTTGAAGTCATAACCACTTTTGAAATGACATCTAAACATACCTGACAAAACCTCCAAATCTGTGCCCAATCCTTAGTCATGATTGTTTTTTATGTAGACTCGATCTTTATATTTATATGATTGACTTATGATAACCAAGGTTTGATGATATGACCCCTAGACTCTTCTATAATAACAAATTAACCCTCATGATTGCTAATTCAAATCTTGACTCCTTGTGACCTTACAAATTCAAATTATGGCAAAACGACTCTTATTAACTCAAAATATTTACAATGTCACTTTGACAAATTTAGCCTCTTTGTACAAAAACCATGTTATACCATGACACTCATGAAGTGAGGACTAATATTTACAAAAAAATTACCTCGAATGAAATAGTAAGACTAACATGACCAATATCCCTATATTAAGTGGACCCCAACACATGTAACTAAATAATAAATTTTCCATACTACCTTTTTTTTCAAATAAATATACTATAAATTTACATGAAATATTATCACATACCTTAACATATTGAAATATGATCAGCTATTTTGCAAATCTGTTCATGGCCCCAATTTGTGGAAGTGTATTATCACAGTTTTGTAGAAGACAATTCACTTATAGTTTTCCTCGATCTTTTCACCTGAAACCCCTACAGGCTCCATGTCCTCCTTTCCTTTACGACCACCAATGTCTCCAACCTTTAACACTGGTTTCCATATTGGACTGAAACAAATTGTGCACAAATCTCTCCATGGCTATAGCTACTCACGACTGAGAGAGGAAAATGTAATTGCAGAAATAAAAAGAATGGGTCGTCGAAAGCCCATGCTCTCCTCATGGTGACTCAAAATACAAAGAAAGTGGCAAAAAATACAAATGTAATAGAGAGCTCCTTCATACATGAATGCGTGCATACCAACTCCCATCCTTTCAGCTTCGAGAAGGATTTTTCGCCCGATATTTCTATAAGCATTAAGTTTTCCTCATGAAGGTGGAAAATTTGTTTAATACAAACTCTAATCATTTTACTCTTTTCTGTAATTAATTCCAAAATAATTTCATGTCATCTCTGCATAAATAAACTCATACCCAGGCCGGTACAAAATTTTCCCGTTGTGTAGGAAATCCCATCGGATACACTTGCATCGCGATAACCCAACATGAAGGCACATGGTCTGTGTTCTTGATTCTCTATAGGGGAGGATCATCCCTAGTTGGAGCCTGTTTTTATCACCAAACCCTTCCTTTCTCCTAAAACTAAAGTTTAATACACCTTTAAGATAAAATAATTCATATGACAACTTTAAATAACCTACCTTTACATAGTTAGAGCACATGTAATCAGTAGGTAAATCTTTGAATTTGATCATGCTCCAAAATGGATTGACGGTTTGCAGTTACTTATTGGGTAGTAAATTGCATATTTTATAAGAACTCTCTCTTTTCCCCAACGAGCTTATCCTTTCTCCTTTTTTTCAGTGATCAAAATATTCCTAATCCAAACAATGGTCCTTATTTCATCGTTGAGCGTTTATCCACAAGGACGTTACGCATTCAGTCTTCTCTCAACGTATCATAAATGTCCATTTAAAGCTAATCGAACGGTTGGGTTATTTCACCAGTCCTAAATATGCAAATGCATTAGCGCGCCACTCACCCCTGATGAAATCACAACCCTGCATATCAAGACAATCAATGGTTATCAGGCCCCAAATTACGCGAACGCTAACCTTTCTGCCGCACCCGATGGATGAGACTCATCCTCATTTCCTAAGTTGATTAATTGGGATGTGGCGCTTGCCCCACTGTCAATCCTGAGATAATTC
>Ga0068629_1000341_pt1 | contig 13160 bp, 6 predicted proteins | sample InSIn3gowninarea_FD_77432 | JGI IMG/M metagenome (GOLD analysis project Ga0068629, IMG submission 77432) | Clean room microbial communities from NASA Spacecraft Assembly Facility at Jet Propulsion Laboratory, Pasadena, California, USA -... ...
AAAAAAATAAAATATATATATATAAATATATATATATATATATATATATATATATATATATATATATATATATATATATAAACATTAATTTGTGTTATTTTTTAATTAGATATGGACAAAGTTACACAGGAGGCTTGATTTTTGTTGGGTTTTTCGTGTGCTATCTATTGGATACAAAAATGGTTTTCATTGTGGGTGGATCAGTCTTGTGATGATTGAGTTCAATAATCTTGTAAAAAGTGGTACTAAGTCTTCAAATTAGTATGGGAGTTAATGACAGCAATAACCGACATTGCTAGACAGCTATGATAATAAAAGGTTTTAGTTATGAACAGAGAATAATCGATGTGCCTCTTTTGTTTGTGTCTAGATATTGAGTTTTCAATTATAAGATTTATCACTTTTAAACTTACCTTTATATTAAAGATATTATCATATTTTTTATTATTTAAATTTAGCAAATTACCTTTAATAATTTCATAAGGATCTTATCTGATTATTTTAGGCTTTAGATAAAAATCAAAAAGAAAGTTAACTCTCAAAATATTAAGTGCATTAGTCATTTCCCTCATATTATATTAGATATTAGAACCAGAAATAATGATTGAATACATTATTTTTGGCCAAATGTAGAACACACATGTGGAATGTAATTTTCTTATATATATTTTAGTAATATTGAACATGATTTATTATTCATCTTTATTTTTAATTAATTAATTTTTTTATTCAAAAATATTTTTTTTTATTCATAATATTTTAATAATATACACTAAACAACCTAAATCTAAAACAACAATTATTATTTCAAACCAAAATACAAATTTTATATTCATTCACGTTTTAGTTTTACATCATCCAGCCTGAAAACACATTTATTATCTCCTCTCGCACTCCTCTACAATGAAATCAGGGTAGTTAATAAGCGAAAAAAGTCGAATGGCCTCCTCGGATTATGCAAAAGTGATGCCGAGTCAAACATTCATATTCCTTCAGGAGATCCCCTACGCTCTTCGATTCAACATAGTCGTTTAGTAAGTGGAAGATCCAATTGGTCTCTATGACTTCCCCATGAACAAAGTTGAATCAGATATCGCAACCCCGGTCATATACTCCCATTCCTAGTGATCTCCAAAAGACTTTGTTACATGGATGATGTTTAAAACGATCTATTCTAAAGTCGCAACATTGAACGCTAAGATATCTTTGAGCCACGCCAACTTCTATGAAATAAATAGATCTATGGGTTTACTTCTCTTTTAGCTTCACGGTTTCTTCCTTTTAGTTTTGGGATTTTCTTCTTGATTAGCGTCCAAGTGCTCTTCTTGTTAAGCAACCAATTTAGCTTCCTATTTAGAGCCAATAATAGCTCCAAGTATGGCTTCCAATTTAACATCTAATTTTACTTTCATTTTAGCGCCACATTATACATTCAGTTTAAGAACTCATGATGCTTTCTTTATAGCTACCATTTATTATTTAATAATTTTTATTTCAATTAAATTAGTTAACTATATCATGTCTATTAAATACGTTTTACTTGAAATATTTCATAGCATACAATTTATAAATATTTTTTAGAGAAATGGGCATCCATACAAACCAAAACCATTTTTCTTAACTATAACCCATATTTTTATATTGCTAATAAACAAAATAGTTGGTCGTGACTAGCTACACATAATGTAGGCCCAGATTCACATCATAGAGATTTCCATAGCATATCCCTTTTAGGTTTCATATAGTTACAAGCCACACCACCACATTGGCATGAAATAAAAATATATAAATTTTTAAACTATAACCAATATTTTTATAATATTAATGAAAATATTGTTTCTATGTCACTAGCTACACATAATGCAACCCCATATAATATATGTAAAAATGGTATAATTCAAAATGATACAACTCAATATGGTAATTTAGGTGAAAATGATACATATGATAATAAAAATTAGAGAAGACATCACAACGATTTATGAATGATGATCCGTGATGGAGTCTATATGATAAATGTCTGTAGCTATGATAAATTTCACTAGCTACAACCAAATTATTTATCATCATCATCACCATCATCTCTATCATGATCATCACCATCATAATAATCATCAATGTCATCATCGTCATCGTCTACCTCGTCGTCCTCTCCATCTACCTCACCATCATTGTCTCGAATGTTTGAACCATACCCAACATAATTTGGAATGATCTCAAGATCAAGTCAATCTTCTCGAAGACTCTTGTTCTACAAAAAAAACATTCAAAATGAAAATTTAATTATTTCATCTAATATTTAATATATATTTGTTATATTTCTAATATTACAACATATGAAGCGAAACCATAATCATATTGTATCATACGAAAGTGAAAATATACACCATAATAAAATTTCAATTAAGTTACAAATAATATGCCATTACAATGATGTAAAACATACAAAAAAAATCTAATTAAATTTAGTAAATCATGAAGGAGGATAGAGGATCGAAGTCTGGCCACTTCTTTCAAGAGGAATGAGCAGGTGCAGCAACAAGAAGGGGGCAAGTGTCAATGATAGACAGAGAAATTGGCCCTGGAGAAAAAATGCTTGGGAGGATTATTTTTTTGACCATGCCACTATAGAGAGAGAGAATGTAGTGCTCCCCTCCTAGGCTATTTTAAGAGATCTGGTGCAACTAAGCTCCCTAACTGCCCCTACAACTAGTGTACCAAAGTCTTGATGAGAACATAAATATGGAATAAGGTTACCAAATACATGGGGATAGAAGGATGATCCAGTGGCTCATGGATGATTTTTTTTTTTTTTTGTGTTGGGTGTCGGTTGGAGCTCAATTCCTTTTTTGGGAAATTTTTCCGAAACGATTAAGGTTTCCTATTGATAATTAATGTAACTTGGGAAACTTGTTACAAAATTTTCCTAACCTTATAAATTTTTAACATGCATTCTCAAATTATATCACATGAGAATCGAGAGATTCTCATTATGAACTTATCATTGTAATATGAAATTATAAAGTAGTGTCCTTTCTACTAACAGAGATAGATATATTGAAGCAAATAGAGAATTATAGAAAGTGAGAGCACTAGAATTGTAAATCAATATCTATCATTAAATATCAATCATTCATGGTGCCATACCTTTCTATTCACTAGCTTATGCTTTGTGTAGTGTACTAGCCCTTGCTAGGAAGATAGGGCCCTTCTTCTTAGCAGGGTTCATTGGTTAGGAAAGTATTGTGTATTTTTTATTTATTTTCTCTCAATTATAATTCATATGTGATTGTTGTTATCGTTATTATTAGACTTTTTTATGCTTTAGTGATTGCAGAATCCTAACCTTTGTTGCATCAAGTTTTGCTTCCAATATAGAATCACTTGTTGCATCTAGATTTGATTCCATTATGGCATCTTCTCTAGCTTCTAATATGGCTTCCATTGTAGTGTCTTTTTTTTTCTTAATATTGCTTCTTGGTTTTCTACCTGAATGGCTTCCTTGTTTGTAACTTTAGGAAGGCCAAGATTGGCTTCTAATATTGCGTCCATTATTACATCTTTGTTTGTTACTTTAATTGCTTGTATTTTTGCTTCAGAACTAATGCAATGTTTGGCTACTAGTGTTGCTTCAATTATTACTTCTTGATTTTCTACCTGAATGACTTATTTGTTTTGCTTCTCAGGGAATGCCAAGTCTGGCCTTTGATATTGCTTCCAATATTACTTGTTTATTTGCTACCTAAATTTATCTAGTTATTTCTTCTAAGGTTAAGCCATGTTTGGCTACTAGTATTTCTTTGATTATTACTTCTTTGTTTACTACCTAATTGCCTCTTTTTTACCTTCCTAGGTAACGCCAAGTTTTACTTCCCAAATTTCTTCTAGTGTGATTCTAGTTTAACATCCATTGTTGCTAACTTTCTTTCTTCTAAAATTGGTTCCATGTTAGCCCTATTATTTGCTTTCTTTTAGTTGGAGGGTTTCCTTCATGTTCAGTGAATGGGTTTGCTTCTCTTTTAGGTTCAGGGTTTGCTTCCTTTTAGTGTTGGGATTTTCTTCTTTATTAGCCTCCAATTTTTCTTATTGTTAAGCAACCAATTTAGCTTCCTATTTAGAGCCAATAATAGCTCCAAGTATGGCCTCCAATTTAACATCTGATTTTACTTTCATTTTAGCGCCACATTCTACTTTCATTTTAAGAACTGATGATGCTTCCTTCATAGCTCCTAACAACATTTTTTTTAACTATAACAGATATTTTATATTGTTAATAAATAAAATAGTTGGTCATGACTAGCTACACATAATGTAACCCCATATAATATAAGTAAAAATGATATAATTCAAAATGATACATGTCAAAATGATACAATTCAATATGGTAATGTAGGTGAAAATGAGACATATGATAAGAAACGTTAAAGGAGACATCATAACGATTTATCAATGATGCTCCATGATGGAGTCTATATGATAAATGTCACTAGCTATAATAAATTTCACTAGCTACTACCAACTTATTGCTCATCATCATCACCATGTCTATCATGATAATCACCATCATAATCATCATCAATGTCATCATCTTCGTGGTCTACCTTGGTGTCCTCTCCATCTACCGGTGTCCTCTCCATCTACCGGTGTCCTCTCCATCTACTTCGTCACTATTGTCTCAAATGTTTGAACCATACCCAACATAATCTGGAATGATATCAGGATCAACTCAATCTTCTGGAAGGCTTGTGTTCTACCAAAAAACATTCAATATAAAAAGTTATTTATTTCATCTAATATTTAATATATATTTTTTGTATTTCTAATATTAAAAAATATGAAGCGAAACCATAATCATATTGCATGATATCAAAGCACAAATATATACCATAATAAAATTTCAATTAAGTTAAAACTAATATGTCATTACAATGATGTAAAACATTCAAAAAGTTCTATTTAAAGTTAGTAAATCATGGAGGAGGATAGAGGATCGAAATCTAGTAACTACTTTACAGAGGAATGAGCAAGTGTAGCAACAAGAAAGGGACAAGGGTCAATGATAGACATAGAAATTGACCCTAGAGCAACAATTCTTGCAATGAAATTTTTCTTTTAGCATGCCGCTTTGGAGAGAGGGGATGTAGCACTCCCCTCCTAGGCTCTTATAAGAGCTCTAGACAACTATTCTCCCTAATTGTCCCTACAACTAGTGTACCAAATGCTTGAAGACAACCGAAATATGGAAAAAGGTTACCAAATACATGGGGATAGAAGGAGGGTGGAGTGGCTCAAGGATGTGAAACATTTTTGTTTTGGGCCAAAATTTTTTTTTTGGTGAAATTTGGAAAATTTGCTCTAAATTTTCCTAAACCTTGTAAATTTTTAACATGTTTTTTCAAATTAGATCACATGAGAATTGAGAGATTCACGTTATGATCTTGTCATTGTAATATGAAATCATAAAGGGGTGCACTTTCTACGTGCGTAGATAGACATATAGAAACAAATAGAGAATGATAGAGAGGGAGATCACTGAAATTGTAAACTTATATGTATCATTAAATCTCAATCATTCATGGCGACATACCTTTCTATTGACTAGCTCGTGTGCTGTGTAGTGTACTAGCCCCTGTGTGACATGTAGTGTACTCTATTGAATATGAGGTGCAATCATTACGGAAGAACTTTAAAATGCCAAGAACTGAGAACACTCAAACAACTGAGTTGGCTCGACTTGAAAAAAAGAACTATTAATAGCATAATTAGTTGTTAGAAATAAAGACATTTTTATTTTAGAGGAATAAGTGCAGAGCTTACAACAATAGATTAAAAATCACGTTTTCCCCATTATGGTTCAAAGTAAATTAGATGAACCCTCAAAGAAATTAACAAAGGTCATGGAAGAGCTCAAAGTTTCATAAGTTGAACTAAAGAAAACCCAAGATGATTTGGTTATGGTAAGGGAGTACTTGAATGTAAAGGAGAGGTAATAACACGTATTATATGAAAATAACAATCAGCTTTCGAGTAAGCATAAGGAAACACAAGATGAAATCAAAGAGCTGAAAACCAAGTTTGAAGGTAATATTTCTTTAATTGAAGATACACATATGTTTTGGGATGACATTATTGAAGAAGTTCATTTTATATGGGAGTATATTGTTATAATTCCACAACAAAATATTATGATAAGTGTATCATAAATAAGTATTGATTTATACAAGAGATAAGCACAAAAAGAAGCACTCATGTCCAAGAAAATAATTAAGTATTTGAATGAAAATTATTCAACAAAATTAAGGGTGATAGTCGCAATATTTTGGACCAAGGCACTTTAACATGTGGAGGCATGGAAACTTGGGTGAAGGACAAGACCATGTGATGGCAGTACCACCAAAGTATTCATTCCGTGCATCGTAATCTTTGTTGAAGTTAAAGAAAGTGGCTAAGCTGAATCAAATTTCTCTTGCAGAGAAGATCATGTGAGTTCTAAAATAAATGATGGAATTCCAAGCTGATGAACACTGATGAGGCTAATACCAAGGTAAAATGATAAAATAGGGTAATATTAGGAGACAATTAGCATGTGTCAACCATCGTATTGAGTGTATGTGAAGGAATATTGTAAACTAATATCATGCACACTCAAAGTCATACCATAATGGTGGCGTTGAGGTCACAGACAACCATGATGAATGTGCACGAAGAGTTGAACACCATAAAATACCACCCAAGGTATGACTGAGGAATGGAATAATTAGTGAAATTAACTCTTTCAGTAATAGAGTATCAGAGAGGTAGTTATTGACTTGTATGCTATATGTTTTACATTTTCAAAGATAAGAAGGTCAAGTTTTGAAGATGAAAAGTGGTACATTAGCTTCCAGCTATAATTAAAACTAACTATTACACACACCCTAATTGAAAACTATATAAATTGTATTTATGATTATTTTAATGTTTATATATTTTAATTTATGTTCGGTGGTGTTATAAATTATTTTATTTTATGTAAAATAATATACCTTGTTCATCCTTTTCTTTTTTCTTCACTTCTAATTTTTATCATATAATTTAAGTTTTATATTATAATAAATATAAAATAGATTTTGAAGAAATCATTTAAATATTATTTTTCTAATTTTTTATCCAAATTTTACCATTTTTTATTATTATAATAATTAGCTAATTAACATAATATATAAGTATTATTTAATATGTATAGCAATAATATTTTTAAATACTTTGATTGACTAGGTTTTGGTTATTGTTTAAATATGTATACACATAAATATAATTTGGATGATAAAGTAACTAAAAAATATTTTTGTTAATTTAAATTGATAAACACAGGCAACTCTCCTCCATCCTAGATTATCTCATTTTTATAGTGATACTAATAAAGATTATTTCTTTGACTTCCCACTTTGATTTATAACATATCTAAGTTTATAAAATAGTAAAAACTGAAAAATGGAAATAGTTCACATTCTGAATATGGCTAGGAAAACATGAAGTCTAAGTAACTTGTTTAGTTTTTCTAAACATAGCATGAAGAACACTAAAAATTTCAGAAGGTTGTAAAAAAGGAAAACTTGAAGTCTAAGTAGCATGTTTAGTTTTTATAAACATAGCATGAAGAACACTAAAACTTTCAGGAGGTTGTAAAAAAGAACATCTAATAGGTGAATTCAACATTGCAAAGTAGAGATTGTTGTGCACACAATTGCAAGACATATCATTCATGCCTCTCCCCCCCATTGTGTGTGTTACTATTGGTTGAACTCAGTTTTGAAATATCAATGCAACTTTTATTATAAAAAAAGGAAGAAGAGGCTTTCCCACTAAGAGTTGCAGTTCGCATGCTCATGAGCGAAAATAGAGAAATCATAGATGAAAATGAACTTTCCTTCCAAAATGAAAATTGTTTGCAGTTGGCATGCTCAAGAGTGAAAATGGAGAAATCAGAAGTGAAAAATGAAAAATGCTTAAAAAAAAAAAAAAAACAGAAAAATTGTAGGTGAAAAAGGAACTTTCCTTTCAAAATGCCGAAAATCTATCTATACATTCATAGTACCTATATTATCTATTTTGGTTCCTATATAGCCTCACACTACCTATCAGCCATAACATGGAAAACAAATTCCTATTGCAGTGTTATGGGCTTACAAATTCTAAGTCACAAGAGACGTTGTTGTACAATTCTTGCTTGAAATACTTGAAATCTGATGTAATTGAATATCGGTCTGTACACATATCTGTAGTATGGTTATTGAAAAACAAATAATGTGAAAACATTTTAGGTTTCTTAGTGCCATGTTCTTCCTTAAGCTTTGTCCCTAGTTAAATTACAACTACTGTAACAAGTCTCGTAACAACTCTAGCAACTAAGTTACACATACCTTTCAAATTCAATGAAATTTTCAAATTTCCATATAATATTCCAGTAGCATTAGCATCACCTGCTCCACAAGTGTATACAGGGACACTCAATTATATTATCCATGTACAAGATAAAATCATGGGCATGAGGTTTCTATTCTCCTATATTAAATCATCATTAATATAAATTATGTCAAATAGTTTAAATACATCAACAAGTCTAATTGAGGAAAATGTGTGAGTTTTCATTATAAAAAGGCAATTGGACTTTAGAATAAAAAAAGGACTTTTGGAAGAAGACTATTATGGCAGGTAGCCCGCAAAAGACTATTTGGCCTTAGTTGCCATCCAAGGAAAACTATTATGGTAGGTAACCTGGAAAGAACTATTTGACCTTAGTTGCCATACACCCCTTCTCAAAATATTTTTTAGATTGTATGTCCTAAGGATTTTTGAGCAATTGCTTGTTGTTACTAACCATCACTGTATTTTAATAACATATTTTGACCAGCACACACATTTTAACGAAAATATGGGGGGAAAAACAAAATCTTAAAATATTATTTAAAATAATAAAAATATGAGTGGATGTTTTAAATTACCAACTTGATATGTTTTAATTAATTATATTTGTTATATAAATGTGTTAATTTAAAAATTTAAAAATATGTATTTAAATATATTTATAAACATTAATTTGTGTTTATTTTTAATTAGATATGGATAAAGTTACATAAGAAGCTTGACCTTTTCTGGTTTCTCCGTCGCTCACTCTTGGTTTCAATGGATGTGGCTCTTTTGTGTGTGTCTAGATATTGCGTTTTCAATTATAAAATTTATCACTTTTAAACTTACTTTTATATTTAAGATATTGTCTTATTTTTTATTATTCAAATTTAACAAATTACCTTTAATAATTAATTAAAGATCTTATCTGATTATTTTATGCTTTAGATAAATTTCAAAAAAAGTTAACTCTTAAAAAATTAAGTGTATTAGTCATTTCGTTCATATTATATTAAATATTAGACTGAGAAATAATGATTAAACATATTGTTTTTAACAAAATATAAAACACGCATGTAAATTTTAATTTTATTATACATATTTTACTAATATTAATGATGATTCTTTATTTTTAATTAATTTTTTAACTTAAAAATATATATATATTTATAATATTTTAATAATAGCCATTATTATTTCAAATTAAAATACAAATTTTATATTCATTCACATTTCAGTTTTACATCGCCCAACCTGGAAACACATCTATTATCTCCTCTCGCGCTCCTCTACGATGAAATCGGGGTAGTTAACACGCGAAAAGAGTCGAATGGTCTCCTCGGATTACCCGGAAGCGATGCTGAGTCAAACATTCCTATTCTTTCAGGACATCCCCTACGCTCATCGATTCAACATAAGCATTCAATAAGTGGAAGAACCAGATGGTCTCTATGAGTTCCCCATGAACAAAGTTGAATCGGATATCGCGACTCCGGCGATATATTTCCATTCCTAGCGCTCTCCAATAGACTCTGTTGGACTCTGTTACATGCCTGATGTTTGAAACGATCTATTCTGAGGTCGCAAGATTGAACGCTCAAATATCTTTGAGCCACGGCAATTTCTATGAACAAAGACTCCCTTCCGTGTGCTCTACGAACAAAGACTCCCTTCATAGTATATACTACAATTAATTTGAATTCAATTCCATATTCAGATTTATTCACCACTTCAGATCTAGAAATTCGGATCCGCCTCCCATCCCCTTCTCCGTCATGTATTTATATACTATGCCCCTTTGTGAGTATTATATATTCATGAAATAGTTTAGGTGCAATTGCAAATCAGACCTACACAGCATTTCTGCCATAATTTTTGTTATGTCCAACCAATAGCTTGAACCATCTATCGTTATTCAGCATCCGATCTTTTCGGTGATATCCGATTAAGGGCATAAAAGTTGTCATTCCTGACACATCGTTTTTAATACAGAAGTAAACTGATAATGTCATTGCCCATGCAGATGAAAATCAGTATGTCTGTTATTGTAGATGCTGCTCTCCTCTTATTTGTGATGACGTTTTTGTTAAATGAAGTCTCCGCCACTTGCAGGCCAATGCATGGGATTACTGATAAAAGAATGAATGTTCATTCTTCCCTTGAAGCGGCAGTAGCCGTAGAAGGTTTAGGTCTATGGCAATCACTTGCAGACGGTCAACCCGAGAACAATCTTCCAAAACCCCCACCACCGCCTCGAAGGATTATTGTTGGCTCGTCGTTCGAAGCTGGGTTAGCGGAAAAATCTTGCGGGCCTCATCACGACAAAAATGTTCCATGTCCACCAAGTCTACGAACAGAGAAGTACAAGATGGACGTGAATGGCAAGGCAGAGATAACAAGGAATCATCAGACAGAGAAGAACAAATCAGCAGACGGTTTAATGATTTAATTCTATTATAAAACCCAGGGCACTAGTATATACTATAAACTATATATTGTGATCTTTTGCATGTTCTAGTTCGTCCTAGGATATATTGTGATCTTTTGCATGTTCTAGTTCGTCCTAGGATATATTGTGATTTTTGTAGTGTTTTCTTTCATGTTCCGATACATCTGTTACCTAATCCGCAACAAAATATAGTTTTGTTTTCTTTTGATTATAATGGATTATTTGTTGGATAATCTAGGCACATACCATTCCTTTTAAATACAAGTGGGAAGAGGCTTGAGTTGAAAACAATTTTTTTTGCTAACACAACGCATATTTGTTTTAGGAAACTGATCTCTACTTCTATGTCTTATACTAAAAATTTAGAGATCGACCTTATTAGGTTAGCTAGGCATATAATAATATTAAATATCTTTTCTCTTATGTTTATAAAAGTTATGTGGGAGGTATTTAAGTTATATTATAATAATACTATTTTAATATAATAATATTAAATATTCTCTTTCCCTGATGTTTATAAAATTTACGTGTGAGGTATTTGAGTTATATTACAATAATGCTATGTTAATTATTAAGCTGAATAGTTCAAAAATTAAATATTTTTGTAATTTTCCTATTAATAAATTGAAATATATACAACATTTTGTATATTAAATTTTCAAAGTTGAAGGTTATATATTTTAGCCTAATTCTGCCATAAAGTGAGTTATTTTTATATAAAAAGGTAATTACCATGAATTTTAATAGAAATAATATTGGTCTTTCCGGTTAAATATTATTAGAAAGTTTGAGGTATAGATTATCAAAGTTTGAAGTATACATTATCAAATATTGTTGATGTGATTTATACGGAAATTAAAAATATCAAATATGCTTCTTCTTTTTGTAAAAATTAAAATAAAGGACGGACATCAAACTAGAAACATAGCGTTGATCTTATTTTCTATCATTGTTCCATTTTTTTATTTTCTATTTTTAATATGATTTTAATTATTTTGGGTTGTGACAAGCCTCTAGATAGATTCTAGTAATAAACTATACATACATGTGTGAAAGTCCATATTTAAAATGCCGACCACATCTTCTCTAAAAAGACTACAACAAAATAGGAAAAACAATACAACAAAATAGGCCATTAGTGCTAGAAATAGCATCATAATTGAGTGTATTTTAGCATGTCACTACTACATAAAGGACTATTTTAAGACAATATTTGAGACAATTTTTGGGTTAATTGTCTTAACTTATGAAAAAAAGACTTGTGTATTGTCTAAAATATTGTCTTCAAGGGGTCTCTCAAAGATTATTGTCTTAAGGATTATTGTCTTAAAAAATATTTTCTTGATTATTGTCTTAAAAAATATTGTCTCTATAAAGACAATATATAACACAAGCATTATTGTCTCTTAGGAGACAATTTCATTTTTGTCTCTTTAGAGACAACACTTGCATTAGTGACAATATGTATTTAATACTAGCTATTGTCTCTCTAGAGGCAATAAAACTTTTACGTAAATATCTCTTTTCTCTCCTTAGAGACAATATAAAACAATGAATCCAGAAATATCTCACCATTGAAATAAATCGATATAAAAAACATTTAGTTAAAAATAAACTCTAAAATTATTGATTAATTCATGTGAGTGCATAATGGAATGGAACCACCAACCTCCTGCTTGTAAGGTAGACACTATTCCATTGAGCTAGCACACTTTAAAGAATGATTAATCATTAAATATCTAGTTAATTCTCTTTCCTCATAGCATAAGAATGATAGTATGTCCATACCTCGAAACAACAAATACTTACCATTAGATGTGAGCGGAGAATTGATGGCTGATGGAGTTAGGCACAACACTAGCTTACTTTGGGACAAGTATGGTTGTCTAAGTTGCACACACACACACACACACACACATATATGCATTCTTGTTTCACTATACGATCCAACTTAGACAACAACACTTGTCCCAAAGTAAACTAGTGTATTGAAAGTATTTAGAATATAGATAAAGTTTCATAAATAATTTATCAGGTGGTAAGACACAAGGCCCAGAAAAAACATGCTACATCAAATACCTACATATCATTGAAATCATCAACATCACACTCGAAGCATATTTCATTTACCTATATGGCAATTTCTTTCAATTACTAATAATGTTTAATTATATGTGTATATTACAATTAGTAGTCTACATTTGAGAGGAAATCATCTCCAAACAACTTAGACTTCTCTAATCTCTATAAATATCATGGCTTTCCACCAAGTAACCCTAACAAAAAAAATCTTCCATAAGTATATGATTAAATACCTTCAATA
>Ga0068629_1000344_pt1 | contig 13133 bp, 6 predicted proteins | sample InSIn3gowninarea_FD_77432 | JGI IMG/M metagenome (GOLD analysis project Ga0068629, IMG submission 77432) | Clean room microbial communities from NASA Spacecraft Assembly Facility at Jet Propulsion Laboratory, Pasadena, California, USA -... ...
ATGCTCGTAAATGCCGGATGGAAACTACCGGCCATAAAAAGAGTAACACCTGAAACCCCGAAGGAAGAATATAAAGGAAGCGTGATTGTTGCGCCGCCCAGCGCAGATGGAACCCCATGGATGAAACGTTTTACTCCATACAGCATTGGCGTATGCAGCGGCTGGATGCAGGTGCGCGGCAACGCCCGCAGGCGAAACGTGGATGCCGGTTTTGTTTTAAGCGACCACGCAGACTGGAACGGGCTTTTAGCCTCTGTAAAAGCAACCGGTGCGGAAAAGGTTTTTGTTACCCACGGTTTCCAATCGGCATTCAGCAGGTATCTAAATGAGAATGGCATTGAAGCAGCTGAAGTAAAAACCGAGTATGGCAACGACGAAGAAGATGCTCCTCCACAAGTGAACGAAGGTGAACCGGAAGAAATGTTTGCATTGAAATCACCGGAAGATGTTGAGGTCGGCAAAGCAGAAAACATTAGTGAAGATGCCCCAAAAGAATTACCAGGTGACTGATGTCGATCACGACGATATTGAATTACCCTATAGTACTCTTTCAAAGGAGGCAGGTAGTGTATTGCCTTCTGAGAAAAACGGTCTTGGCATTTTCGCGGAACTTGTAAGAGTATTGGGCACGAGTACCAAGACAAATGATAAACTTGATGCACTCTCTGCATATTTTGCCGCAGCAAACAACCAGGATAAGGTTTGGGTAATTGCTATATTCAGCGGAAGAAGACCAAGACGGTCGGTGAGTTCAGCTCAATTAGCAGGCTGGTGTATCGAACTGGCAGGTTTACCGGGCTGGCTTTTTGGAGAATGCTATCATGTAGTTGGCGATCTTGCAGAAACGATTTCCCTCCTTTTGCCTGACGCTGCAGATGGTAGTCACATAAATGAAAAGCCCTTACATTTTTACATTGATAAACTGCGCGAAATTGACAAACAGGAAGAGTCCGTTAAAAGGCAGTTTGTAATTGAGTCATGGCAGGAAATGAACCAGAGTGAGCGTTTTATTTTCAACAAGATCATTACGGGTGAGTTCAGGATCGGGGTTTCACAGAAAATGATGGTGAATGCATTAGCAAAAAATGCAAACCTTGAGGCTTCTGTTATCGCGCACCGCATTAGCGGCAAATGGGATCCGTCAGAAACTACTTTTGATGAGCTATTGAACGACAGCCCGGCAATTATTGACTACTCAAAGCCTTACCCGTTTTATCTGGCTTATGCCCTGGATGATCCACCGGAAACACTAGGTGATCCGCACGACTGGCAGGTAGAATGGAAATGGGATGGCATTCGAGGCCAGGTGATAAAACGGAATAACCAACTATTTGTGTGGAGCCGCGGTGAAGAACTCATGACCGAGAAGTTTCCTGAATACCATATCCTTAAAGATCAGCTTCCCGATAACATTGTAATTGATGGCGAGATCATTCCCAGCATAGAAGGTAAGCCGCTGCCGTTTGCTTTACTCCAAACACGAATAGGTAGAAAGAACATTACAAAAAAACAGTTGCAGGAAGCGCCCCTTACTTTTTTTGCATACGATCTTTTGGAATTTAATGGTGAAGACTGGCGCAACCGGCCTCTATCGGAGAGAAGGCAACAGCTCGAGAATATAATTAAACCTATGCAAAGTCCGGTTATCATCTTATCGCCTGTTGTTGACTTCAGGAGTTGGGATGAATTGGCTGCATTAAGAGATAACTCGAGAGAAATGGGTGCAGAAGGATTCATGATCAAGCGAAAATCTTCTTTTTACCAGGTGGGAAGAAAAACGGGAGACTGGTGGAAGTGGAAAATACAACCCTTGTTAATTGACTGCGTAATGATCTATGCACAAAAAGGTGCCGGCCGTAGAAGCAATCTTTATACAGCTTATACTTTCGCCGTAAAGGATGGCGACAAACTAATTCCTTTTACAAGAGCGTATAGCGGGCTCACCGACAAAGAATTTGGTGAAGTGGATGCATTTGTAAAACGCAATTCCATCGAAAAGTTCGGACCCGTCCGTACCGTAAAACCTGAACTTGTTTTCGAGATCGCCTTTGAGGGCATTGCTGCAAGTAACCGACACAAAAGTGGCGTTGCACTTCGTTTTCCACGTATGAACCGATGGAGGAAAGATAAAAAACCCGATGAAATTAATACACTTGACGATCTGAAAAAGATGCTCGAAGTGTATGGGAATAAGATTTAAATTCAACAATAAGATGGCAGTGAAAGCTTCAGCCGGATATGGCAAATACCGGATATGTCCACAAAAAAGTTACGCTGCTACTTTCAACAAATTGGATAAGAAGCATCGATTTTTTTCTTCCTGGTATTTTTAACCATTTCCGTTTTAACTAACGCCGCAAAAATGACAGGAGCAAATGATCCAGCTAATGTCATGTCAGCCGCGAACTGCCGTCGAACCCTGTATCAGAACTGTTGCCGCCTTTCACTTCACAAAACCGGGTACAAATCTAACCTGAGATAACACCAGCGTCTTCGCGAGCTTGTGCGGAAGGAAACAATTCAAATAACCCCACTTAGCCCGGATAATGTAGATACACCTTGATGGCTCTCCAATGCCTTCCACGCCTTTGATGTATTCTTATAGGTTAAAAACCAATAAGAACTTGTTAAACGAATGCACTTCAACTCGTTTTTTCAAGCGATCTTTTAACTACTTTGCTTAAGGTTCTCTCACCCTCTCAATGATTGTTTTTATGAAAAAAAATCTTTGCGTTTTAATGGTTGTCTTTGCCTTCATACCTGCCCTTTCACAGGATGTACCCATTACAAAAAACTGGAAATTTAAAACAGGAGATGACTCCACAACCTGGCAGGTTCCAGGTTTTAACGATGCTGACTGGAAGACAATTGAAGCAGGCAAAAGCTGGGAAGAGCAGGGCTATACAGATTATAATGGCTTCGCCTGGTACAGGCTACATGTGGTGATTCCTTCATCAATAAAAGATAAATCTTACTTAAAGGAAAACCTTCGGATTAACCTCGGTGCAATTGCCAATGGCGACGAAGTGTACCTTAACGGAAAACTGGTTGGTAAAAATGGAAACCGACCCGGCGACATCCGTGCGGGAAGAAGAGGACCACGCATATACAATGTTCCGTTAAGCGACAATACTATAATGTGGGATAAGGATAATGTAATTGCTATAAGGGTTTGGAATAACAATGGACCCGGCGGACTGATGGCGGGTGACTATGGCATAAGCATGGTTGACGTGATAGACTTTGTAACGCTGAATACCGACAGTAGTTATGTTTTTAGTGGCAAGGATAAAATTTCTAAAACACTCCTGTTGCAATCAACTTACGAACAATACGACTACAAAGGCAAGCTTAACATTAGTATACACGATCCGGAAACCAATAAGAAAATCTATAGCCAGTCTGCAGATGCCGGCTTTTCAAAAGCGAAGCCTTTCGCTTATACTTTCCAGGCCTCGCTACCTGCCAACAAATCCTATACCGTTGATTACACTTTTGTTGAAGATAAAACGAAAAAGCAACTGGATAAAACTGAAGGTTCGCCGTACCTTCTTACACCATTGGTATCGCCGAAGCCGCGTATTAACGGCGCTGATGTTTTTGGTGCAAGGCCGTCAAATCCTTTTATGTACAAGATTGCAGCAACAGGCGATAAGCCTTTGCAATATGCTGTAAAAAACCTACCGGCAGGCCTGAAGGTAGACGCCACAACCGGCATAATAACGGGAACGGTCGCAAAAAAAGGTTCTTATAAAGTAACTCTTGGTGTTAAGAACAGGCTAGGCAGTGCTGAAAAAGCTTTTACAATCGAAATAGGTGATCTTATCGGGTTAACGCCGGCATTAGGATGGAACAGCTGGAATGCCTGGGGACTCAGCGTAAGTGATGAAAAAGTAAGGATATCAGCAAAAGCAATGGCCGATCATCTGGTAGATCATGGCTGGACTTATATAAACATAGATGATGGATGGGAAGCAGCAGCCCGTGCAGCCAACGGCGAAATGATACCTAACGAGAAGTTTCCCGACATGAAGGCCTTAACGGGTTATGTTCATGGCCTTGGACTGAAAATGGGTATCTATTCTTCTCCGGGGCCGAAAACCTGCGGAGGGTACCTGGGCACGTACGAACATGAAGAGCAGGATGCTAAAATGTATGGAGACTGGGGGATTGATTACCTGAAATATGACTGGTGCTCTTATTCCCAGGTTGCCCCGAGAAACCCGGGACTGGATGAACTTAAAAAGCCGTACACGGTAATGCGGACCGCCTTAGACAAGGTAAACCGTGATATCATGTACAGCTTGTGCCAATATGGATGGGGAGATGTTTGGAAGTGGGGCGCCGAAGTAGGTGGCAACAGCTGGCGTACCACCGGCGACATTACCGATACATGGCAAAGTCTTTCGCGCATAGGCTTTGCCCAGGATAAAGGGTCGCCGTACGCAGCACCCGGGCACTTTAATGATCCTGACATGATGATTGTGGGCAAGGTAGGCTGGGGACCGAGACTGCATAATTCACGTTTAACACCCGACGAACAATATACGCACCTGAGCTTGTGGAGCCTGCTTGCGGCACCATTGCTCATCGGTTGCGACATGGGGCAACTCGATAATTTTACCCTGAACCTGCTCACCAATGACGAAGTGCTTGCGATTGACCAGGACGCCCTCGGAAAGCAGGCATTCAAACTCCTGGAAAAGGACAGCATACAGGTTTGGGTTAAAGAGCTTAAGAATGGCGACAAGGCTGTTGGCATTTTCAACCTGGCGAATACCACCCAAAAAACAACAGTAAATTTTGCAGACATCAAGCTCACTGCTTCATTAAGGCTACGTGATGTATGGCGTCAAAAAGATCTTGGGAAGTTTTCAAATTCTTACGCTGCAGACGTTCCCCCGCACGGGGTCGTGTATATACGGGCATCAGGTATGTAGCACTCGCGTACGGGTGCTTACACATTAAACAGTTTTTGGGCGTGCCCCCTTTGCCGCTACAAAGCCGCAAAGGGGCCGGGCTTTTCGCTACAAGTCCTCGTCTCGCCCGGAGAAAAACCGGGACGAGACTGCGGGCTTTTCACTACAATCCCTCACGCAAACACCTCACGTTGCTATAACAATGCAGGGTTGTAAAAGGCGTTTTTATTCATGGCAGCCACCATTGAAACAGTTGGATAAAGACTTCGGTACAGCAATCGGGAATGTGCCCCGTTTCACCTGTAACATAGGCATTGGGCAGGTTCGAATTAACTTTGTTCGGCTTTCAGCCTTAGCCTGGCAAGATATTGATCTGAACCGTCATCGAACAATACTTTGGTTTTCCAGCCTTCTTCTTCCGCTACTTTCCTGAGCGTTTTACGGTCGATATATAACCATTTAAACCAGGCTGTTTTTTGATCTTTATATTCATATTGGTACACGACCTCGCCATAATATACATCGGGCGGCGGTTGCCGGTTTTTATAGAGGTACGCTATATCCGAGGAGTCGAACAAGAGCTGGCCGCCCGGCTTCAAAAGGCTTTTTGCATGTTGTAAGAATTCCCTGAGTCTTTGTATTGTACCCGTGAACCCGATGCCGTTCATTAATAGCAGCAGGGTATCAAACTGCTCTTTTTTGTACAGGTAAATGTCTTTATGCACTACTTTTAAAATGCCCCGGTCCTTCATTACTTCGCATGCCTTTTTCGAAATTTCCAGGGCCGTTACGTCAAAGCCTTTTTGCTGTAGTACAAGAGCGTGGCTACCTGCCCCGGCACCTATATCCAGTACTTTTCCCCTGCATTTTCGCATTGCTATAATTTCCATTTCAGGCATGTTCCGCATGTTCCTGAAATAGATTACCAGCGGCATCTTTTCCTTAGCACCATACTTGTTGTTTATGAAAAGCTTGCCTGGCGACGTGTTACGGTAGTAGTCGGATATCGCGTACCCTAAGACATCGATCATAAAGAATTACCTTATTCGCAGGGGTTGTGAAAATATTATAAAGATGCATGAAGGTTTGCGGACGAACGGATTGCGACGCAACGATGGTGCCATAACAAACAGCAGCCGGTACCAAAAAAGTCAATGAAAGCTGTCTTCGGCTTTGATGTGTTTTCCACTACACAAATCCACGGATGTGGTTATCGTAACAGAACCGATGTGCCTTTCCTGGTATAAATTTTTCCATCTACTCCCAGCCCTTCTGCTATCCAAACAACCGTTTGGGTAGCCTGTTTAACTCCTTTGTAAGTGCCATCCCACCCGGGCCGCTCCGACTTCGACTCAAACACCAGTTCTCCCCAACGATTGTATATCCTGAAATAATTTATTTGTTTGATACCCATTGATATCGGGTGTAAAAAATCATTCTTTTCGTCGTTGTTCGGAGTAAACGCCGTCGGTACATAAAGCTCCACCTGCTTAACTGTTTTTACCTGTTGAATATCAGTGGTCACACAGCCGGTACTGGTGGTGATATCGATGCTGTACAACTGGTCGGCAGCGCCCGTAAACACGGGTGTAAAGCTCGTACGTGTATTTAAACTTGTTCCGGGGCTCCAAAAAGCGCTGTCTCCTATTTGCCTTGCCTGTAACGTGAGCGGCAGATTAATAACCGCGTATTGTACGGGGTAAGTTATACCGGGTCTTGGCTTATCTACAACCAATGCATACTTAAGCGTGTTCATCGGCGAAGGGCATTGCGCAGTATTAACCGACAAAGTGATTATATAGGTACCGGCAGCCTGGTAAACCTGAGGCGGCGGCGTACGGAGGCCTGAAGTTTGGCCATTACCAAAATCCCAAGAGTAGCTAACCGGTGAACCCATAGTGTCGGCGGTGTTGTTAAGCGCCTGCACCGGTAAATTGATACAAACGGGTTTGATGTTAAAATCGGCCACTGCATTCTGGTACACCTGCACATTGAACATAGCGCTGTCGTAGCAAACAGAATTACTCCTTACGATCATCTTCACTTTGTATATTCCTGCCTTCGTATACGAGTATGCCAGATTTGGTGAAGTGGCTTCAGTTCCATCGCCCATTACCCAGGTATACTGCATTGTACCTACGGCATTAGTGCTTGTGTTTGTAAACACGTATTGGTTTCCAACAAGGCACTGGTTCGGAACAGCAGGTGGAATAAAGCCTGCAACGGGTATAGATGAAATATTTATTTGTTGCGTATTAGTTGATATACTACACCCGCTCTTGTTGAATAACATTGCATAGTATAAGCCACTCTGTGTAACCCGGTACCGGCTTTGATGAGCGCCGCTGATAACAGCATTATCCCTGAACCATTGTACACTGTCGGCATTGCCGACCTTTAAAACAACACTATCAGCGCTTCCGAGGCAGATTGTTGAGTTACCGATCAACTGCAAAGTATTATCTATCACATCTGCTTTTACGGTTACCGTATCGGTACTTATGCATCCTCCGCCATCATGGCTCGTGGTGACTATGTAGGTGGTAGTAGTATCGGGGCTCGCCAATGGATTAGCTATGTTTGGATTGCTTAATCCTGCCGAAGGACTCCACCTATAAACCAGGCCCGGCTTAGGGTTTACACCGATGGTTATCGGGTTATGATTACACGACATGGTATCGGGCCCCGCCCGCGAGACAACGGTGAGTGTATCGAGCAGCTGGGCAAATAAGGTTTGCGGGCAGCCATACCCATTATAGGGCACCAGCTTAACCGCTACAACGGTTCCGGGTGGAGGAGGAGGCGCCAAAGTAAGGATCTGCTGGTTGCCAAGCACCTGGGTCAAATTGCTGTTGTACCACGTATAACCCTGGTAGCCATAGGGAGCGGTAACATGAATGGCAGTATCTCCCGGGCAAAATATCGCACCCGTAAAAGTACCGCTGCATTCAGAATTAACATCGATGTATGCATAGCCGAAATGCCGTCTGAAAGTGCAGTCCGCCGTTTTGAAGAAAAGCCTGATTCTTTTTCCCGCATTGCCTGCAAGGTTTATAGATACTGCCGTCCAGTCCTTATACCATACGGGGGTATTAGATCCCGGGTTCGGCGACATTACAAACCCCGGTAATGCTGTACCGTATGGGCGAAAAGTAAAAGAAGCGCAACTAATAACCGTATTATCCGTTACGTTGGTAATTTCAATTTCCATGCGGGGTTGCTCGTTTTCCAGGTGATTAGGATCCTGGAACACCACTGCATAATTGTAGATGAGTGTATATGCATTTTCGTTTGCGGGAATAGTAAGTTCGTAGGATATGCCTTCTGCCTCTCCCCCGCCCTGGTTGTTTCCTAACCTTACGGAGTGGCCGCTTCCATTCGGGCAGCTTATGGGAAAGCCCCCATATGGATCTACACCGGCCGATGCAGAGGAATACATCGTATGTCGGTCAGACACCGGGCCGGACGCACTTAAAGAGATAACATTTTGCCCCCCGACCGCTGCTACCGAGCCGGTATAACACGTCCAGTTGTTAAAAGTTCCGGACTCAAAGTCTATGTTAGGCGGGCATATTTGTGCAGGAACACGGAACGCCCCTGCAAGCATAAATAAGGTGATTAATACATAGGACAAGGCAAAAGGATGTGTACCATCTTTTCTCTCTCTATAAATTTTCAAGTTTAGCACCGGGCGTGTTTAGGAACTTAAAGATAAGTTTTATTGGCTTAAAATATATCGGAATTAAGACGGGGAAGAACCTCCTTTAAAATCTACCTTGGTATAAACAATTCACTACGACGAGCCCATCCTCACGTGGAAAAGTAACTATGAATAAATACATCATTCGCCCGAAGCTTACAGGAGTTCCTGATAAGTTCCGCAGCCTCTGGCTCTGTAAAACAGAAAAAAGAAAAGAAGTATCCCTCTTTTCTTTAGAACGTTTTTTGCGGGTATATAGTTGCCAACAGGTTACTCTTTAATCTTCAGCCCAACAAGTTTGCGAGGTTGAACAGTGAACCTTCAAAGGCGGATGTACGAATAATTGAAGTAAACTACCACAACCGAAAGGGCCACAACTTACCAACTCTTCTGAAGAATGGAGACTTTGTTTGAATTATAAGAGATTAACACCTGTTCAGGAATACCGTCACGATCAATATCGCCGGTGGTTAACGAGTACGGGTTGCTACCTACATTGAAATCTACCCTGTTTGCAAGAGATGAGTTATTTATTACCCCGGAAGTAGAAATGTTTTTAAAAACAGAAAGATAATTGGAGTTTACGCCGGTATTTGACGATATAATATCTGGTTTCCCATCGCCATCTACATCGGCTATTGCTATTGTATAGGGCCGTGCTGATGATACAAAATCAACTTTACCCGCGAATGAGGACCCGGAAATAACCCCCTGCGAAGAAGTATTGCGCAGTATAGAGATATTATTCGAGCCGGCATTGGCTACAATGATGTCTGGCTTATTATCACCGTCTATATCACTAAGTGCTGCAAGAACGGGATTGGTGCCAACGGTAAAATCTACTTTAGCAGCAAATGACGATGTAGTGAGCCTGCCCGGAGTGGATATGTTATGAAAAACAGACACCTTGTTTGTAAGTTCATTGGTAACTATTAAATCGCGTTTGCCGTCAGCATCAATGTCGCCTACGGCAATAAACCTGCTACTTGCGCTTGCAGCAATATCGACTTTGGCGGCAAAAGAACCAGAGTTTATAGTCCCCGGTGTACACTTGTTCTTCAAAATGGATATCGATCCGCCCCTGTTGGATGTTACAAGTTCCGGCTTCCCATCATTGTCAAGGTCGGCTACGGCAACAGAGGTTGGTCCATAGCCGGTCAGGAAATCCACCTTATCGGAAAATGAAATATTATTGCCGTTACCGGTATTATGAAAAACAGACACGCTTGATGGCAGTCCATTGTTCGCTACAATTATTTCGGGCCGCCCGTCGCCGTCCACATCACAGATCTCGGCAAACCACGGGTTTTCTGCTGTTGAGTACTCCAATCTTGGTGCAAACGAAGAGGAGTTTATATTTCCCCCAACGCCATTTCCGTTGTTATCGGTGTTTTTAAACACACCTATAGAAGCGGAAAACTGGTTGATCACCACCATATCAGGCTTACCATCTGTATTCAGGTCGCCCAGCACAACTGAAAAAGGGAGATTTGATGTATTAAAATCAACTTTGGGCCCGTAGAAATTTGAGGAAATCCCCGATAAAGGATTGCTGAAGGTTACATTAAATGGTTTTGCAGAGTAACCGGTAAGGCCTGTAGCTTCGTTAAGCACAGATATCGGTTTGTAACTTGCACCCCCGGGAACTACCACTGTTATACTATTTGCAGAACTGTTAACCACGTTAGCACTTACTGCTCCAAAAAAGACCGTGTTTTTGGCGGCAACGGCATTAAAGTTAGAGCCTGAGATAACCACGTTCGTACCAACCGCACCTTTTTCAGGAGTAAAGGAGGTAACAGAAGGTTGTGAAAAACCTACTCTCACCAGCAGAAAACATAAGATCATGAGTCTGCCGGAAACAACAGAAGATTTAAACATAGAGGTATTTTATGCCCGGATCGGACAGGAAAAGTAGTAAATTCTGTTAAATGCGACGGGCGTTTTTTGGTTTTAACGAAACCTTAATCCCATAGAATTCAGAACAACCTCAGTAACAGGCGGTAGGAAAATGCTCTTAAAAATTATACTGCCCTGTTCAGCACTAATCGCATGCTGCATTAATTCCTTCATCAATCGTACCCTTGATGTCCATATAAAGCTGGCGGGTTTGCTCACCTGATTGTTCTTTGGTAAAAACGATACACGCGTACTGCCTGCATACGTCAATCATGGGCCAGGTACCGCCCAGGGAAGGAGATGCAACTGCTGTAGCTACTCCTTTTGAATTTGTTTCAAGCACCCAATCGCCCATGCCATAGCTTAAGCCTTCGGCAATTTTAGGAGCATACTTCACCTGGCTTGCTTCAACCTGCATAGACAGTAGCGTTGCCACGGAACTTTCAGAAAGGATTTGTTTGTTATTAAACGTGCCCTTATTCAGTAGCATGGCCAGGAAATTTATATAATCACCCGCTGTCGATTTTGCACCCGTTGAAGGATCAAGAGCGTCATTGTAATTTTCGTTAGTAAACGTGGTAGACTTCATTGCAAGCGGCTTCGTTATCCTGTCCTGCATTAAACGGTCGAAAGTTTTTTTAGTAATTACTTCTATCACCCTGCCGGCAATATTAAAGCCCATGTTGCTGTATCGGAACTCCGTACCTGCATTGGTCTGAATGTCCTTCTTCGATGCATAATCCGCCACCTCTTCATCCAGCGTTTTGAACTTGCTCTTTTGAAAAAGCTTTATGCCCTGTTCAGATTTTATGCCGGTAAAATGTGTGAGACAATGCCTTATCGTTATATAACCCTTATAATATTTTTCAAACAGCGGAATATACTTGCTTACCTTATCATCAAGCGATAATTTGCCTTCCTGTACATAGGTCATAACAAGAGCAGCAGTCAGCCATTGGCTGCTTGCCCCTATGTCTTCCTGTGTTTTAATATTATACTTGCCCATCTCTTTTTTATAAGCCACCTTGCCATCCTTATATAGTACAAAAGCCACATCTTTTCCAAGCTTATCCTTTAGCTGGCTCAACTTAGAAGAAATCGCGGAAGTATCTAATTGTGCATGAATTACTGATGACCATAAAACAAAAACTAGTAAAACGATTATACGCATTTTAAGGAGGGATTATAATGCAATTTAAGCATTGGAATAACATAAGAAGCGCTTAGACCTGGCGCACGCGTTATAATTGAATAAAGTTTTGTTAATGACATTCGGCTGCGTTTGTCATTGTTTATAAAATGAGCTGCAGATAACTTCAACCTTTACACCAGTCTGAATTGGCCCTGCAAACTTTTGTTGAACCCGGAGCAGAGGCCTTCACCATAATATTTTTGTACCCGGCAGTTTGCTACTATCGGGCTTCGTTGCGTCGCACTCTTGTACGGCTTTTTCTATATTCAGCAATAAGCAGTTTAGCAGTTTAAATTGGAATGGCATGCGGTTAATAAACTGTACCCAACCACGTTATCAACAATATCTTATAAGCAGGCACTAATGCCCCACACACCAGCCCCGGCGAATACAATTCTTTTCCGCGCGCATACCGGCTCTGCCGAACGCGGAAATTTCAGCACTACTGTTCAATAAAGTTACATTTGTTTAATCACTGTCGTCAGTCCAATACTTACATCAGCCCCGCTTGGCAATACCTGGTTAACAATGACCGCTGACGGCTTAAAGACCGCGTTGCGACTAGCCAGGAGTTGCATTCTTTAGTTCAGCCGAATAGAATTCCTAAAAGTAAAAGGGAGTGACACAACGAAGCCTGGTAGCGGCACCATCGCCGGTTCCATAAAGAATACCTCCTGTTAGAAAATATGAGGCGAAGCCATTACTTTTAACGTTAAATAACCTGAATGAGAGTATTTTCTTTGTGGCTCCTTGCCTTTGTTATAAGCAAAAGCCTTCCTGCCCAGGAGATCCGGTACGAATTTGCCGCACCTAATGCAGTACACCATGAAGCAGAAATAAGTGTTACCGCCACCAAACTTCCGGCGGGCGACGCATTTTTCAGGATGAGCCGGTCTTCACCGGGCCGGTATGCGACACACGAGTTCGGAAAAAATGTGTACAATGTAAAAGCTGTTGATGCTTCAGGACATACATTGAAGTTAGAGAAAGCAGACGCAGACGTGTACAAGATTTCGGGCCATAACGGTACCGTTAAAGTAAGCTATACCCTGTTCGCCAATTATGCCGACGGAACTTATGCAAGCGTGGATGCTTCCGGTTATCACCTGAATATGCCAGCCACCTTTATGTGGGTAAAAGGAATGGATAAGGCGCCGGTTACTTTTCATTTTGTTCTGCCTGAGAAAAGCTGGCAGATAGCCACTCAGTTAAAGCCTACAAACGAGCCATATACCTTTACGGCGCCCGACCTGCAATACATGATGGACTCGCCTGTTAAGATCGGCAGCCTGCATATAAACCAATGGAAGGTAGCCAACCCCGATAAAAAAGAGTACACTTTCCGGCTTGCACTGGAAGCAGAAACCAACGACGCAACAGCTCAAAGCTTTGCAGAAAAGGTGGCGAAAGTGGTACGGCAGGC
>Ga0068629_1000345_pt1 | contig 13125 bp, 10 predicted proteins | sample InSIn3gowninarea_FD_77432 | JGI IMG/M metagenome (GOLD analysis project Ga0068629, IMG submission 77432) | Clean room microbial communities from NASA Spacecraft Assembly Facility at Jet Propulsion Laboratory, Pasadena, California, USA -... ...
AATCCACTAATAAAAATCTCCTTAGAATAATCAAAACAATTGTATATCAAAATCAAAGAAACTGGCAGAAAGCTTTAATATTTTCTCTATGGGCTGATAAGATAACTCAGAAGGTTTCTATAAGCACTTCTCCATTTAACCTAGTCTATGGGAAGGAAGCCATTATTCCATCACATTTAGCTCTTCCTTCATTATCCCTAGTTCAATTTATTGAAGAAACACCTTCTTCCTCATTGCAATTAAGAAATTCAGAAATCCTAAAACTAGAAGAAGAAAGAGGAAAAGGCAAACTCACACACACCAAACATCAGCAAATGGTGAAAGCTTCTTTTGATGCAATTTTAGTCACACAAAGATCTTTCCAAGTTGGAGATCTAGTTCTCAAGTGGGACAAAGCACACGAAGAAAAAAGGAAACATACCAAATTTAAAAAATTATGGCTTGAACATTTCATATTGTTGAACAGATAAGCCCATCTACATTTATACTTCAAGATTTATCAAGAAAGATATATTCTCTTCTTGTAAATGGATTCATCTTAAGGAAATTATTTTCTTAATTTCTAAAAAAATAAATAGAATAAAGAATAAAATCTATAAAAATCACTCCCATTGTACATCCTGCTGCAATTTATTTTCCTTTTACATATTTTGTTAAATAAATGTTAACTAGTACTCTATTGACTTTTCAAACATCTCTTGAAGTTGCTTTTATTTTTCATTTTGAAAGTAGGAATTTTTAAGAAGTGGTTATCAAATTTGAAAATTCGATAAAAATTATATAACTCTGAAAATTTTTTCCCATTAAGTTGTGAAATCTTTAAAAAACCTCAAAAAAGTATATCCTTTTACTCTAGCTTCAGTCAAAAAGGTTATCTTCAAAAAGTAAAGATTGTCTTACGACTTAAAATTTTTAGCTTAGATTTGTCATCCAAAACTCTTAAGGAGTCAATGATCCTCCCCATCCATTAAAAATGGAATTTTAGAGTTTAATTCTAAAATATAATAAATCTAAAAAGATAAGAAGTCTCATCACAAGCTATTTTGTTCAGTTTAATTGTTACCAGTGAATGGTATTGTCATTATCTTGCCACCAAACTAGGACAATGACATTTTAGCATAAATAAATAAATAAATATATATATATATATATATATATATATATATATATATATATATATATATATAAGAAAAAATAAAATTTATTTCTAATTATTGCACTATTAAATGGATGGGACACTAGATTGTTGTTGGTTAAAAGGTAACCCTGACAAGGCTATGAACGCTTGCTGTTAGTAGTGGCTCTGCCTGTGATGAACGAGTGCATTTTAAATCTAATTAGTAAAAGACCCCTTACTTTATCTTTTATAAATTGATTAATTATTGATACAATTAAATAAGTGTTTTTAGTACACAAAAGATTTTTAAAAGAGATTGCAGGTTAATGAGTTTTATAGTCAGAGTAATTTTATTTATCTAGATGTTTCAAAAAGTAGTTTTCACTTCTTAGATTAATTTTATTGACTTTTTGGAAATTTTCATTTATCAGAGATAACTGGTTCTTCCAATGAATCGCCAATTGTTGTATTATCCAACAACCCCTATTTTAATATATTGTAAGTTTCCTATGAAATTTATTATATTAAAATAGGGACCTTCATTTTAGAAAAATATTATAATCAAAGTTTAATACTTTGGATTTTTAATTAAAACCCAAGTATTAAACCTTGATTATCCCAAAAAACCAAATTTTAATAGTCCTCGGATGAAAACCATATTTATGCTTTAAAAAACCTAAAGTATTAAAAAATATGGGTTATTTAAACAAGATAAATCAAAGTTCTAATCCCCTAAGGTTGAAATCTTAACAAACTCCAACTCATCCCACTTCCTAGCATAAAAAATAAACAAAGTTACAAAGGCACAATACCACTTCGCCAAACTCCATTACGATTGCAATACAAACCAGACCCACGAGGATTATCCAATACAAACCAAAAACCCCACATTCGTGGCTACCGCAGGTTAAAAAAAAGTGATTAAGCATGGCACACACTGCCAATTGCGATGTGTGATTAAGCCCAGACCCACGGGATTATAAAATCAATTTCATTTAAATCCCATGTCCAGAGCTATCAGAGTATCCAAGAGTCTAAAGGTTCTACCCGCTACACAATGCCAATTGCGATATGTGATATAATAGGACTTGCAGGGATTATCAACTTCATTTCATTTAAATCTCGCATCTGCAGCTCTCGCAAGAACCATTTCCTTTGTCGATTGCAATATGAAATAAGGCCCGAACCCACTGGGATTATACATTTTTGATTTATATTTATATCGTGTCTAGGGCCTATACCGCAATCACAAAATTCTAAAAAATTCATGCTTCATCCCAATGCCGATTGCGATATGATGTTAGGAATGACGTCAGATCCACATCATCACCATGTCACCTTCCATGTCACTTGCCAATTGACACATCATTTTCCATGTTACCATTCCACATTAGCCACCACGTCATAATGATGTCACTATGACGTCATCGCTGACATCACCCTGGGATCCCACAATTGCAAAATTTAAAAGGACACAACTTATAATAAACCTTTCACCCGAGCCGATTTGTGATTGGACCAGACCTAACGGGATTCTTCACTCCAACTCATACATACCCCACGTCCATGGCTATCGTGAATAACAAAAGAACATCGTATCTCTGTCTCATGCCCATTTCGATTGCAATTGCGGTTTTATTTGAGAAGGCCACTTTTTGGATCTTATATGAAATACTCCCGGGCTATACCAGTTGCGATTGTTCTGAAGTCCTACTCCAAAACTCTGATTTCTGATAAGCCATAAAGCTCCATCTCCTCACTCAACATTTCTCTCCATGATGTCTGTGTCGGATTTATTATGCTCTACATTTTCCTGATTTCTTGCAAAAGTGATTTGTTTCAAATAAAACTCACTTATCAATCTCATTTATTTCCACATTATCGATTCTTGTTTGTTGTAGTCAAGTTCATGACATAGAAAGACATATGTGTTTATTAGTGGTAGATAAGTTCAAACAGATAGATAGACATCCAAAGAATTCGATGGAACAAATGAAGCTAATGATGACAACATACCATTTTCATAAAATTCTACCAAATTATTGTTTTCCTTTAAGCATTACTGAAGGGATCTGTTTAATTCCCTCAACACGCTGCACAATATATTAGAGCTCTTTTCTGTTATTTAAGCTTAGTTGATGTAGTAAATAAAAGTCTTGAATTTTATGAAGAAAGGTTTACGAAAGCTCACACTATTGTACTTTCATACTTTTCTCAATAGGATGACTGGAACATTGTTTTTAGAATTTTCATAAAGAATTTTGAGAAGTTGCACTACTATACTCCCGAAATCATCTTTGTGAGAAAGACTAAGCTGCTGCTATTTCTTTTATGAGTTGAGCGAAGTGTATCTGGTATTTCTATCATTCTACCCCTATTTTGTTCATAAGTAAATAGTAAATTTATCTTTTCAAATTGCTTATTACTTGATATTTAAAGAAAAATGTTACATGTATTCACTACTGATCATGCCACCATTGACATTTTCATGCATGCTAAGCAATTTGTTGTGATATTCTAAATACGATATAAGTTTACACATTATTTTGATTAACTACTTAATCAAACTAATAATCTTGAAATAGTTTCATTTCCATTGGTGTTTGAGCATTCTATATTGTCATTTACTAAGAAAAATCATTATAGATCGCATCTAGATAAAAGTTAAACAATCTCAGGTTATAGAGTAGATTAATGCAATTATTTTTCCATTTAATTCATTACAACAAATCAATCCATTTTACTTCAATATAAGCATTAAACACTCATTCAATCATCTTTCATTGGGAAATTGGTCCCATTATCCCTATTTGAAGCCACTACTTAAATAGAAAAGGAGTTGTCTTAAGGTTTGGACCGGGTGGTTTACCCCCTTTGTTGAAACAACGATTTTCAAGGGCTCAACAGATCCATCATGATCCATCATGATCCATTGATCTTTATCCACAAATATATCCTACATCTTGAGCTTCCACAACTCAAAATTATATTTGTTGAATTTCACGATTTATATCTTTCCATTGTTCACCATTTCCTTTCACCACAAGAATTGATCCCGTGAATCTCCCATTATAATAGGTTCTATAACAAGCCTGAGAAAAACCTTCCAACCATAAGTGCGTCCCCTTAAAACAAAAAATGATGTGATACCAAATGAATTCTTTAATTGTGTACATAATTTACCTACAAATTAATTCTTGAAAAGCCAAAAAATATACAATGGCAAGTACAAAAAATATACACATATTTTTCTCCTGGAACCCAAAACCGAGAAAACTATATTTATTTTTCATTAGATTCCTTTTAAATGTTACAATGCATTATCTATATGCTTAAGCATTCGTAAACCCCTAATCCACTAACCTTGGATTAGAACATAACCATAATTTCCTTGACTGGATCAATAAAATATCATGGGAAAAATCATTATATCTAAACCATGCACAAAACCATGGTTGGGTTTGGACCGTCCTTGGGTCTGCCTAATAATCCTTAGGACCGCCCAAAATGAATAAAAAAATGAGGCACTGGCCAAAACCCCATGCATGGGGGCTATCGCCCTCCCTAATGTTGGGTGTGTGTTGTATTATTTCTACAACTAGTCGCACACGTGGAGGGCGGGTCACAATGGGGGTGAGAGATGCCCCTAGTTGTTGTTCTAGGTGAAATAGGGGAATCAAAGGGGGCGCAAAAGCCAACCTTGTCTGGGGGTTTACAGGAGGGTTGTAGCCTCCCTACACAGGGTTCGGAGTAGTGCCATGGGAATTTTCTTTTGGACCATATAATAGGTGGGTGGACCTACCTATGGTTTTGTGTATGGGTTTTACACATGATTTTGGGCATGATGGTTTTTTTCCCATGGTATTTTGTAGATCCGATTAAGGGAACTACAGTTATGTTCTAATCCAGGGTTAATGGATTGAGGCTTATGAATGTTTCGACATGTATATTTATCTATTGTAACATTCAAAGGAATATAATGAAATATCAATCTGGTAATCCCGATTTTGGGATCCAATGAAAAATGTTTGTCTATTTGTTTTATGTTCACATCATTGTATATTTTTTGTTTTAAGAATTTGTTTTCAAGTAATTGTTGTACAATGTCACAACCTACACGTATGACCCTCAGGTTGCACCCGTTGCAAAAAAATAATGCCTAGAGCTACTTGTGCAAAGAATATAACACATATTCAACAAAGTAGTTATGCCCCAGCAATGAATTTGTTGTAGGCACAACTCAATTGATAGGGATCTAAAAGCGCCCTCAATAGAAGAAGGGCCCAATCTGTAGTGCAATAATAACATGAAGCCACCCGTGAACACATCTAGCACCTCCTAAATGAAGTAGCAGTTGAAACCATGCATGCACAAAATAGCCATTCCTATTAAGATATCCTGTCACACTCTATTGATTGGACTCCTAACCTAGGCCACACTCATGGTCGTTAGTACTAGTATTTGTCCACAGTAGAACTCTACTAGCACATTAAAACACTCATAGGAAAATCTCTTGAAGAAAAAAAAGATAGCAAAAGAAAACTATCCTTAAAAGTTAGCATCTTTCATGCCAAAATTCAACAAAAGTCGTTAAAGCGTGACGTCATGGTAATGAGATTGGTGAGAATCAAGGCCCTACTCTCCAAGGGCAAAGGTCCATCTTCCCAAATACTCCCACGGTACCCATAGATGTGTCTACATCTACTTAGTCAATGCCATGATTCCTACAACTTCTATCAATAACACTCCAATGTAATGTCTACAACACAAGTTTTGGTAGCAAGGGTACAATTTTATAACATGTTATCTTCTATGTTTTTCTATGTTACCATATGCTATGTAGGCATAGGTCATGAACTTAGTTTTTATGTTATCCATGTACTATTTTGGACTAAATGCCTCCTCTACATCCACTTGTCTCATTTCCTTGGTGGCAGATTGTGGCATGAAGAAGACTAATCTGTGTTGATGTACATTCTTTTTTGTTGATCAATATAATTTTATAGCTCAGAAAAAAATTTATTAGGTGGGTGGTAGGGATTTAACCTCCATGAATTATTTTAGAATATTCGTAGTAGCATTCACAGATCCAAGCTTGAGGTTTATCTCCAAAGTAATTATGCAAATGGATTTGTCTATTTTAGAATAGGGCTTCCAAAATTTTATTTTAATTGTCAATAATTATTATGTGCATGGCAGGGATTTAACCTACACGAAACATTCTAGAATATTCTTAGTAGTATTCACAAATCAGAGGGTGAGGTTTATCTCCCAACTAGCTATGACATTTTTTGTTTTTAATTAAAAAATGTCATATAAACAAGTGTCATATGAAACCAGTGATGGTTTTTGGGCATGTGATATTCAAAATCCATGATATTGGACCATGGAATTGTAAAAAATCTTATTTATAGATTAAGAATTCCATGTTTAAGAATCTTGATATTTAATTTTTATATTAATTCTTCTTATAATTAATAATAATAATAATAAATTTATAATTAAGTTATTTTTATTTATTTATTTTTATTTTACCAACATGACATGTATCATGAAGTAAGCATTTTGATACGTGGATTAGGTATAAATTTGATGGGACCATATTTTAAATATCATGTATTATGTGTTTTTATTATTTTTTTGGTGTGAATATAAAACTTTTTCTTTTAATATAAATTTCATATTTTGTGTAATAAATTTTTAAATTCTAGTTTAAACATACAATAATCTTTAGCAAAATAATATTATAAATATATATATTTTATATTATTTTAAAAACATCGGACATATCAACCATATTCATTCCTAATTACAACTAACTAATGATTTTGATACAATTATGTTGAAACAAACATTGCTTTCTGCTCCACATTACAGAAAGTATAAATCTTATACAATTTTACTGCGGATCGCTTGACGATTTAATAACGAAGGAGATCGGACACAAATATGATGACAGGACAGGGCCATCATATTTGTTTTTATGAAAATAGAGCCCATGATTAATGAATCTTCGAGATCTGATTTCTTCAGACATCACAGAGAGACGACTTGGCCATCTGACATCGAGTTTCATCAGAAACTTTTAAGCTGATAGGACTCACAGAGGATAGATTGGAAAAGAATTGGTCAACTATGATTTTAGCAGCGCTCTCGGTTGGATGAAACTGGTCCCACCACACATTGTTGCCCCTATCTGGGTACAAATTTGACAGGGCAGTGCAGAGACCAATACCGTTGTAGGGTCCTTGTCCGCAGCACGCATTTTTGGCATCCCCAAGCCCTGAAAAATAAGGTAAGGTATTTCTAATGAGCACTAGCTGTTGAATTTATAAGAAAAAACGACAATTCAGGAAGAAACATTACCAAATGCTTGAGGATTGGTGTACAAGTTCATGTAGATCGGAAACATTCCAGTTATTGTATATATAGGAGCAGAAAATCGTGTGTTGAGTCGATCGATTGCGAGTGTTAGTCCATCATTAAAAAGCTTCGTGGCTTGCTGTAGCATCGGCACGCATTCACCATTTGTGGACCTCAATAACCTTTCCATAGAAATACATCCCAAAGGACCCGACGACATAACCAGAACCCTGCGTGCTCCCAGATCGCTGCAAATTCATGAGTCAATTTACAAGGCATGTGATAGAAATGAATTACCCAAATCTGAATGTGGATCTCATAGAATACAGTAAAATAATTACCGCCAGAATCTTCTCAAACTCGGAGATGATAAAATTAGTATACGCAGGTAGAGAGAACTGCAGTGATCTCACTGTTACAGGCAGAAGGTAGTAGTTATTCACGCAATCATTTCCTCCAAGTGATATGGAAAAGAGCCCCTCCGCAACCAGTTTATTGGTCGCATTACGTCCTATGATACCTGCCACTTTGTCTTTATACTCCTGGAAAAGTTCGAATTGGTGAGGCATCCTTATAATTTCAGCCTTACGTATGCAACCAAATTCTCATCCTTATAATTCATTTCATCAATATCTGCAAATCATTATGAAAAGATGTGGAGTTTAATGAAAGTCCGGTATTACGATGAATTTGTGCTTACAAATTGAACGCCCGTATCATTTAGAATGCTGATGCCTGAAGACGCGAAGTTGGCACCTTTCAGTAATTCATTGCCCTCGAAAATTGTGTTGTTTGAGGTTTTAAATCGTTTTTATTATTATTATTTAAATTGTACATTGTAGTGATATCAATAAAATAATATTTTATTTTGATTTTTTTTAAAAGCTCATTGCAATTACTTGAACAATTGTACCAATGATACTTGCTCCACTTTAATTTGGTTTATGAATAGGTATATTTACTTGGATTTTTGAATAGTATTTGCATGTCTTCATTTTTTTTTTTTTTCTTTGTTTCTTCTGCGTAAATGCTAATTTTATTAAAAAAGAGTAAAAAGTATGTACAAAGAGGTCAAGACCTCAGAGGGGGCTGAGGCCTGCTCTCAACCAGAAATTCTGATACACACAAACACCTTTGACAACCCTTCCCGGATTGAAAGACCTTGAAGCATATTTTATGAGTCCCTTACAGACAAAAGTGTAAACCAGAGCAGTATTTAACACTTCAGTACTATCGCCGACTATGGCTTTGCTAATAAGCATTCTGCCCTGATATCCAGAAACAAAATTAGACCAAAACAAAGGCTTGCTGAGCCATGACCTGTTACAGTTCATAGGACTATAATGGTGCGCACGAATACAAAACCAAGAGTTGAAGCAAAACAGAGTTGGCATTATCCAGAGACACATAACAGAAAAGAAATAGACCAGAGGAGAAATTGCCTTCAGAAGGCATTGAACCAAATTCATTAAACATGTTTCAGAGAGTCAAGAGCATCCTTCTCCCCCTGGCTAGGAGAGCCAATCCACGTTACGACCGCATTGTCTGCATCTCCTGTGTCGCCTCCACCTACAGGAGTCTTCAAATTCTGAATGCCACCGGGAGGGTGCTCCGGCTCACCAGCAAGCACATTGCGCTGTGTAGAGTCCACCGGAGGCTGAGGAGCTTCCGACACATTACCTTCTTCCTGCATGTTGTCACCATTGAACTCAACACCAGCCACCTCTCCTTGAAGAACGCTATCATCCTGAGATTGAGACGGAGTGGTGTGGACCGAGCTGCTGGGCTTATCCTCCTCCTCAGCAAGGATTACAGTAATACTGGGTGACAAAACGGGCTTATTGAGCCTACTATGGAATTTGAAGCACGTTGTTTAGAAGGAGTTGTGCAGGAGAGGCCTTGCATGACCAGAGGGTGGAGAAGACGGGGAGGCAGAGGCCAGAGGGACAATGTTCTGGGGAGCAGACTCGGAAGCCCAGCCTCAATTGCCAATGGTGCCTCCATGGCGAGAAACTCCATGACGACGAACCATTTCCAAATTAACTAAGAGACCAGGAAAGGGAATTCGGCAGGTCCAAATGGGAAAGGGAAGAGCACAGGCGGACCAGGCCAAAATCAGAAACCAAATGAGCTTCCAAGTAGCCAGAACGAAGCAGGGCTGCAGGAAGAATAGCGGACAGAAATAGAAGGAGTTGTGGAGGGCAATTGCATGAACTAGAAACCAAGCCATGGATAAAACTCCTTGTGCGGCCTCTCGAGCTGAGCGCGCATTCAATACCAAATGTGTGAACATAATTCTGTACTCTGAAGAAGTCATATAAAATGCGATGGGTTTGTGGGATCCGCGTCCGCGAGCCAAGTGCAGGGACAGCTGCCAGCGAGGAGTTACTCCTTCATAAATGAGCTGCAGTAACACCCGCATCCGGATGTGTATCATCCGCTTGATTCATGTCATTCTTCACAATGTTATGAAAGTTTGAGAGCTGATCCTCTGAGGCTATGCTGGAGAGTGAACCTGCAAAGAAATCTACCCCACTTTCCACTCCTATATTAGCGAGAAAATCAGCTAGCTTATTTCCTTCCCGCCTAGTGTGTTTGAAAGAAACCGCTTTGTGTTGAGAAAGCCATTTGTCAATTAGCTCAAGCCTTTGAGCCATTCTCCAACTGCTACTGACCTTGTGTGTGGGGGAATCCTGCATGATTTTTGTAACCATGTTTATGATGATTTGCGAGTCCCCTTCAATGATGAGTGGAAAAAAACCTCTGTCCTGAGCTAGGGTAAGACCTCACCATAATCCTTCGAGTTTCACTGAGTTGTTAGAGTTCCAGCGTTTTGAGCCGAGAAAGATCAGTAAAGGTGTACCATGATGATCTCTGAAGACTCCCCCAAATCCTGCTTTTCCTGGATTACCCTTTGACACTCCGTCAAAATTGAGTTGAGTCATGTTACTGGGCGGCGGAATCCATCTTGTCGGGATTTGGTTCCTCTTAGTAGGATTGTCTTTAGATGTAGGCAGTTGATTCAAATGAATTTTCCAGTTGGCCAAGACGGATTGTTCCTGTGGCAGTGTTGGAAAATCTCCTTGGGACCAGGCTTTAATGGATAGAGTTTCTTTAATGTTCTGGCGTAGCCTAGTCCAGATCTGCTCTATAGACATTGATTGGTCCTTGAAAACCCTGCGATTCCGCTCCTTCCAGATGTTCCACATCAGTAGACCAGGAATAAGCTGCCAAAGTGTGTTTAGGAGTTTGCTTTGATAGGGTGTTTGGCTCTAATTGCGAATAATAACTTTAATATCCCCATGCACTCTGCCTTCCTTTTGACATCGGAAGGTAGCCTTTTCCCACAACTTCTGTCCTATTTGACAAGTCTGCATTAGATGTAGAGCTGATTCCTCTACTTGCTTGCAGTTAAGACATATAGATGGGCCAGAAAAGCTTCTTTTTCTGAGGTTATCCCAAGTGAGAATTTTTTTATGACATAGGATCCAAAGAAAAGTGGACACCTTTGGCCAGTTAGAGGAGTCCCAGATTTTATTCCATAAGACATCTTTGATAATCCTTTCCTTGATGATTACATTGTATGCTTCCCTTGTGGTAAAAGTTCCCTTCTCTTCATATCCCCATCTGAGAATGTCCATTTCTTCTGAGGAGAGGATTTGCCGTTTTTGTAATTCTGAGGAGAGAGAGATCTGTGTTTGCTCAGAGCCATGCATTAGTATTAGTTTGACCTCCATCCATCATCTGTACCCTTGTGTGGAAGAAGGGTCCTAGAATTGATTGACTTTATCTAGCTGATTTATATCTTGCTCTGGTAAGGGAAGGTTAGAGAGAGTGTCCTTGATCTTTGGGAGCTACTGCCAGGAATCCTCCCAGAAACTTGCTGTATTGCCACTCTTAATTTCCCAGAAGCTATGCTGTTGTATTAGTTCCCTATGTTGAATGGCCGAATTCTAAATTACTGAGCCTGTAATTACTTCTGACATTCCAATTCTTTCTTCAATAGGGCTATTATTCGCATATTTGGTTGTCCATAGGGAGGCCCAGGGAGTGTTAGGATTTGTGAGCCATCTCCACCAAATTCTAGCTCCCATTAGCTCATTACTGTGCCCTGGATCTCTTAGCCCAATGCCACCAGCCTTCTTTGGAAGACAAACACTGTCCCATTTGACCAAAGCCTATTTTCGATTGGGACCTGAGCTGCCCTATAAGAAATTGTGTTGTAGCTTCTTTATATCCTTTAGAACCCATTTGGGAGCTGCTAGAATTGAGAAGAGATACAGGGGCATGGAGTGAAGAATGGCTTTAATGAGGACGAGTCTGCTGGCCATGTTAAGCGCTCTATGAGTCCACAGGAAGAGCCTCGCTTCTAGCTTTTCTAACAGGTCTTTCCAAGAGGAATGCTTGAGAGCCGAGGCCATTAAGGGCGCTCCAATGTATTTAGAAGGAAGAGATGCTATGGTAAAACCAAGGATGCGGGCTATGGCTCTTTGGGTGGGGGCAGGGGTATTGAAGAAAAAGATTTGAGATTTGACTTGATTAATAAGAGCTCTTGAAGCTTCAGAGAAGTTCGATAGGATGGTTTTGAGAAGGCGAGCTTCTTGAACAGAGGGATGGCCAAAAAGCATGTTATCTTCTACGAATTGCTGATGAGAGAAGGTATGAGAATTGAGAAAAGATAAGCCCTTGAGACGCCGGGAGTACAGAGCATATTTGATGCTTCTACCTAGTCCTTCTGCCATAATAACAAAAAGGAAAGGTGAGAGGGGATCTCCCTGCCTGATACCCCTAGAAGGACGGAACGTGGGCGAAGGGATACCATTGATAAGCATAGAAAAGAACAAGGAAGAAAGAATATTGACAACCCATCTAACCCAGGAAGGGGCAAAGCCAAAGGCAGTTAAGATTTTTTGAATGTAAACCCAGCTTAAGCTATCAAAAGCTTTAGATAAATCAATTTTAAGCATCATACCTGGTTTTTTTGATTGCTTCAAAGAGTGGATTATTTCATGAGTTAAAATAATACCATCCGTGATCTGCCGACCTTCTACATAACCAGATTGCTCCGACGAAATAATGAGAGGGAGCAAAGGTTTTAGTCTGGTAGCTATAACTTTAGAGATAATCTTGTAGATGATGTTGCAGAGAGCAATCGGTCTATACTTGTCTGGAGTATTGGATTCCTCTGCCTTGGGGATTAAAGCAATGAAGGTTGCATTCAGCCCTGGGTACATCCATCTTAAAGTGCGTGATTCTTCTACAACTTGCCAGACTTCCAATTTGATTAGATCCCAGAAGTTGTGAAGAAAGTTGGAGGTGAATCCATCTGGACCCGGTGCTTTTCCTGCTTTCAACTGATACACAGCATTCTCGACCTCCTGAAGGCTTGTGGGCTTAAAGAGGAGAAGATTATGCTCCTCTGTGATTAATTTTGGAATGTTCCTTAGAACTTTTTCAATATCAGATGCTCTATTTATGTTGGGCTCTTGATGGGCTTGTTTGAAGTATCTTAGAAACTCCTCTTCAATGCCTTCGTGCGTCTCAATTCTGGCTCCCTATTCATTTTCGATGTGGGAGATGTAGTTGTTCATTCTGCGCTGCACTGTGGTTCTGTGAAAAAAAATTGTGTTTTTTCCCCATCCTTC
>Ga0068629_1000346_pt1 | contig 13107 bp, 8 predicted proteins | sample InSIn3gowninarea_FD_77432 | JGI IMG/M metagenome (GOLD analysis project Ga0068629, IMG submission 77432) | Clean room microbial communities from NASA Spacecraft Assembly Facility at Jet Propulsion Laboratory, Pasadena, California, USA -... ...
GAAAATTATCAAAGTCATTGATTTTTACATTAATCCTAATCAGCTTTTTATCTAGCTATATATCTTTACCAGTAAGTAATCTAACTAAGTCCATAGAATTGCAGATGTTATCACCAAAATTAACTGCAAGTTTTAATCAAACCCTTTAATCTTTTGTTATTTATAATGTAATAAATATTGCTTTTATTCTCACAAGATTGTAAGTTAATTTAATTCTGATTATTTCAAAAATCCTGTATCAGCATAATACCTGTTTTTACTTATTTCCTTTCTTTGTGCAAAATATATTGTGGTTTAGGTAAAATATTAATTTCACAAAACTTGTAAAGTGCATTCACTAAGTTTACAAATAATTATATTTTAACACTTAATTGTACATTTTACATTCTAATTATTCATGTTCAACTGGTCAATATTCATGTTCGTCAGGTAGTTGTTCCTGTTTGTCTAAATATTAATTAAATACTATATATGGTTAGTACATTTGTATATTCCTAATATCTATAGTAGGGGAATTATACAAATGTTTATAAGCTATTTAATTGGGGCTATCAGTAAAATGGGGTTTAACTTTAAATTTGAAAAGTTATTAGAAAATGAGTTTTTATTAATTTCATTAGAACCGGAGTTAACTATATTACAACTTACCTGGAAGCAACACCCAAACTCGGAACAATTTAAAAACGGTTACCGCTTAGGAATTGAATTAATGCTGAAACACGGCGTTAAATATTGGCTCAGCGATTCTATAAAGATAAATTATGTAGAAGCGGCTGATCAGCTTTGGTTTTCCATGAAATTGCGCCCATTACTCAAAAGCGGTAAGCTGCATAAATTTGCCAATGTAATGAACCTGAATAATTATCTAATGACGGATACTACTTTGGTCTACGAAAATCCTGAGCAGGAAAGGGAGGAGGCTAAAGCAAACTTTCATATTCTATTTGACTTAGAATCTGCTTACCTCTGGCTGCTGGAAGATAACGATAACCCTAAAAGTATTTAGTGCGCTTTAATTTATTTAGGTTTGATTAAATTCATATAGCTTAATAATTTAGTTTCTAAAAGGCTAAATATCATACTCAAACTGCCAAATAATTCTTATAATTTAGCAGCTATGGAAATGCAAGGCAAATGGATTAAAGATGACGAGGGATTTATGGAGTTTGATTCTTCTACCATACAACGCTTATACGAAACCATAACCGACAAATACCACCAAGTATATAACCGTTATCTAGATGACTTGGATGATGATGAAGCTTACTATAAAGCCTTAGCTGACGGGTACGAAATGGTAAAGATATATAGCTAGATAAAAAGCTGATTAGGATTAATGTAAAAATCAATGACTTTGATAATTTTCATCAGCTCTTCGGCGAAGATATACAGTATTACTTACCACAAAGGCATTTATTACTAATCCCAAAAGGAAAGATTGTCCGGCGAATATAAATCTAATCACCGGAATAGCAGTACTTGTAATTATTCTGCTGAACGGGTATTATTTAGAAAATACTTTTAACGCAGAGATAGAGTAGAATTTTGAATTAATATCGATGCGTAACAGCCGTTAAAGTAAATCCTGGAAGTGGTTAGATAAATGCAGCCATTGGCATTTATCTAACCACTTCCAGGATATTAGTTGCTTTTACTTATGCAGGTACTCGTAGTTGCTACTTTGTTTACAGTTAGCGCATCTGTACTTTTTATACTGGACATCTTTACCAAATTTTACGGTACTTTTACCCCTACCCCAAAATTCATGGGGGTACTCATTTATTATTGGCAGTCATTATTTTACTTATTTGGCAAAATAACAGCGGCTAATAAAAAGATTAATTAACCAGATTAATGTATATTATTCTTATACCAATCTCTGATTATTACTCCGAAAAAAACAATCAACAGCGGACTTCCGACAATAAAAATAAGCGTAACTGTTGACATGTTTTAGAGTTGAATTATAGTTGCTAAATTGACTTATTTGGTGTTGCAACTACTGCACCCGTAACATTTCGTTTGTGCAAAAAAGGCCAATTAGTCTCTTCCGTTTCTCGTATTGGGCAACAGCAAGGTTAAGTTTCTTTAGTTCCTGTGCTTCTTTGCTGCCGTTTTTAGCATTAGATAATGCGGTAAGACGACGGGTTACTGCTTCAAATTCTTGGTCGGTGAAAATAGATACGCGTTTCATTTTGTTTATATTTAATTGTTATGTTTATATTGTAATTATGATTCAAATATATAATTACTATATATGACCGTGCTAATATTTAGATGAACTGAAATCTTTAGCAGTTGAACTTAACAATTAACTCGTTAAACAGGCAAATAGGGATAATGGATTAATTGTACTATTTATATATTTAATATAAACAAATATTGTTTACAAATTTTAGGCTTAACTATTAAAGCATCTAATAATTTTATCAGTATCAAAGCACGATTAATTAAGCTTCTAATTTAACTTCTTCGGTATCCAACAGAGCTAAGCCATCTTTTCCTTGCATTAATCTTCCTTTCAGTATTTATAGCATTAGCTTTCATTAACGTCTGCGTAGCCTTGTTGCTAAAATAAAGGCCTGTACTCATGCGCAAATAACTTAGTACTTACTAAACAAATAGAAAAGTTATTACTATTAAACACGACTTTTCGATTAACACAAACTTCTAGATCAGCATATTTTAAAATTTAGCAAAAAACAAGTTTTTTGCTAAATTTTAATTATTAATAATTATATATTTGTGTTCCAGATCGCAAATACTATGATAGTATCTCCGGCCCGCTACTTTAAATAAGGGCTAAATTCCTTTCTTCATTATTATTATGGTAGTTCTCAACTACTAATCAATCTTCCTTGTCTTATTAATTTTATTGCTATGATATTATCTGGAGTTTCCCGGGAGAAGTTGTCTCATTTGTACAGTATTATAAAAAAGTCTTTGCAGGGCGAAGAATTGGATTTCACGATCGGTAGCATTAGAAGCGCCGTCATATTGCTCGCCATTCCAATGATGCTGGAAATGATGATGGAGTCGGTTTTTGCCTTGGTTGACTTATACTTCGTGGGGCATTTGCCTAATAGTAGCTACGCCATTCAAACGGTAGGTTTAACAGAATCGGTGCTAGCTATTGTATATTCTTTGGCTATGGGTATTAGTATGGCCGCAACTGCCGTGGTCTCCCGACGAATTGGCGAGAAAGATCCGGCGGCGGCGTCTAAAGCGGGTGTTCAGGCTATTTTACTAGCTACTGCCATTAATGTAGCAATCAGTATTTTTGGTTTTGTTTATGCCACTCAAATCCTGATGTGGATGGGTGCCTCTCAGCCGGTTGCCCTACACGGCACTGCATTTATGCAGATTATGATGAGCAGTAGCTTATTTATAACCTTGCTGTTTTTGATAAACGGAATTTTCAGAGGTGCGGGCAATGCTGCAATTGCCATGAAAAGTTTATGGGTGGCTAATATTACCAATATTATTTTGTGCCCGATTCTGATAAACGGCTTTGGCCCTATACCGGCGTTTGGGCTTACCGGGGCGGCTATTGCTACAACCATCGGCCGGGGTGCCGGCGTAGTTTACCAGATTTATTATTTATTAAATGGTAAAAGCGCTTTAAAAATAGTTGTTTCTTACTTTAACCCAAGTTGGCAGCAAATTAAAGCTTTAATAAAAATTGCTACTCCCGCCGTACTGCAGTTTGTAATTGCTTCGGGCAGTTGGATATTTCTGGCGCAATTAGTGGCTGTAACCGGCGGCGATCACGGCTCGGCGGGTTACCAAACGGCTTTGCGTTTGCTCATGTTTTTTATGTTACCAGCCTGGGGCTTAAGTAATGCTGCTGCTACCTTGGTAGGACAAAACCTGGGGGCTAAGCAATTACAAAGAGCTGAGGAATCGGTTATGAAAACGGCTAAGTACAATGTTATGTACATGCTGGGGGTAACAATTTTGTCGCTGGCGGGTGCAAGTTTATTGGCTTCGTTTTTTACCAACGACCAACAAGTACAGGTTATAGCCATCCGGGCTATCCGGATTATGAGTGTAGGCTACGTTTTCTATGGCATTGGCATGGTATTAATGAATGCTTTTAACGGGGCCGGCGATACCTGGACTCCTACCTGGATTAACCTGGCCGGATTCTGGTTTTTACAGATTCCCTTAGGTTACTTTTTGGCGCAATATTTAGATATGGGTCCGGATGGAGTGTTTATTGCTATTCCGGTGTCCGAAACTACCATATCTATCGTTGGCTTTATAGTATTCCGAAAGGGCCGCTGGAAGAAAACAAAGGTTTAGGTATTTAGGATGACCAGGTTTAATTCGTATTATATATGTTGCTGAACTTAACTAAATAATAGATTACAACCGATGTTAGACAAGAAATAGAATATGAATTTTTTATAATCTCAGTTTTAAAATAATCTTAACAGTTGTTTACTAATAAGATTATTTTGCAAGACCAAAGCAAGTGTATAATAACTTATAAATTTTGAATTTAGCCTAAACAAGTAGAAGCGTTAAAATTTTTATGATTTAGAGTAATAATTAGGCAGAGTGTTAAAAAGCTTCTCAGAAAAGAGAAGCTTTTTAACAGAATTCAGAATATAATCGAGAATGCTTAAGCGATTATTAATTATGGTTTTTCTATCAACATTCTTCTGGTTTCAACTGATACTCCTTTAATAAATAAAACGCAAGAATAAGATCCGGCACTAAGTGTTGCAGTATTTATTTCTATTGAACCGGAATTGTTCAATGCAATTTGCCTTACCTTCTTACCTGATGCATCATAGATCACCAATTCAGCTTTATCTGAATTTGCTGGTAATGTATAGGAGATATTTGCAATATTTTGACTAGGAGTAGGATATGGATTACTCATATAAGAAGTTCCGGTAGGTTTTAATGTACCCGTGGTATTAAGATTTTGGGACATCTTATGTACCAATTCGGTTAACTCCACAATTTTAGCTGCTTGTTCCTGTATTTTTAGGTCCTGCTCTTGCATGCCCTTTATTATTAAAGGAATTAGCTCTGTATAGTTTACGGCTTTAGTATTTAAGATTTCAGTTAATCCCTGTTGTTGATTTGCCGATGGTTCTTCACTTACGATTGCTGGTGATCCATCCGCCGTTGGTTTTATTACTTTTGGTTCATTATTAGTTTTTGTATCTAAATTTACTACCAAAGGTGCCTCGCTTACCAGATTAGGCAATATTTGCTCCAAATCCTGTGCTATTAAACCATAATGATTTCCTTGAGGTAACCGAAGTGATGCATATTTACCATCGTCACGAAACTCATACTTTCTAGGTTTTAATTTGTTTAATATACTCATTGCATCTCCAAACTCCTGAATGTTTTTCTTTAAATTCTTATCACTTGTATGGTATGAATTATAAGTGTAAACTTTCCCTTCAAATACACCTGCATAATAATTAGCAGCAGTAGACAAGGTTCTAGCCCAGATGCCATGGCTTGAAGTGGAAGAAAAATACCCCCCGATGCCGCTAGAACTAGCGCCATATACACCATAGTTGCTGGAACTAATGCCAGAAGCGCCAAGACCGCTGCTGCTGTAGCCATATATACCATAACTACTACCAGTGCCATAAGTGCCGGTATTACTGCCACTACCATAAATACCAAATGAGCCACTCCCAAACACACCGGTACTACTACTAATGCCTCGTACTCCGTAACCATTACTAGAATTTCCGTACAAACCATAAGTAGCTCTGCTTCCATAAACACCATAAGTACCTCCAGTGGCATAAACGCCATAACTTCCGGAGCTTGCAGTACCAGATGCATATACACCGTAAGTAGGCCCATAGGAATAAGTACCTCCTGAACTGCCATAGCTATAAGTACCCCAAGAACCAGCATAGTTGTAAGAGGCAGTTCCATAATCCTGAACATAAAGACCTTGAGTAATAGTAGCGCCCCCAACTACATGCAATTTATAAGACGGAGTATTTGTACCTAGTCCTACATTTCCAGAAACATATAATCCATTTGCAGGAGGTGTGGACGCAGAGCCCACACTAAGGCCTCCACTTCTATGTGCAAAAAGCTTAGTTGTACCATTTACCTGTACTCGAAGCGGGTCCTGGCTAGTAGTACTATTAATCTGGAACTTTGAAGTTGGAGCAGTAGTGCCCACTCCAACTAGGCCTGAAGAAGTAATCCTAATCCTTTCTAAGTTGCTAGTAAACAGTCTCAGGTTAATGGCATTGGTAGTTCCAAGTTTAGAAGAGCTGGTAGCATTACTATTACCAGTTAAGCTCCAATAAGGAGAAGAGTTCTGGGCGTGAGCCAAAATTACTAGATAAAAGAAGACATAAATAGATAAGAAAAGCTTTTTCATAATTATGAATGTAAATGTGGGTAAAGAATTTGAAGTGTTATTACTTCTGTAGAAAGGTAGATAAGGAAGTTCCTCAAGCATGAACATACCTAGGAACTACAGGGGAAGGAGAGGGTTTTAACTCAATTAGTTTAATTATATAATAAATATAAAGACTTTTTTTAACGCAAGCAATACCTATTTTTCATTATTTTTAATTGAAATTCAAGGTAACTTCGCATCTAAAGCTATTATTATAAAACTATTAGCTGATCTTATTCTTTAGTAGATATTAAAACTATTGTTAGTTATAATGTCTATAAAACTTTATCTTGTCGGAGCAATTTACAATATACTTGCACTAATATTCTTTGTGAAAAACCTAACCAATACAGCGCATAAATCAGGTAAAATACAGCTTGCGTTTTAAATATACCGTTGCATAAGTATTTTCGGGCCGAGGTAATAACTGGCTTTTGTATTACTAAAAATTTACTATGTTTTCGTATCCTGCTTATTATTTCCTGATCTTCCAAAACAATACAGTTTTCATTAAATCTGCCGCACTGTAGGAAAACTTGTTTATTTACGAAAAGGCTTTGATCGCCAAACCTAAAACAGTTTAGATTGAAGCGGGTAAACCAGCAATTTAATTTTAAAAACCAATGCAAATAATCGAATTTTAACTGAAAGCAACCACTATTATAACCAGCTGCTACGGCCTGCAAAATATCCGTTGAAAAACTCTTGGGCGGTATGGTATCGGCGTGCAGAAAATATAATATAGGGCCGGTTGCCATTGTTGCAGCCTCGTTCATTTGGGCCGCCCTACCCTTCTGGCTACAATTTATAACTTTCGCACCCGCATTTGTGGCTATTTCCGTAGTATTATCAGTACTGCCTCCGTCCGCTACAATTATTTCAACTATATGTGGCGAGGTCAAATAGCTGATTGTCTTTTCTATTTGGCTGGCTTCGTTATAAGTAGGTATAATTACACTAATTTTCAAGGACTATATTTTAAGGCAGTAGTATATTATATTAATACATTATGTATTAAAAGCTAAATATTTAGTAATATAGTCAATTTCGGCAGCATATATTTTAATAATTTCGCCGGAACTTAATTAAACTTTTGCCGTTTTTGTGCCTGTATTAGATAAATAATTTAAGCGTGCATTTTGTATAAGTGCATCAATCAGAATGAATAAACTTTACACTACATTATTTTTTGCGCTTGCCCTTACTTCACCGGCGTTAAAAGCCCAAGTTGCTGATTCTATGCAAACTAACGGCAATTTGAAAGAAGTTACAGTTACGGGTTATATTTCAAAACTGCCTTTATTAAAATCACCAGCTTCGTTAAACGTGCTTAATGCGCGCCAAATACAGCTGCAAGCAGAAGAATCTTTATTGCCCGCCCTGAATGCGCTGCCGGGCGTGCGTATGGAAGAAAGATCACCGGGCAGCTACCGGTTATCGTTGCGGGGTAGTTTATTAAGGTCGCCTTTTGGGGTACGCAACGTTAAAGTCTATATCGATGATTTTCCGCTGACGGATGCGGGCGGTAATACTTACCTGAATTTAATTGATACTCGCAGTATAGAAAGATTGGAAATACTGAAAGGGCCGGATGGCAGCTTGTTCGGGGCTAACTCGGGCGGCGTAGTTTTAATTGATGCTACTGGGCAACTAGTAGAAGATAAAAAACTTTCTTTAGGCGTTAACAGCGGTTCTTACGGTTTATTTCACGAAAATATAGCTTTACAGAAGCAATCCGGCAATTCTCAGTTTAGCTTGCACCAGGCTTTTCAAAGGTCAGACGGTTACCGCGAGAATTCAGCTTTGCGCCGGCATTACTTACAGGCTTCGGAGCGTTGGCAATATAATTCGCGCAACCAACTTAAGCTTTTTGCTTTCTTTGCCGACTTAAGATACCAAACGCCGGGTGGCTTAACGCTCAATCAGTTCAATGAAAATCCGCGCCAAGCCCGACCAGCTGGTGGACCAAATCCGGGAGCAGTGGAACAACAAGCCCGGATAGAAAACCAAACGTGGTTTGGCGGCATCTCCCACGAATCAAACATTACCGATAAACTTCGCCACGTAATTGCCGTATTTGGTTCCCATACCAATTACCGGAATCCGTTTATTACCAATTACGAAATCAGAGATGAAGCTAATTACGGGGCCAGAACTTATTTGGAACTAAGCGGTGATGCAAGTGCTGCTATAAACTGGAAGTGGAACCTGGGCCTGGAATACCAAAGCGCTGATCAGGAAATACGTAATTATACGAACACGCGCGGTATTAAAGGCGATATTCAGGCAGCCGATGCTTTAGAAGCAAAGCAACATTTTTATTTTACCCGCTTTTCTGCTGATATCTACTATAAATTAACCGCCGAAGCTGCCGTTAGTCTAAATTATTATCAATACGATTTTAGAGGTTTAATCATCGCGCCGGATGCGCTTAAAGGTAAAAGAAAATTTTCGCCGGCCTGGATGCCGCGTTTGGGCTTGGCCTATGCCGTACATCCCAATCTAGCTTGGCGTGCTTCGGTTAGCCGCGGTTATTCGCCACCTACTATTGCTGAAATACGACCATCCAATACCATTATTAACGCGGCACTGGAAGCCGAAAACGGTTTAAATTATGAAACAGGTTTCCGGTATAGTTCATCTAATAATCGTTTTCAGGTAGATGCCTCGGTTTTCAATTTCCGGCTGAGGGAAGCTATTGCCCGCCGGGTAGATGCCAGCGATGCCGAATACTTTGTAAACGCCGGCGGCACGAACCAACTAGGCGTAGAATCATTAATATCGGCCTGGCTCATTCAGCCCCGTGAAGCAGGTTTTATAAGAGGTTTACAGTGGACCAACAGTTATACGTACAGCCATTTTCGGTTTAGTAATTATAACAATGCCGAAAATGATTATTCGGGCAACAATCTCACCGGCGTTCCGCAACACGTAGTAGTTTCGGGTTTGGTATTAAACTTACCGGCTTCTCTTATATTATCATCGCAGTATAACTACACCGATCGCATTCCTTTAAATGATGCTAACAGTGCATTTGCGGATAGCTACCATTTGGTGCAGGCTAAAATCAGGTGGCAGACATTGCAGAATGAGAAACACCGCTTGGAGTTTTTTGCCGGCGCCGATAATATACTTAACCAAAAATACAGTTTGGGTAACGATATAAATGCTTTTGGCAACCGTTATTTTAATGCCGCGCCTTTACGTAATTATTATGCTGGTTTAACTTTTACTTTGTTGTAAAGAAGCTATAGGATTGTTGATTATAACTTTAGCTGGCGAAAGTTTAGAGCAGCGCAACTTGGGTCTAAATATACAAGCCAGTCTCTAACTTCCTGCCAGTCAAAGACTGGCTTGTATATTTAAAGATTAGATTTAATCTGGCAAGAGTGGAAGTTAACAGTAAATCATAATACGAGTATATTGTTTTTTCTTCCCTAATTAACTGTTAGTGAAGTTTATAATATACATATGTATCTGAAATTTAGGAAATTAAACTTTTAAGTTCTTTCTTTTGAAAGATTACATCTTTCAATGCTTTGGTGCATGGTGCAGATAGTCAGATACCTCCTAAGTTGCCTCAAGGCCGACGAGCCCCGTTTGGTCATGGGAGTAGGTGCCCTCTATAAGGGCTGCTCATCTTTCCTTTCCTCGCTCCGCTACGGAATGTTGCTAACCGCAACACCGGAAACCTGAAAGGCCCTCATCGCCCAAACTGATGAGGTTTGCCCGTAGCACCTGCTCTTCTTTTAATTCTTAGGTAATTTAAGTTAAAAATCTTCCTCTTTCGCGAGCGTCTTCGCTCGTGAATTCCATTGCTTAGGCCTCTGGCCTGTGTAAATTTAGCCTGAAAACTTCTATAGCAAGAGAAATATTCTATTAACATTCGCTTAAACTGATGGGAATATTAATGGCAAGCCCACCTTCCGAAGTTTCCTTATACCTTGAATTCATATCCTGAGCAGTATCCCACATGGTTTTTACCACATCATCAAGAGTCACTTTTGCATTTTCGGGATTACTATGTAGTGCCAGCTGCGCGGCGGTAATTGCTTTAATGGCTCCCATCGTATTCCTTTCGATACAGGGTATCTGCACCAAACCGCCCACCGGATCGCAGGTTAAGCCCAGATGATGTTCCATGGCTATTTCGGCTGCCATTAAACATTGTTGCGGGCTACCTCCCAGTACTTCGGTGAGTCCTGCTGCTGCCATGGCTGAAGAAACCCCAATCTCAGCCTGGCAGCCACCCATAGCCGCCGAAATGGTAGAGCCTTTTTTAAAGATGCTGCCTACTTCCGCCGCCGTTAACAAAAAACTAATTATTTTATCTTCCCGGTCACCATTGCAAAACATAACGTAATACTGCAGTACTGCCGGAATTACACCCGCTGACCCATTAGTAGGAGCCGTTACTACCCGGCCAAAAGCGGCGTTTTCCTCATTTACTGCCAAAGCAAAGCAACTTACCCAATCAAGAATAGAATGAAAGTTACTACCGGCAGCCTTGATTTGTTCTGCCCAGTTTCCCTGGTTAAAAGTCCGGTCTTGTAATAATTTTTTGGTGATTTCTGATGCCCGACGTTTTACGCGCAGCCCACCCGGCAACTCTCCTGCTGAAGTGCAACCGCGATAAATACAATCAACCATCGTTTTATAGATATTCAGCAAACCAGACCTGATCTCTTCTTCACTTCGCCAGTACTTTTCATTCTGGAAAACTATTTCAGAAATGCTTTTATTTGTATTTTTACACCAGTTTAATAATTCTGCGGCATAATCAATGGGGTATGGTAATGGGGCAGCAACCACCTCATTATTTACCTTGTCGATCTCTCCTTCTTTTGTAATAAACCCGCCGCCAATAGAATACCATGTTTCTGTATAGGTACTCGTATCGCCTATTTCCGCAGTAAAAATTATTCCATTCGGGTGATAAGGCAAGGATTCCTGGTAATGGAAAACAATACCTGATACCGGATTAAAATGAACCGGATATTTAGCCAGAAGCAACAAGGTTTGCTTATTATTTATTTGGGTTATAATTCCCGGAATAGTGCTGGTATCAATTACAACCGGATCAAAGCCACTTAGCCCCAGCATAACGGCGGTATCGGTGCCGTGCCCTTTTCCTGTTTTTGCCAGCGAGCCATAGAGATGAACCTGAATGGATTGCACCTGCAAGAGTAAGTCGTTCTGCACCAGATTTTGCACAAATTGCCTGGCGGCCTTCCACGGGCCTAAGGTATGCGAACTGGAGGGCCCTACGCCAATTTTAAAAATATCAAAAACAGAAATGCGTTCTTCTACCACCACAAAGCTTAGTTAATTTGCAAAGGTAATAATGATAATCTCAGCTTCACATTCTGGTTATTCATACTTACTCACAAAACATACTGGTTTAATAAAGAACGGCTTTCCTGCCTGGATAATTTCACATCATAAAGGTAATAGCAAATAATATTTATTTAGAACTTAGAAGCTCTATAGTAATTGGGGTAAAAGCATTATTAGTCGGTATTCGCCAATGGTGGTGTTATCATCGCCAATTAGGTGGCTTCGTCAAACTTCTCTTATTTTCTATTCATCTTAAGAGAATTTAAAACATAGAATAGTTTCTTTTACAATATCTGAATACTTATAATTTTCGGAATACAACTTTAAGGTTTAAAATCAGGTTTAGGTTATTAATGCCAGCCAGCGCTAACCATATATATTTTCTTTACGTTCCTGAGTAATAGATTTAGTATTAAAATAATTCTATTAATTATTATGGCTCTGTAACTCACTCTAAACCTTAACCAAATTATGAAATCATGGATTAAAACTTTTACGCTGACGGCAGTTTGTGCGGGTCTGGCATTTAGCTGCAGCAAAGACGATGACTTTTGGGATGCTTTTATTCCCGAAACTGATGACGAACCTACTTCTACCCAAATAAACGGTTATATATTTAGACCGGCCCTGGTACCAGCCACTACCGAGAATGTGCAACGCTTAAAAGTACCGGCTGGTTTTACGGTAAATAAATTTGCGGAAGAACTTGGTAAACCCCGCATTTTGGTAACCAGCAGTACCGGCCAGGTATATTACTCCGATCGGGATGCCGGTGTGGTGGTGATGCTCCGCGATACTAACAGCGATGGCCTATCGGATACCAAGCAAACGGTGGCGAACATAAAACAAGCGCACGGCCTGTTTATTCATAATACTAAAATGTATATTGCTGCCGTACGCGAAGTGTATGTGGCCGATATGAACATGGATGGCACCTTGCAGCAACCCCGGATGATTATTGATAATTTGCCGGATGGCGGTCAGCACCCGAACCGTACCCTTGCTTTTGGACCTGACAACAAGCTCTACATTACGGTGGGCAGTACCTGTAATTCCTGCGACGAACCCAACAACATGAATGCTACCATTGTACAGGCCAACGCCGACGGCTCTAACCTAAAAGTATTTGCGAAAGGCTTGCGCAATACCATTGGTTTTGGCTGGCATCCGGAAACCAGCGAAATGTGGGGCATGGACCACGGCATAGATTGGTTGGGCGATGACGAACAGAAAGAAGAAGTAAACCTGCTAAAATCGGCGGCAGATTATGGCTGGCCTTATATTTACGGCGAAGGCAAGTACAACCCCGGCGACCGGCCGCCCGGAGACACTACGTATCAGCAATATTTACAAAAAACTACTTTACCTAC
>Ga0068629_1000348_pt1 | contig 13102 bp, 10 predicted proteins | sample InSIn3gowninarea_FD_77432 | JGI IMG/M metagenome (GOLD analysis project Ga0068629, IMG submission 77432) | Clean room microbial communities from NASA Spacecraft Assembly Facility at Jet Propulsion Laboratory, Pasadena, California, USA -... ...
AGCACATTCCACAACCGGAATATTAAATCCTTTAATAATTCTTTTTATATCCGGCAATGCGCTGAGAAGGTCTTCCGGTGCTTCCTGGCGGTTGGCTTTGTATTCTACAAAATCAGTATGGCGGTCGGTTGGTCCATCAGAATCAAAGGCCACAGCAAGGTGAGTAGGTCTTTCTTTATTGATAAGGTCAAAAAGTGTATTTGTAAAACCGAATTGCGCATTCGTATTGCGGCCTTTAGAGGTAAAGCGCGGATTGCGGATCAAAGCGTAGTAGGCACGGTAAATCAGGGCGAAAGCATCCAGTAAAAACAATTTTTTGCTCATCGTGCGAAGTTAGGGAGTATGGGGGTACGAGCGAAAGGGCAAGGAACCCTTTTAGCCGGCATCTTAAGAATTCGATTAGAAATGTACCAGGATTATGTGGTTACTGTTTCAGTTCCGTAAGCTTTTTTTGCATGGTGAACATCTCATCTCTTAATCTTGCTGCTTCCATAAAATCAAGGTCCTTCGCAGCTTTTTCCATTTCTTTTTTAATCCTGGAAATCGCTTTTTCCATTTGCGGGATGGTGATATATACTTCTTCATCCTCGGCAGCTACGCTTGAACTTTTGCCGGTGGCAGCATATGGCGAGTCAGGGTTATACCCCTTTATTTCCAAAACGGATGTCTGCGCAAAAACCTGGTCTTTACTTTTAATAACGGTTCTAGGCGTGATACCGTGTTCGATATTATAAGCAATTTGTTTTTCTCTTCTGCGATTTGTTTCATCTATCGTACGCTGCATGCTTTCTGTCACCTTTTCTGCATAAAAGATGACCAGTCCATCCACATTTCTTGCGGCTCTTCCGGCAGTCTGAGTTAATGATTTTTCGTTACGAAGAAAACCCTCCTTATCAGCATCCAGGATAGCGACCAGTGACACCTCTGGCAGATCCAGACCTTCTCTCAATAAATTTACGCCGACGAGCACATCAATTTCTCCCAACCTCAACTGCCTGAGAATCTCAACTCTCTCAAGTGTGTCTACTTCACTATGAATATATTTTGATTTGATATTGATCCGGTGGAGATATTTGTCCATTTCTTCAGCCATTCTTTTCGTCAGCGTTGTTACCAAAACACGATCTCCTTTTTTTACGCGGATATCGATTTGGTTCAAGAGGTCGTCCACCTGGTTTACAATTGGCCTCACCTCGATTGGTGGTTCCAGCAGACCGGTCGGCCTCACTACTTGTTCAACAACAACGCCACCGGTTTTTTCAAGTTCGTAATCGCCAGGTGTTGCAGAAACATAAATCGTTTGGTTAAGCATCGATTCAAACTCGTGAAAATTCAAAGGGCGGTTATCGAGAGCACTGGGTAGCCGAAATCCATAATCCACCAGGATGAGTTTTCTGCTCCTGTCTCCGCCATACATGCCGCTAATCTGCGGTACCGTTTGATGGCTTTCATCTATCACACATAAAAAATCTTTTGGAAAATAATCAAGAAGGCAGAATGGCCTGGATCCGGGTACCCGCCGGTCAAAAAATCTTGAATAGTTTTCTACGCCATTGCAATAACCAAGTTCCCTGATCATTTCAACGTCATAATTCACCCTTTCGCTTAAACGCTGTGCTTCTATAAACTTTCCGCTTTGTTTAAAATATTCCACTTGTGATGCACATTCATCCTGTATTTCATAAAGTACCTGTTGCAACATATCTTTTGGCGCCAGGTAAAGATTGGCGGGGAAAATGGCTGCATGATCGACTTTTGTAATGCGTTTACCGGTAGATAACTCCAGCGTTTCTATGCTTTCTACTTCGTCGCCGAAAAAGCTAACCCTGAGGCCATAATCAACATACGGTAAATTGATGTCTACCGTATCACCTTTAACGCGAAAACTTCCTCTTGCAAAATCTCCCTGCGTCCTGTTATAGAGTGCGTTCACCAGGCCATGTAAGAAGCCTTGCCTGGATGTAACCTGTCCCTGCTGCACCCTGATAATTCCATTTTCAAATTGCGCCGGGTTACCTATACCGTAAATACAGCTGACGCTGGCAACAACAATAATATCTCTTCTTCCACTCAATAACTGTGTGGTAGCATGTAAGCGAAGTTTATCCAGCTCCTCGTTAATAGAAAGATCTTTTTCTATATAGGTATCACTAACGGGCATATACGCTTCAGGCTGGTAGTAGTCGTAATAGCTTACGAAGTAACCGACAGCGTTATCAGGAAAGAACTGTTTAAACTCTCCGTAAAGCTGCGCAACCAACGTTTTGTTATGGGTGAGTATAAGCGTTGGGCGCTGCACATTCTGGATAACATTTGCTATGGTGAATGTTTTTCCGGAACCGGTTACACCCAGTAAGGTCTGATGTTTCTCCCCTTCCAGTAATCCTTTCGTTAGTTCAGCTATAGCCTGTGGTTGGTCCCCGGCAGGTGTAAAGGGAGAATGGATTTTAAATGCCATGAAAAATCTTATTGTCTGGATCCCAAATTAGGGAATATTCTTTTTGATTGTGGTAGTATCTGACCTGGATCTGCCCAGGGAATCTGCAACAGGTTTTTCTGTTTTCTTTTTTGAGACATTAATCGTGTCAGCGACCGGTTTCTGAGTTTTGTTTTTTGATAAATCCAGCGAATCTGTTTCAGGTTTGTTTTTAAGAGCCAGTTTAAACGGATCCCAGCTTATTTTTGCTTTTCCCTGGTCACCGGTTTTAGCTCTTAGCCAAAGGCTCACTCCTGTTTTGCTTTCCACACCTTTGTTCACCAGTTCCTGGTCTTCATCTTTTTTCTTGAGATTACTCAATGGAATCTGGATACTCAGGTCGGTTCCTTTTTTTACATCATAAATACCTTCAACGAACATGGTAAGTACCGTAGACTGAATTTCCATCCGGTTCACTTTGATTCGTGAGCCGTCGACGTCAAGCTGGTCTTTTAGTTCTGCAAATTTTATGTCAGAAAAATCACGGTTCTTAAAAGCAGTTTCAGAGATTTTTTGCACAGGTTCAAAATTGATGAGCCTTCCATCTTTAAGACTAATGATGATAGTTCCTTTCAGGCTGTTCTCAAGTACTTCCGCCTTATCCGTAATTGCTGCTACGAGGGTTACTTTGGCTGTAAGGTTCCCTCTTAGATTTTTGTCCATGATTCCATCCTGGCCAAAATTATTGAATGAAGTAAATATCTGCTGGATATTTACATTCTTCATATCTGTATTCAGGTTGATAGAATTATATACATCTTCCTCTCTTAATGCTCCATTCAAGGCGAGGCTGCCCCCTGCATGGCTGACCATCACGTTTCTTAATGCGATTAACCGGTCAGTCAGCTTCAGATTGGCTGCGATATTAGTAGCATCGAATTTTTTGTACTTCAGCCGGTTCGCATTCAGCTGAAGTTCCACACTGCAATCTTTCAGCATTTTATCCAACTGGTTGGTTAGTTTGATGAATTTGCGGCGGGCAGAAACATTTTGTACGGCAACCGTTCTTTTTTGCAGAAAGCTGGTAAAATCGACGAGGTTCAGATTGGGAGACGAAATATTCCAGTTCAGGATAATTTTTTCAGGGTTCTCCTCAATCATCGTAAGCAGATTTTTTATGTTGCCGTTCATTACAAGGTTCGTACTTCCAGATTCTGCTTTCAGGCTTCTGACGTAAAGGTCCTGGTCAACGAACTCAAGCCTTCCACTGCAATTTGTCAGCGAAATTTTTCGGGGCACGTAATAGATTTTCGCATCCTGGAAACTGAGGTTACCAAAGATGCTTGCACGCGAACTATCACCTGGAATAATCGGTCCATGATACCGCACATTAACCGTGGAGTTGCCTTCGGTAAATGCAATCGTATTGCTGCCAAGTAATTCGTTAAGTTCTTTCATTGCAAATGCAGCGCGTACATCGCATTTCAATACCGGGTGTTCAAGATTTGTTATGGCTACACTATCAGCGTTTAGTTTTATTCCTTCCCAAACTCCATCGAATGCAGTAAACAGAAATCCGGAATTCTTGTCTACTCTTTTTTCCGCCAGCGACAACTGGTTTACAAAATGCGCTTTGAATGAAGCATTTGTAAATTCACCGATTGGCGTAGATAAGCCGCTGTTGTTTACTGCTGCATCAATCGTGATTAAAGGATTTTTGTTGGGACGCACAGAGCCATCGATCACGGCGGTCACATCAAGTGGTTCGATAATGTTGAAACTGTCCAGCTTACTGCTAATATTATAACTTACCAGTGAAGAAGCGTTCCTATAATGAACATCGCTGGTTTTAATTGTTAGTTTATATAATGGAGGAGGAGTTGAAAAATCAAACATACCTGTGAAAAAGAATGGATGTTTATCTATCCTGATCTCCGCATTTTTGAATGAAAGTTGTTTTGTATCCCTGGTCAACTGCAATTCGAAATGCCCATTCAGCGGTTTTTCTTTTGCAAAACTGCCGTTCGTAGTATTAAATGCCAGGCTATGCACCAACATTTCTGTCCGCACGTTGAAAAGAATGACCCTGTCCTTATTCTTAACAACACACTTTAATTTATCGACATCAAAATCATAAAGCTTTTTACGGTCGATGAAATCGATCGTTAGACGCACCTTGCTAAGTTCAATATCGGGGACATTTGAGCGCTTTGAACTTTTTCCATTATCCGTGCCATCACCTTTAAATATGTATTCATTACTGTAACCTGTACTATCACTAAACAGGTAGACGCTGCCATTTTCAACAATAACTTTACGGATCTCCGGGCTACCGGAAAATAAACTTAGAACAGCAAGTCGAATATAAACGTCGTCTGCATTGACAAAATCATGTTTGTGTGATTTCCAGAGACTGTCTCTTACCAGTACCTTTGAAAGATGGACTGAGACATAAGGGAACGTGCTGATCAGGCTGGGTTCGAGATCTCCAATGGTCACCTCCCCCTTTACTTTATTATTGATGAGGGTAGTAACTTTGGTAATAATCATTTTTTTATTCAAAAGCACGTAAGTCCAAACGAGTAACCATATAGCCAATAGAATGGCCAGTAGCCATGCAAAAATTCGCAGGGATCTTCGAAGTGTTATATTCAAAGTGAAGTTGTTTTATGAAACCGGCTTAGTATAGAGGAGTAATTCAAATAACGAACCAAGCCCGGAAGAGTTCAGATGAAGGGTGAATTTCCCTATATGAGGCAGGTTTAAGAGATTCGGTTGTCAAACCGGGGAATTCGTTGAGCCGCTGGTTTTTGACAACCTCTTTAGATAATCATTATAATCAGGCAATACAGAGTCATATTCCTGGTTCATTAAAGGTGAAGTAAACATATAGTCTGCAGTTGCTTTATCACAAGCTACTGGTATGTTCCAGACAACAGCAAGCCGCAGCAAGGCTTTAATATCAGGGTCGTGCGGTTGTGCTTCCATGGGATCCCAAAAGAAGATAAGAATATCGATCTTGCCTTCAGCAATTTTAGAACCTACCTGTTGGTCGCCCCCCAGCGGCCCGCTCATAAATTTTGTTACTGACTGGTCCAGTGCGTTTTCAAGCATAATGCCTGTTGTACCGGTAGCGTATAAGCGATGTTTGGCCAGTAGCTTTTGGTTTGCCATTGCCCAATCAATCAACGCTGTTTTCTTATTATCATGTGCTACCAGGGCGATATGTTTCCTGGCTTCAATTTTTCTAACTTCCATAAAGGCGATGGTTAAAGATACTCTTTATGCTTAGGCTTTTATTAACATTAAAAGTAAAATGTATCTGAGTTAATCCCGTTTCATAGAAGCATTTTTTGTTTACACTCATCCAGATTATCCTTTGATGAATAAACTTACTGCAATTTCATTCTGTTTTCTTCTTGCCTGTTTAGGTTGCCAGGGGCAGGATAGCAACGGATTTATTCCGGATACTGCAGTTGTATCTGAAATTTTTTTAAGTGCACAGCCCGATGCAAAGGATCATAAAAAGATCAGGTTGGAATGGTCGGGTAAACCGTTGAAAAGCGACAGGTTTTTTACAATAGAAAGAAGCAGGAACGCTAAGGATTTTGAAGTAATTGGTGTTATAAAGGGAAAACGGGAGCAATGGCATTTTGAGTTTATTGATGAGTTTCCGGCAACAGCTAATAACTTTTACCGGATTAAGACCATGCTTTCGGAAGAGAAGACAGTCTACTCGAAAATTATTTCCAGGGGAATTTCTGTGCCCGGATTTGCACGGTTTTATCCAAATCCTGCAGAAAGATACCTTATCGTAAGAACAGAGAGCCCGGTAGAGTTGAAGATTACCGACCAGCTTAATAAAGTGAGAATCAGTAAACAACTGGACATCGGATTACAGCTGGTTGACGTAAATGGCCTGGAAAGAGGGTTGTATATTATCAGCCTGTTTCAGAAGGAATCGAACAGGGTAATTATTGACAAGTTGATGAAGAATTAGGCGACGACGCGTAATTATACCCCTTTTCTGAATTTGAGTTGTTTGGTTATTATAAAATACTTAATATTGCAACGGTTTTTCATAGGATATTGGATTTTAAAACGGGGTTGAATTTCTATTCTGACCCCTTTTTCATTTTATATACTTTCCTTTTTAAATATATGACATAAAAAAAGGCTTCTTAAAAAAGAAACCTTTTTACTAACCCATCTCTAAAAATTCTAGGCCGCCTGGCCATCTAATATTTTCGCTCGTATTTTCTTTTCAAGGTCTGCAGCCAGTTCCGGGTTGTCTGCAAGCAATTGCTTAACAGATTCTCTTCCCTGCCCCAGCTTGGTGGTATCGTAACTGAACCAGCTTCCGCTTTTTTGAATAACACCCAATTCTACACCCATGTCAATAATCTCTCCCATTTTACTAATGCCTTCACCAAATACGATATCAAACTCCGCCTGGCGGAATGGAGGAGCGACTTTGTTTTTTACCACTTTTACCTTCACCCTGTTTCCCACTGCTTCTTCACCATCTTTTATTTGTGCAAGGCGGCGAATGTCCAGCCTTACTGAAGCGTAAAATTTAAGTGCATTACCACCGGTTGTTGTTTCGGGGTTGCCAAACATCACACCGATTTTTTCTCTCAGCTGGTTGATGAAAATACAAATGGTATTTGTCTTACTGATTGTAGCTGTTAATTTCCTTAAAGCCTGGCTCATAAGCCTAGCCTGTAACCCCATTTTACTGTCGCCCATCTCGCCTTCCAGTTCTCCTTTGGGAACAAGGGCTGCAACCGAGTCGATAACCACTACATCAAGTGCGCCGGATAATATCAAACGATCGGCAATCTCTAAACCCTGCTCACCATAGTCTGGCTGAGAAATCAGCAGGTTGTCCACATCTACTCCCAACTTCTTTGCATAATTGCTGTCAAACGCATGTTCAGCATCTATGATCGCACACATGCCGCCTTTTTTCTGAGCTTCTGCAATTACATGTATGGCTATGGTTGTTTTACCAGAAGATTCCGGTCCGTAGATCTCAACAATCCTTCCACGCGGAAGACCGCCTATGCCTAATGCCACGTCCAGTCCAATAGACCCGGTGGATACCACTTCCTGGGGCTCCTGTGACCGTTCATTCATCATCATGACACTTCCTTTCCCAAAGTCCTTGTCAATCTTGTCAATCGTAAGTTTTAGTGCCTTCAGCTTCTCTGTATTAGACATAAGTATTTATTTTATCGCCAAATTTATTGATTGAGTAAAGTTAAGGGAATTTATTTATGCACACTAATATATTTAGCAGGGTTTAGCTAATAATTTTGGGGATAAAAACTTGAAAAAAACCGTCATTAGACGGTTTCAAATAATTTTAAATAGTTTATTCACTTCCTTTTTCACCCGCGTTCTGCTGCTTATACTTCTTTTCGGCATTCTTTGCTTTTTCAAAATCGAGTACGACGCCATTAATGCAATATCTTAAACCGGTGGGGGGAGGACCATCATCAAACACATGACCCAAATGTGACTTACAACGGCCACACATCACTTCTTTTCTTTCCATGCCGAAGGAATTATCCACTTCATAAATAATACTCTGCTTGCTGATCGGTTCATAGAAACTGGGCCAGCCACAGCCACTTTCAAATTTGGTATCACTTTTAAAAAGTGCGTTGCCACAGGCAGCACAATAATAAGTACCTACTTCTTTTGAAAATTCATACTTGCTCGTCCAGGGCCTTTCTGTGCCTTTTTGCCTGGCGATATGATATACATCCTCAGGTAACAGTTTCTTCCACTGCTCTTCTGTGAGATTTACTTCCTTTTTGTCTGTCCTGCTATATACAGGATTACTATTTTTAGTCGTGTCCATAGCCGTTGAGATTTTTTTCGACGATTGGGAAAAACTGCATTGCTGCATGAGCAAAGACAGCAGTATAATGGTGAGCAGGCGCATATAGAGCTTTTAACAAACTTACGAAGGATAAGTTTTTGTGGATGCGCCATCTTTGTGGATTAACAATTTAACAGGAAGCCGCATTTGCCGTTTTTTCGGTAATTCTGGGGAGTCGCTCTGAAAATTAAAGTGCATACTTTATATTTACCTTTTTTAAACGAACTGAAAGCGATCCGCATCATTTTACAAGTCATTAATAGAACCCTGACCTCCATTAATCGATCACAAGGGTCAATCAAGGTTATAATAAACTATGTTTAATTTTATTTTATTTGGCCCTCCTGGCAGTGGAAAAGGCACTCAATCAGAGCGATTAATTTCAAAATACGGTTTACTTCACCTGGCTACCGGTGATTTGTTAAGAAGTGAAATTTCCCGGAAAACCAAACTCGGTACAGAAGCGAAGGGATATATGGACCAGGGCAAACTGGTTCCTGATGATGTAGTTATAGGCATGATCAGCAGTGCACTTGATGCCAATAAAAACGCCGCGGGATTTCTTTTCGACGGTTTTCCCCGCACTAAAGCACAGGCCGAAGCCCTGGATAAATTACTGAAAGAAAAAAACTCGGGCATCAACGTTGTATTGGCTTTACAGGTAAGTGAAGAAGAACTGATAAAAAGATTGCTTAACCGCGGGCTTACTTCTGAACGTAGTGATGATGCCAATGAAGAAGTGATAAAAGCCAGGATTGCAGAGTACCATAAAAAAACTTCGCCGGTTGCGGATTATTATCAGCAGTTTGGTAAGCTGGTGCCCATCCGGGGCGAGGGCACAGTTGAGGAAATTTTTGAATTCCTGTCAAAGGAAATTGATAACCGTAAAACCGCGTAAGAAATAAACTTTCTTAATGAAGTTCCCTGTTAACTTCCTATATACCACCATTCCAAGGTATATGCTTCTCCGCTTTAATGATTAGTTTTGTTTTATTGCCAGGCAGCAGTATGGATAAAATCAAAAACTTTGTAACAGGTTTATGGGTAAAGGGAGCAGATGATGGCGCGCCGCTTCATAATGCTGTCAACGGAGACCTGATAGGTTTCGCCTCTTCAAAAGGTCTCGATTTCCAGGAAATACTTAACTACGGAAGGAATACCGGTAACCGGTTATTACGGAAAATGACTTTTCCCGAACGGGGAAGAATGTTGCGCGCACTGGCATTACACCTTACAGAAAAGAAAGAAAAGTTTTATTCAATAAGTTATAAGACCGGTGCTACCAGAACAGACAGCTGGATAGATATTGACGGGGGTATAGGAAATTTATTTTCTTATGCATCCCTGCGAAGAAAACTTCCCAACCAGTCTTTCCTGCCAGATGGAGAAGTGCACCAGCTGGGAAAAGAAGGCAATTTTCTGGGTCAGCATATACTGGTTCCGAGAGAAGGCGTCGCCGTTCATATCAACGCATACAACTTTCCGGTTTGGGGGATGCTTGAAAAAATAGCTGTGAACTTACTGGCAGGCATACCCGCAGTTGTAAAACCGGCTACTGTAACCTGCTTTTTAACAGAAGCCGTTGTGCAGGAAATTCATGCTTCCGGCATTCTTCCTGACGGTGCCTTGCAGTTAATATGCGGTAGCGCCGGTGATCTGCTCGACCATGTAAACGGGCAGGATGTTGTTACCTTCACAGGCTCGGCATCAACTGGAAAAACGTTAAGGAATAACGCGAACATCATCCGCGAAAATGTTCCTTTTACCATGGAGGCAGACAGCCTGAACTGTATTACACTCGGCACTGATGTGTATCCGGGGACTTCAGAATGGGATCTTTTTATAAAAGAGATCAGGAAAGAGATGACTGCTAAAGCGGGCCAAAAATGTACAGCGATCAGGAGAATCTTTGTTCCCGCAGACCGGATGGAAGCGGTATGGAAAGATTTGACATCCGTGCTGCAAAAGACCAGCATCGGAAATCCGGAAAATGAAAAAGTGAGGATGGGTGCACTGGCAAGTAAAGCGCAGAGGGAAGAGGTGAGAAACCAGGTAAGGAAACTACTTACGTCATCTCAAATAATATATGGGAGCCTGCAGGATGTGGAACTGATCGATGCTGATGCTGAGAAAGGTGCATTTATGGGTCCGGTGCTTTTACATAATGACGATCCATTTATATCGGAAGAACCGCATAACATTGAAGCTTTCGGACCAGTTAGCACCATCATGCCGTACCGCAACATGGATGAGGCGGTGGAGCTGGCAAAAAAAGGAAAGGGATCCTTATGTTGTTCTATTGTTACCGCTTCACGGGAAGTGGCTAAAAAGTTTGTACTGGGTGCTGCAACGCATCATGGAAGAATTCTTGTTCTTAATAATGATTGTGCAAAAGAAAATACAGGGCATGGATCTCCTTTGCCTATGCTCGTTCATGGTGGTCCCGGGCGTGCGGGAGGTGGAGAAGAGATGGGTGGAATAAGGGGTGTTAAACATTATATGCAACGTCTCGCGGTGCAGGCATCGCCGGATATGATGACTGCCATCACCAGCACTTATTATCCGGGTGCCCGCCAGCCGGAATGCGCTCAGCATCCGTTTCAAAAATATTTTGAGGATCTGAAGATCGGTGAAACGCTGGTCACAGGTAAAAGAACCGTTACTGAAGCAGACATTGTCAACTTTGCCAACCTCAGCTGGGACCATTTTTATGCGCATGTGGATCATACTTCCCTGGCGGGCACTATGTTTGAAAAACCAGTGGCGCACGGCTATTTCATTTTAAGTGCAGCAGCTGGATTATTCGTTGATGGTAAAAAAGGACCCGTCTTACTGAATTATGGTATTGAAGAATGCCGTTTCATCAAACCTGTATATGCAGGAACAACCATTGGCGTAAAGCTTACCGTTAAGGAAAAGATACCGCAGGAGTTGAAAGATGAAAACGATATCCCTAAGGGAATCATCAAATGGTATGTTGATGTATATGACAACAGCGGTGAAAGTGTAGCGATTGCAACCATCCTGACGATGGTAAGGCTTAGGATGAAAAAAATATAGTGATTTGGTATGGCATGAGTTTTAATAAAATTAATTTACCACTCTTAAGACCAATATATGATTCACGAATTAAACGATGGGTATGTTAAAGTAGAAACCCATTACGGAGTTACAACGATAGAATTTTTTCATCCAAAAGGAAATTCATTACCTCGAAAGATACTTGCTGATCTGGCCCAGGAAGTGCACGCAGCCGGTGGCGACATCGGTACACGTGTGATCGTACTCAAATCAGCAGGTGATGGAATTTTTTGCTCCGGTGCGTCGTTCGATGAGCTGCTTGCGGTGAATTCCGAAAAAGAAGGTGTTGATTTCTTTACCGGGTTTTCCGATCTCATTAATGAAATGCGCAAATGTCCAAAGCTGATTATTGTAAGAGTGCAGGGTAAATGTGTAGGTGGTGCTGTAGGGGTAGCGGCGGCAGCGGATTACTGCATTGCATGGGAAAAAGCAGAAATTAAGCTGAGCGAACTTAGTATAGGCATCGGTCCATTTGTAGTTGGGCCCGCAGTGGAAAGAAAAATTGGTATATCAGCTTTCACGCAACTTGCTATAGATTCTTCCATGTGGCGAAATGCCGAATGGGCAAAACGTAAAGGATTGTTTGCAGAAGTACATGAAAGCATAGAAAATATGGATGAATCAATCTCCCGGCTTGCCAACACCCTCGCCCACTCTAACCCCGAGGCGATGGCAGAAATGAAAAAAATGTTCTGGAAAGGAACCGAACATTGGGATAGCTTACTAAAGGAACGTGCGCTCATCAGCGGCAGGCTCATTCTGAGTGATCATGCAAGAACTGCTTTGAAAACAAAATTTAATGCTATAATAAAATAGGAAGAACGTTTCCGTTCTTCCTATTATAATTATGAATCCGGTAAATTATAAGTTGTCGTATTCGTATAATTCATCAATATGCGTTCCCGGCGCGAGGTCAAATACCGGGTTCAACAAGCCATTCTTCAGTCCGTAAACCCAACCGTGTAAGTGGGGCCTATTATCATACTTCCACGCTTTCTGGATAATTGAGGTCTTCGAAAGATTAAAGACCTGCTCTCTAACGTTTAATTCCGTCAACCTGTTTACTCTTGCTTCCTCGGTAGGCAGGCTGTCCACTTCCTGCCGGTGCATCCTGTACACATCCTTGATATTTTTCAACCAATGATTAATGATTCCATAATGCGTTTTGGTCATCGCTGCTTTGACACCCCCGCAACCATAGTGGCCAACGACAATCACATGTTTCACTTTAAGCACTTCCACGGCATACTGCAGTACACTTAATAAATTGATATCCGTATTTACGACGAGGTTGGCGATATTCCGGTGTACAAAGATTTCTCCCGGTTGAGTTCCCGTTATTTCATTCGCTGGTACACGGCTGTCACTACATCCTATCCAGAGAAATTCGGGTGTTTGTATTGCTGCCAGGCGTTCGAAGTACTCAGCATCTTCCTGAAGCATTTCCTTAGCCCATGCCTTATTTTCAAGTAGTAGTTTATCGAAAGCTTTCATTAATATTTTTTTTTAACTGTTTAGTAAAAGATTATTCGTTTTGTTCTGCGCCTAACTGTTAAGCGGGTTCTGCAATAAGCGTTTGTACTTTGCGATTATCATGCAGAAGCAGGTGCATTGGTTTTTTTTGACTTCGTTTGATCTCGACCGTGATATCTTTCAGATGCGCATGTCTTAAAAAATCATTAATCACTTCTTAACAAATCACCGGTAGCCAGGTG
>Ga0068629_1000351_pt1 | contig 13063 bp, 12 predicted proteins | sample InSIn3gowninarea_FD_77432 | JGI IMG/M metagenome (GOLD analysis project Ga0068629, IMG submission 77432) | Clean room microbial communities from NASA Spacecraft Assembly Facility at Jet Propulsion Laboratory, Pasadena, California, USA -... ...
CCATAGCCGCATATACCACTTGAAGCTATGTAAGCATTTTTATTCTTTCTTTTATATCCATCCTTTAGCATAGCTATAACTACCTCTAAAGGTCTACCTAGGTTCATCCTATAATCATCTAGGCGAAAACCTAGTAGTCCAAGGTGGTACCTTCTATGGAGATGCTATCCTTAGAGCCTTTGAAAAAATTACTGGTAGAAAGACAACTAGACCAGAAATTGCAGGCCTAATGGGGGCTATGGGTATGGCCCTAATCTCCATGGATAAATCTACAGGAGCATCTACCCTATCATCTTTAGAAAAACTAGATAACTTTACCTATGAGCAAAAAAATGCTAGGTGTGGTTTATGCTCAAATAATTGTGCCCTAATTATAAACAAATTCCCAGATGGATCTAGATATATAACAGGAAATAGGTGCGAAAGAGGTCAGGGAGTTAAGGAAAATCATACCTTTGCTGACTATAACATGTACAAATTTAAAAATAACTTGCTATTTAACAGGCCATCTTTAGATGAAAAGGATGCTAGGTTTGGAACAGTTGGACTTCCTAGAGTCTTAAATATGTATGAAGACTATCCATTTTGGCATAGCTTCTTTACAAGCCTTGGTTTTAAAGTTATACTTTCAAGACAGTCAGATAGAGACTTATATGAGAAGGGGATTTCATCTATATCATCAGAAACTGCTTGCTATCCTGCCAAGCTTGCCCATGGACATATAGAAGACTTGATAGAAAAAAATCCTGATTTAATATTTTATCCAGCCATATTTTTTGAACTAAAACAATTTAAAAAGGCTCAAAATCATATGAACTGTCCAGTGGTTAGTGGATATCCAGATGTAATAAAAAACAATGTGGAAAATCTAGAAGGCCACAACTTCATGAATCCTTACCTATCCTTTGAGTCAGAAAAGATAATTAGAAATAGGCTTATAGAAGAATTTGAAGGATATGAACATAAGGGAAATGTAATAAGCAAAAAAGAAATAAAAAATGCGGTGAAAAAAGCTTGGGATGCTAAGGCAGATTACCACAAACAGATAAAAGATCGTGGTAAGCAAATAATAGATTATGTAAATTCTAAAAATATAAATGCCATAGTCCTTGCCGGCAGACCTTACCATGTGGACCCAGAAATAAACCATGGTATACCAGAACTGATTGAGGGAATGAGAATCCCAGTTTTATCAGAAGATGCTATAGCATATAACTTAGAAGATATAGATAGTAAGGTAAGGGTCCTAGACCAGTGGTCCTACCATGCTAGGTTATATAGGGCAAGTGAATATGTAGCAGGAAATGAGAACCTCCAACTAATCCAATTAAACTCCTTTGGATGTGGACTAGATGCAGTAACAACAGACCAAGTTCAAGACCTACTTGAAGCAAATGGCAAGATATATACCTTGCTTAAGATAGATGAAGTATCAAACCTAGGAGCTGTAAAAATCAGAATTAGGTCTTTACTCCAAGCCCTAAACCAGAAGAAAATGATGGGTATAACCTTTAGCAAAGATCCATCTAGACTAGATTATAATACACCAGAATTTTCAAAAAAAATGATTGAAGAAGGTTATACAATCCTAGCTCCACAAATGGCTAGAGAGCATTTTAGGCTAATGAAACCAGTATTTCATAGCTATGGCTATAACTTAGAATTTTTAGATACAGTTGATGATAAGGTAATAGATCATGGTCTAAAATATGTAAACAATGATTCATGTTACCCATCTATAACCGCAGTAGGACAACTCCTTGAGGCAGTAAACTCTGGTAGGTATGATAAAGACAAACTAGCCCTACTAATGACCCAAACTGGAGGGGCATGCAGGGCATCTAACTATGTAGGATATATTAGAAAGGGACTAAAAGATCAGGGATTGACCAACATACCAGTAATAGCCCTATCAGCCCAAGGTATAGAAACTAACGCAGGATTTAACCTAAGAAAACCATCAACCCTACCTATGTTAACTAAGGCCATAAGAGCTCTAATGCTAGGGGATTTAATAAATAGGGTATCAAACAGAACCAGACCATATGAATTGGTAAAAGGATCCATAAACGATCTAAAAGAGTCATGGATAAAAAAATGTGAACAGATGGCCCCTGATATGGATGCTAGATCCTATGAAAAGGTAGTAATTGACATAGTTAGAGATTTTGATAATGTTGAAATTAGTAATGTCAAAAAGCCAAAAGCTGGGATAGTAGGAGAAATCCTTGTAAAATTTTTACCAGAAGCTAACAACCACCTTCAAGATGTTCTAGAAGCAGAAGGGGCAGAGGTTATAGTTCCAGACCTAACAGACTTTTTAATGTATTGTCTAAAAAACTCAAAACTAAAGGCCGACCTATATGGAAAAAGTAAACTAAAGGCAAGCTTTAGTAATATTGGAATCAAACTCATAGAGGATTTTAGAAAGCCTGTAAGAAATGCCCTAGCTAATAGTCAAAGATTTGAACAACCACTATATATAGAAGAAGTTGTAGAATATGCCAAAGAAGTAACATCCCTAGGTAACCAAGCTGGAGAGGGTTGGTTACTAGCAGGAGAGATGGTTGAGCTAATAAAACAAGGAGCACCAAACATAGTTTGTATCCAACCATTTGGATGTCTACCTAACCACATAACAGGTAAGGGGGTTATGAAAAAAATTAGGCAAAATTATGAACAAGCCAACATAGTTGCCATAGACTATGACCCAGGAGCCAGCGAAGTAAATCAAATAAATAGGGTAAAACTTATGATGAGTAAGGCAAGAGAAGCCCTAAAAGAAAGTGAAAATATAATTAAATAATAAAAGGGGTAGTTGCAAAATTAAGGAAAAATCCTTCCCTCATATGACTATTATTTAAAAAATTATACCAAGCCTATTGGCTAATAAGGTGAAATTTAGATAATAAGAAAGGGGATTTATTTTGCAACTAGCTCTTTTTATATACAAAAATCCACCTTAATATTTTACATTTTGAGAGTAAAATATAAGTAAACTCTTACTATACTATAAGATATTAAACTACGGCCATAGCCATATTGGGTATAATACTAAGAGATTACAAATGAGGAAATAAGATGAGATTAAAAAGATTTATTGCCCTAATCCTAACAATTATAATATCATTTTTAGGTTCTAAGGCTATATTAAATATCCTAGATCAAAAAGAAATGGAAGAACTATATGCAGGCGATAGTTCATATAATGATCAGGCTATAAAAGATAATAAAAATGAATACCTAATCCTCCTAGTAGGGGTAGATAAAAATGGAGACTACAACGAGGATGATGATTACACTAGAACTGATACAATAATGCTAGTAAAGGCAAATGTTGAAACTGGAATGATTGATATATTATCCATACCAAGAGACTCTAGAGTAAAAATTAGGGATGATTTTGATAAGATCAACCATGCCCATGCCTTTGGAGGAATTGATCTTAGTATGCAAAGTCTTAGAAACTTTCTGGGCCTTGATATAGATTACTATGTTCAAGTTGACTATAAGGCAGTTGAAAATATAATAGATGCCCTAGGAGGGGTTGATTATAAGGTTCCTAGTGGAGTTTCCATAAAGGTTGGATCTTTAAAAATAAATGAGGGAATGAACCACTTTGATGGAAAGCATGCTATGTGGTATCTAAGGACTAGAAAAATTTATGATAATGGAGATATAGGAAGGGTAAATGCCCAACAAGATTTTATGAAGGCCATGGTAGATGAGATGGTCAAAAAATCTAAAAATGTCAACCTAACAACCTTTGCTCTAAACTATGTCCAATATGTAAAAACTAACTTGCCTGCTGGCATTATAATAAATCTGGCTAAAAACATAGAGAAGTTCTCATCAAAAAATGTAAATACACATGTAGTACCAGGTGAAGAGGAAACAATAGATGGCACAAGCTATTGGATAGTAGACTATGAAAAAACCTGGGATATAGTTGATGATAGATTTCATAATTTCAAACTTAAAAATTGGACTAAAGAAAAGTCTGGCTTAATGGATGAAAAAAACCAAGAAGAAATCCCAGATGATTCTAATAATGAACAAGAACTAGACCCTAACACCTATCAAAATGAAAATTATGAATATAGCCAACCAGCATATGAGAACACCATAGATACTAGTGATGATTATTATTATGAAGATGATTACTATTATGAAGATGATTATTACTATGAAGAGCCTTCATATGAAGAAGATAATAACCAAGATCAAGAAGAAGTAGAAGAGTCTAGTGAAAAATCAAGCCCAGAAGAAAAATCCGATACAAGTGATAAAGAAGAAGATAGCGAGGGGGATACAGATGAATAGTCAAAGAAAAGAAAGAAAAGATGAGCATATTCAAAATTATTTAAAAAGTGAAAATGTTACAAGCACCTTATTTGATGATGTTTACTTAGAACATGTAGCCCTATCAGATATAAGTTTAGACATGGTAGATACATCAATTGAATTTCTTGGCAAAAGAATTTCTATGCCCTTTATGATAAATGCTATAACTGGGGGTGGAGAATCATCTGCAGATATCAATGAAGACCTATCATCAATTTGTGAGAGCCTAAATATTCCAATGGCTGTAGGTAGCGAAGCCATAGCATTAAGTGAACCTGATAGTGTGGAATCATTTGCCCTAATAAAAGAAAAAGATATAGTTAGGATTGGAAATTTAGGATGCGAGAGAAAATATGAAGATTTCACCTTTGCAAGAGAGCTAATAAATGCAGATGCCATCCAGCTTCACCTAAATATGGCCCAAGAGTTAGTTATGAAAGAAGGAGATAGGAGTTTCGTTGGAGTTAGCCAATTAGTAGAAAAATTAGCCAATGAATTTGACTATCCACTTATAGTAAAAGAAACAGGTTGTGGGATATCAAAAAAAGTAGCCCAAAACCTATATAATATGGGAGTTAGGTATATAGATGTAGCAGGTAAGGGTGGTACCAACTTTATAGAAATAGAAGATCTAAGAGACTTTGAGACAGATTTTTCAGAAATATATGACTGGGGTATACCTACTGCTAAATCAATAATAGATACTAGAAGTGTGTCAGATGATATATTTATAATAGCATCAGGAGGACTAAAAGATGCTATGGATATAGTAAAATCATTAGTCCTTGGGGCAAATATGGCGGCTATGAGTGGAGAAGTATTAAAATATCTCCTCCATGGTGGATATGATGCTTGTGAAAACTTCCTAAGAGAGCTAAATCACAAAATAAAAATAATCATGGCCCTACTAGGGGTAACCAGTATAGAAGAGCTTAAAAAAGTAGACTACAAGCTAACAGGCAAATTAAAAGATTTAGTATATGAAAATTAATCTTTACTTCTTGGAAAGTAAAGATATCTAGAAACTTAAAAATATATATTTAACTTACTTAACCAGTAAAGTATCAAAGCAGGAGACCCTGCTTTTTTTTTATAAGGTTATAAATTACACCTTCATATAGCTATAAAAAATACATAAAATTTCTAGGATACGAATAAATCTTTCTGTAATGGGTATAAGTGCCTTTAAGTAAATAATGGAAGTTACTAATTGTTTATCAATTCATACACGAAGGAGATTTTATGACTATTAAAGAAAATGCGAAAGAGCTTATTGGAAATACTCCCCTACTGAAGCTAAACTCCCTAAAAAAAGAAGGAAGGGCTGACATATACGCTAAGGTGGAGAAAAATAATGTGGCAGGTTCTATAAAAGACAGGATTGCCCTTTACATGATAGAAGAAGCAGAAAAAGAAGGAAAGATAAAACCAGGAGATACCATAGTTGAACCAACAAGTGGTAACACAGGTGTTGCCCTAGCAGCCCTATGTGCAGCCAAAGGTTATAAACTTATCCTAACTATGCCAGCTTCAATGAGTGAAGAAAGAGAAAAACTAGCAAAAGCTTATGGAGCCACTGTTATTAGAACAACAGAAAATGCCCTACAAGGAGCCTATGACAAGGCAGTTGAATTATCCAAAGAAGAGGGATATTATTTCCCAGACCAATTTTCTAACCCAGCCAATGTAAAGGCTCACTATGAAACAACAGGCCCTGAAATTCTAGAAGAAATAAAACCAGATGCCTTTATAGCAGGAGTAGGTACTGGTGGGACTGTTTCAGGAGTAGGCAAGCTTTTAAAAGAAACTGATGAGAATATTAAAGTATATGCCATCCAACCAGCTGAAAGTCCACTTTTATCTGGTGGAAAGCCAGCAGGGCACAAGATCCAAGGAATAGGTGGAAACTTTATACCAGATAACCTAAACTTTGATGTAGTAGATGATATTGTAAGCGTATCAAGTGATGATGCTATAGCTATGAGTAGAGACCTTGCTAAAAATGAGGCATTATCTGTTGGTATATCAGCAGGTGCCAATGTCAAAGGTGCTATAGATATAGCTGATAAATTAGGAGAAGGTAAGGTAGTTGTAACTGTTCTACCAGATACTGGAGAAAGATACCTATCTACCAGTCTATATCCAAATGATTAGTTTTGATGAATATAAAAAAGATCTTATAGAAACTGCCTTAAAGAAAGATCCTTCTTTAAAAAGTGAAGAAGAAGCTATAAAATACTCACCAGGAGTCAAGGCCCTCTTAAACCATTACAAGGCCCACAAACTTTACCTAGAAAAAAACTATCTAGAAGCTGATGAAATTTCTTATAAGTCTAGGATTGATACAGGAATAGAGATTCATCCAGGTGCAAAAATCGGTAGAAGAACCTTTATAGACCATGGCATGGCTACTGTAATAGGTGAAACGGCAGAAATAGGGGATGACTGCTTAATATATCATTCAGTAACCCTAGGAGCAGTAGCAAATAAAAAAGGTAAACGCCACCCATCTGTAGGAAATAAGGTAATGATAGGGGCAGGAGCTGTTTTACTAGGTGATATAAAAATAGGAGATAATGTAAAAATTGGTGCCAACGCAGTTGTACTAACTGATATAGAAAGTTGTGTAACAGCAGTAGGAGCTCCAGCTAGAATAATAAAAAATAAAGATAAAACTTCCTACTAACTTAAAAAATAAGTTAGTAGGAAGTTTTTTTAAGTTAAAGTGAAAAAAATATATTATATAAACTGGATTATACTTGCTATAAATGTTGATTTTTCTTGACATTTATATGATAATTATAGTAAGGAAGGAGAGGATTATGCAAGGACATGAGATAATTATTGCCCTAAGTTTTGTGCTAGCTGTAATATGCTTAATTTCAGTTTTGTTTACACAAAAAAAGCTTTTGTTTGCAATAAGTGCCATAGTATTATTTGGAATATTTTATTTTACAAACTCCAAATATGAAATGGCAGATAACCTTACAATGATGTGTTTCGTTATGGGAATAACCCTACTTGCCCTGGAAATATTTATCCCAAGTTTTGGAGTAATAGGCATAGTAGGAATAGCTCTTACAGGATTTTCCATAATAGGATCACTGGATAATGTTGGATCTGAGATATTCTTAATGATAGCAACAGCAGTGGCTATTTTATTAAGCGTGACCATATTTGTAAAACTAGGATTTACAACAAATATATTTGAAAAAGAAATCCTAAATACAACCAATAATAAGGATAGGGGCTTTAATAGCAAAAAAGATTACAAAGACCTACTTGGAAAAGAGGGAGTAAGTAAAAGCATCCTAAGACCTTCAGGAAGAGTAGAAATAGAGGGAATCACCTACGATTGCATGGCAGATGGTGATTTTATAAGAAGTGGAGTAAGAGTAAAAGTAAGTGATCTAAAAGATAGATATATTATAGTAAAGGAGATATAATGCCATTTTTCACAATAGGATTAATAATAGTACTACTAGTAGTATTTTTCACCATGGTACCAATAGGACTATGGGTAACAGCTAGATTTTCAGGAGTTAAAATCTCCATGGCAAGCCTAGTGGCTATGAGATTTAGAAGGCTTTCACCATCCCAAATAGTAAATGCCCTAATAAAATCTCACCAAGCAGGATTAGAAATAAGTACCAATGATTTAGAAAGTCACTATTTGGCAGGAGGAAATATCAACCAAGTAGTAGATGCCCTAATAGCAGCAGAAAGAGCAAACATAGACCTAAACTTCCAACAAGCAGCAGCTATAGATCTAGCAGGCCGTAACGTATTTGAAGCAGTTCAAGTATCAGTAACCCCAAAAGTTATAAATACTCCTGTTATAGCAGCCGTTGCCAAAAATGGTATAGAAGTAAAGGTAATAGCCAAGGTAACAGTTAGAGCAAACATAGAAAGATTAGTAGGAGGGGCAGGAGAAGAAACCATTATAGCCAGAGTAGGTGAGGGTATAGTAACAACTGTAGGTTCATCAGACTCCCATGCCAATGTCTTAGAAAATCCTGATAACATCTCCCAAACAGTTTTACTAAAAGGCTTAGATAGTGGAACAGCCTTTGAGATATTATCCATAGATATAGCAGATGTGGATGTAGGTAGAAACGTAGGGGCTCAACTACAAAGAGACCAAGCAGAGGCAGATAAAAACATAGCCCAAGCCAAGGCTGAGGAAAGACGTGCCCAAGCCATAGCCCTAGAGCAAGAAAATAGGGCCAAGGTAGTAGAGGCAGAATCTAAGATACCAGAAGCTATAGCAGAGGCCTTTGTCAAAGGAAACCTTGGTGTAATGGATTATTATAATATAAAAAATGTAAATGCTGATACCAAAATGCGTGAATCAATCTCTAAATCTGGAGATGATTTAGATGTTTGATCCACTAAAAAAAAGTAAACTCCTAGATAATTTTTTTGAAGTTTTACAAGAAGGTGTTGAAAATTTAGACCTTGAAACAAATTCAAATGATAAGACTCTAGGTGAGATTTTAATGGAAAAATCCCAAAAAAGAAGGCAGGAGACTTTAAAAAAAGAAAAGAAAGTAAACTCCTTAAAAAAGCAAAGAAAAATATCTCCAATAAACCAACAAAGCAATATAAAATCCAAGGATAAATCTTATGGAGAGGGAGATTATAAGACTGAGCTTAAATACAAAAGGTTAGAATTAGAAAATAAGAGATTAAAAGAGCTTTACGAAAATAAAATGAGAGAAAAAAATGCTGCCCTTAAAAAGGCCATAATCCTTAAAGAGATCCTAGATAAGCCAGTATCAAAGAGAAAATAAAGTAGCAAAGAGTATAATATCACTATAATGGAGGAGATATTATTAAAGAGTTAGTAGAAATTAAAAAGCCAAATGATTTAATAATCCTATTTGGCAACTTAGATAAGAATAAAAAATATATAGAAGATAGGTTACAAACCAAGATAAAGATTAAGGATAATGAATTGCAAATTAAGGGTGATAGTCCAAATGTCACCCTTACTAAAATTCTTATACAAGCACTCTTAGATGAAATTGATAGAAATAAAGAAATAGAATTTCAAAAATTAAAATATGATATTGATATGATTCAAAGAGAAAATAAGGATATAATAAAACAATCCCTAGATGAAGTAATAGTTACAACAGCTGATGGCAAGCCTATAAAACCTAAGACCCTAGGTCAAAAATCCTATATAGAAAAAATTAATAACAATGATGTGGTTTTTGGAATAGGACCTGCAGGAACAGGAAAGACCTATCTTGCTGTAGCTATGGCAGTAAAGGCTTTTAAAAATGGTGATGTAAATAGAATTATCCTAACTAGACCTGCAGTAGAAGCTGGAGAAAGCCTTGGATTTTTACCAGGAGACCTCCAAGATAAGGTAGATCCCTACCTTAGACCCCTATATGATGGTCTATTTGATATCCTAGGTTTTGAAACCTACCAAAATCTAGTAGAAAAAGGACTTATTGAAGTAGCACCCCTCGCCTATATGAGAGGTAGGACTTTAGATAATTCCTTTGTTATTTTAGATGAAGCCCAAAATACAACCCATGAACAAATGAAGATGTTTTTAACCAGACTTGGCTATGGATCAAAGGCTATTATAACAGGAGATAAGACCCAGGTAGACCTACCTAGGGGCAAGAAATCTGGTATAAGGTCTGCAGAAAATATCCTTTTTGGGGTTAAAGGAATAGAATTTATGCATTTTAGCTCTATCGATGTAGTAAGACATCCCCTAGTTCAAAGGATCATAGATGCCTATGAAAAAGACGAAAAGCATAAGCTAGAATTACCTAAAAAAGAGGAAGATACAAATAAAGCAAAGGTAGATACCAACGAGGCCTAGATATGGATTTATTGATAGAAAATCAAACAAGTGAGAAAATCAATGTAAGAGAAGAACTTACAAAAACCATTAAAGAAGTCCTACAAACAGAAGGCCTAGACTTAAACTATGAAATATCAGTAACCTTTGTTGATAAGGATAAGATCCGATCCCTAAATAGAGAATATAGGAATGTAGATAGGCAAACTGATGTCCTATCTTTTCCTATGAATGATGACTCTGATATTGAGGGTATGCCTAAAATGCTTGGTGATATAGTTATATGTATGGATGTAGCAAAAGAGCAAGCCGAAAACCTAGGCCACACCCTAAAAAGAGAGCTGATGTATTTGACAGCTCACTCAACCCTTCACCTTTTAGGATATGATCATTTAAATGATGAAGATAAAAAAGTCATGAGAACTAGAGAAAAAGAGGTAATGAGAAACCTAAAAGTCTTTAGAGATGATGAAAGCTTAGAAGATATAGACCTAACAGGTGAAAAAAATAAAAAAAAAACAAACCTAACAGATGAAGATATAAAATATCTAAAAGATGAAATAAAAAAAGAGCTTAGAGAAGAAATTAGAAACTCTCAACTGGATGATAAAGAAAAAATCTATAATAAAGAAAACCTAAGTCACGGCCAAAAATTCCTAAAAGGCTTTGACTATGCCTATGATGGCTTGGTATATGCAATCAACCATGAAAAAAATATGAAATTTCATTTACTAGCTTGCATCATAGTTTTAATAGCTTCTTTATTTTTTAACCTATCCAGACTTGAGATGATGTTTTTAATCATTGCAATATCTAGTGTAATAACACTAGAGTTAATAAATACTGCCCTAGAAAATGCAGTAGACATAGCAGCAGATGGAAGATGGTTGATTTTAGCCAAGGCAGCCAAGGATATATCGGCTGCTGCAACCTTTGTATCAGCCTTAAATGCAATGTTTATTGCATATTTGGTATTTTTTGATAAATTTTTAAATTTTTATGACTCAGTTATTTTAAGAATAGCAAAAAGGCCCTCCCACCTGGCCCTTATATCAGTATCCCTTGTAATAATAGTAACCATATTTTTAAAGGGAGTTTTTTATGAGGGAAAGGGGACAGCCTTCAAGGGAGGTTTTGTTAGCGGTCATACATCAGTATCTTTTTGCCTAGCTACAATCGGGATATTGCTAATAGATAATCCCCTAGCTAGACTAATACTATTTGGCCTTGCCCTAATAGTTGCAGAAAGCAGGTATGAGGCAAACATACATTCGACAAAAGAAATTATAAGAGGAGCCCTCTTGGGAATAAGTGTGGCTAGTTTAATATTTGGGGTATTTTCATGATAGATATAAAAAAACTAATACAAATAGCAATAGATAATAAAGAAAAAGCTTACTGCCCATACTCTAACTTTAGAGTATCATCAGTAGTTAGAAGCAAAAGTGGTGAAATTTTTGAGGGAGTAAACATAGAAAGTGCAAGCTATCCTGCTAGTATCTGTGCAGAAAGATCTGCCCTAGCAGCAGCCATAAGCCAAGGACACAAAGAATTTTCTCACATAATAATAACAGGAGATAGTATAGATACCTACCCATGTGGTGTTTGTAGACAATTTATGGCAGAATTTTTAGATGATGAATCTGAAATAATAATAGCAAATACCATAGATGATTATAAGGTATACAAGATGGATGAAATCTTACCTCACTCTTTTAGCAAGAAGGATTTATCATGATAAAATCAGGATTTGTAACAGTAATTGGCAGGGCCAATGTAGGAAAATCCACCCTAATGAAAGACATATTAAAAGAGAAAATATCAATAATATCTGATAAGGCCCAAACAACCAGAGATAAGATTCAAATAATCTATAATGATGAAGATAGTCAAATCATCTTTATAGATACACCAGGTATTCAAACACCTAGAAATAAACTTCAAGAGAAACTCCTTACTTTCTCAAAAGAATCGCTTAAAGAATCTGATATCATAACCCTAGTAGTTGACAATTCCTTAGAAATAGGTAGGATTGATAAATCCATAATAGAGCTTATAGAAAATATCAAACTTCCTAAAATATTACTTATAAACAAAGCAGACCTTTTAAATAAAGAAGAAATAGAAAAAATCAAAGAAAATTTCAAAGAATATGATTTCACCAAGATCATTGAAATATCAGCCTTAAAAGAAGAAAATATAGACCTATACCTAGATACCATAAAACAGCTTCTAGAAGAAGGCCCTATCTACTATGATAGGGACATGATAACAGATAAAACAGAAAGATTTGTAGTAAGTGAAATAATTAGAGAAAAAGCTCTAAGAAATCTTTCACAAGAAGTTCCTCATGGCATAGCAGTTAGGATTGATGATTTTAAACAAAGAGATAATAAGAAGCTAATAGATATCTCTGCTTCTATCATAGTAGAGAGAAATTCCCACAAAGAAATAGTTATTGGTAAAAATGGATCTCAAATAAAACAAATTGGAAGTCAGGCTAGACTTGAAATAGAACAGTTCCTAGATTCAAAGGTCAACCTAAAACTATGGGTCAAGGTCGAAAAAAATTGGAGAAAAAAAGAAAGCCTGGTAAAAAGATTTGGCTACAAATGATCTAAAAGATATAGAAGGCTTTATCTTAAGAGAAATCAAGTATAAAGAATCTAGCAAAATGATAGAAGTTTTTACCAAAGAGCTTGGAAGAATATCAGTTATGGCTAGGGGAGTTTATAGAAAGAAAAACCCCAACCTTGCCATAACAAATAGGTTTAGCAAAGTAAAACTAGACCTATATAAAAGCAAGGGAGATTTTTATGGCATAAAAGAGGGAAACTTAGAAAATGCCTATAAAAACTCTCACAAAGACTTTGAAAAAATCGTCTTTAAAAG
>Ga0068629_1000354_pt1 | contig 13027 bp, 12 predicted proteins | sample InSIn3gowninarea_FD_77432 | JGI IMG/M metagenome (GOLD analysis project Ga0068629, IMG submission 77432) | Clean room microbial communities from NASA Spacecraft Assembly Facility at Jet Propulsion Laboratory, Pasadena, California, USA -... ...
ATATTGATAACAAAACTAAAATCAACCCTTTAATTGTTAAAGCTTTAGATGACATTTTAACAATTAGAGGGTATCATTGCATTGGGCCTCTTGCAGGCTCATTAGCATCAATACAAACCTGGTTAATTTGATTGTGAACCATAATTGAAATTTTTAAAGTATTAGGTAGGGGTATTATGCTTTTTAAAGCTGCAGAAAAGGAAGTTTTGTTTGGTATTGAAGGGTGTAATGTGGTCTTCGGTGGTACAGTTTATTTTACCAAATCCGCCTGACAAGGTGCTGCATAAATCCTGCTCATTGTATTGCTTAACCGGTAATCCACTGCATTTAGTTGGACCTGTTTCTGAAAATAAACCTATAACCAAATAGCTGGTAACAAATTTACTGAATAAAGATGTATATCGATTTATTTGATCGGAAGAGGTGAGAAAGTGAAATGTAGCCCTATCATGCCAAAGGTCATATTTCTGACCTGGAGTAAATTGGGTGATATCAGCAACAATCCACTTCACAAGTTTTGCTTTCTCTCCCAATCTTTGTTTTGCTTTATTCAAAGCAGCTTCTGAAATATCCAACACGGTGATGTCTTTATAGCCTTCAGCAAGAAGATGATCGACTAACTTGCTATCCCCTCCCCCAACATCTATGATGCTTGCAGATTTCGGGAGATGGAAGCTATGAATCAAGTCTAGTGAAATTCGAGGAACATCCTGTGTCCAGCTTACTTCATCCGGTTGTTTCACTTTATAAACCTCGTCCCAATGTTGCTTAGTATTCATGATATCAAAAGTAAAACTGCAAGTACTAAACAATCGTGATTAATGTCACGGATTAATATATGAGCTTAATGCAAATTGCGGTCATGAAAGAATTCTGGAACGCACGATATGAGGTAAATGAAACTGTTTATGGTTGGGAACCTAATCGCTTCTTTAAACATTTCATTGATACACATAAGCCCGGATCTATCCTGTTGCCTGCAGAAGGGGAAGGCAGAAATGCAATTTATGCAGCTTCTAAAGGCTGGCAGGTAGATGCATTTGATTATAGCGAAGTAGCAAGGGCTAAAGCTTTGAAACGTGCTATCGAAAAGGGTGAAAAAATAAATTATGATATTAAAAGCATACAAGATTTTAAAGCAGGTAAGTTGTATGATGCTGTTGGATTAATTTATGTGCACATGCCTGCTGAGATAAGAAGGCCATTTCATTTACAGGTAACCAAATCCTTACAATCCGGCGGGTACCTTATACTGGAAGCCTTTGCCAAAGAGCAGCTTCAATTTAGCTCCGGAGGCCCCAGGGATGCAGCCATGCTCTATGATGCACCTTCCATTTGTAATGATTTTGAACTCTTGCATATGCTCTCTTGCGGACAAAAGGAAATCATCCAGAAAGAAGGGGAATTTCATAAAGGAAAGGCCGCAGTATTGCAGATGATCGGTCAAAAATTATAAAGAAAGCTTTCTCATAAGCAGTTAGTTTTGGTTCGCCTCCTGTTTTTACAGGGGGCTTTTTATTGCGTGATATAGGTCACGATATTGCTTATGCACAACATCTAATTTTACAAAAAAATAAAAATCATGCATACATTACAATTAACAACACAGGACTTTAAAGATAAAATATTCAATTATGAACAACACCAGGAATGGAAGTATGAAGGAAAACTGCCAATCATTATAGACTTCTATGCAGATTGGTGTGGACCTTGTAAAATGGTAGCTCCAGTGCTTGAAGAATTAGCAAAGGAGTATGAAGGCAAACTGATCATATATAAAGTGGATACTGAAAAAGAAACTGAACTGGTAAGTGTATTTGGCATTCAAAGTATTCCTACCTTCTTGTTTATACCTGTGCAGGGCTCACCATCGTTGCAGCCAGGAGCTTTACCAAAGAAGGCATTTCAACAGGTGATTGAAGAGCATTTGATGCAGCATGCAGATATATAAATGGAAATAAAGATTTATTGGGTTGGATCTTGCTTGATAGTTATAGATATTACGTTTTGCAGAAGTTTAGATCCCTGATTAGTAAGCGAATCCTCAACCAGTCATAAACCGGTATGAGGCTTCGCCATTCCAGGTATTATTTTAAAATGTCTCTGTACCGGTCCGTATTATAATCATCACCACCGTCGATGCAATTGGCCAATTATCCATTTTCATCATGGATATTGAAGGATGGTAAGGCCGATGCAGAAAAAGGTTCAACAGCTTCATTGCCTGTGGTCGTTTGATATTCCCCGGCTATTGTACTTGTTTCTTCCATTGTGTTGTTATTAGAGCAAGCCATTAATGTTGCTATCATTAATGCAGCAGATATGATCAATGTTGTTTTCACTGTTTTATGTTTTAATACTGTTATTAATAATTGGGTTCAACTTTATTATAGGTCTTTTAATTGTTTGATAAAGGCTGGTGTGTTGTATGCACCAATTCCTTCTTTCTTCAGGACCACCTGGCCATCTTTATTTAAAACGATCGTTGTAGGCAATGTGCCACTGTAAATTTGAGAAGGAACAGTTCCGGTGCTGCTGGCCAGAGGGATATCAAAACCTTCCTTTTGCAAATAGGTTTTCGCTTTAGAAAGATCCTCATCTTCACTGATGAATAGAAAGACATACCTGTCATCACCTTTGAATTTGTTGTATAAAGCATTCAGTGAAGGCATTTCTGCCCGGCAAGGCGGACACCAGGTTGCCCAGAAGTTAATAAACACCACTTTTCCTTTTAAGGCTGAAATAGATACCTGCTGACCACTTGCATCATAATAAGAGAATGAAACACTATTCTGTACAAGTTCTTGTGCAGGTGTATCTTTTTTGATCTCCGCTTTAAAAAGACCAATGGAAACCAGTTTCTCCAATGCCCAGGATTTAGCATCTGTGCTGAATACAAAAAATATTAAAAGTCCATAAAATAAGACATTGCCTGCCTTACCCAGGAAGCTTTTTGATGTTATGTTTTTGAGGTCCATTTCTGTTTGTTTAGATGATTGTGTTCCTAATCAAGAGATACTAATTACTGGCAAGTTTTGTTCCTTCCTTTATTTCCTCACTTCCTTTTAACAAGACTGTATTTCCTGGTTGCAAATCACCAAAAACTTCAACCAAACTATCTCTCTCTGTTCCTGTTTGTACAGGAATTCTTTTGGTGCCACCAGCTTCATTTTTAATGACAAACACACCTGATTGGGCTTGTACTACGCTGCTTGAAGGTACCCAAAGGGTGGGCTGAGGTCTTTGCAGCTGAATTTTTACTTTAGCATATTGCCCTGCTCTAAGTTCTGCCGCTGTATTTTGAATGTCAAATTCAGCTATCACAGAACGAGAGGAAGCATCTAAAGCACCACTGTTGCGGGATAGAGTAGCAGTAAAGGATTGGCCTGGAAGATCCACGACACTAAAAGTAGCTTTTGTACCGGGAAGCAGTGCCTGCGCCTGCTTTTCCGGAATGGCAACTGTCAGTCTCAACCTGGTTTGTTGCGTTAATTGAAACAGGGGTTCACCATTCACACCATTTTCCCCTACCAGTGCGCCCTCAGAAATAAACCTACCAGTTATTACTCCGCTAAAAGGAGCAGTGATACGTAAATAGTTTTGTATTGATCCTGTAGCGGCAGCTTCGGAGCGGCTACTGGTATAGGCTGCACTATCTCCGAGGAATTGTGCATAAGCTTTTTCCAGCTCTATAGTAGCAACAGCTCCTGCCTTTTTTGATGCTTCTTTCAAGCGCTGGTAAGCCTGTTTGCTGAATACATATTTTTGATATGCTGTATTTGTTGCAGATTTTTTTGCCGCATATTGTTCGCCAACTTCAGGAGCTTCCAGTTGTGCCAGCACCTGGCCTTTACGAACAAAGCTACCCCGGTCAACATAGATCCTCTTTACAAAGCCTTTTACTTTCGGATAAATGTTCACCTGCTCATAAGGCTTTAGTTCACCGGGAAGCGTTATAGTGAATTGAGGCTGATCTTCCCGGACAGTAGCCATTTTGAAAGAAGCAGTGGCTGGCTGTTTATTTCCAGATCTTACAATAGTTGTCTTTTCCTTTTTATCAGAACAGCTTTGGATAATAATCAAGGTTATCAATAATGAGGAATAAATCAATGGTCGCATTATAATGTGATTTTAGTTTTGTTATCAATATGAATAAATTGCTCTGCTGCATAACGGCTTGAAGCATCATCAGGATCTAAGGATACACTTTGGAGACCGGATTTCCTGCGGAAAATGACAAACAGGTGTGGTAATACCAGGAGCGTTGTAAAAGTTGACATCAGCAAACCACCAATTACGGCTTGTCCTAAAGGAGCTACCTGCTCACCACCATCACCCAGGCCTGCAGCCATCGGTATCATACCGGCTATCATAGCCAGGGTTGTCATAATGATAGGACGAAGACGAGAAGAGGCTGCAAGAAAAGCAGAGACCTTTACCTCTACTTTATTATTGAAACGGTTTTTCTCAGCCTGGTCCACTAACAGGAACGCATTGGAAACAGATACGCCCACAGACATGATCATGCCCATATAGGATTGCAGGTTTAGTGTGCTGCCAAAGGCTAAAAGCATCAATAAACTACCAGCGATTACTGCCGGAACAACAGTAAGGATCAGACTAGCCAATGCAAAAGATTGGTAATAAGCTGCCAGCATTAAAAAGATCACTACGATGGCGATTGCCAAACCGGTCTGTAAACCATCCATAGTATCAGCCAGAAGTTGTAACTGACCCTGTATGGAGGTAATCATGCCTTTAGGTCTTTCCCCTGCTTCAGCAATGGCTTCTTCTACTGCTTTTGAAGCAGCGCCCAAATCTTTTCCGTGAATGTTTGCCGATAATGTTACATATCGTTTAGCCCCTTGCCTGTTCACCTGGCCTGGTTCTTCATTAAATGAAATCTTCGCCACATCATCAACAATAGGTCTTGCTTGTCCTGATTTTACAGGTAGCATTTTCAGATCATCAATGGCCTGCATACTTGACTCCGGCACCTGTAACTGCACCTGGAAGACAAGACCAGACTTTGGGTCTCTCCATTGTGATTTGTTGATGAACCGGGTGGAGGAAGTTGCCATAGTAATTACCTGTGAGACATCCTGCATCGTAAGGCCAAACTGTGCGGCCCGGTCGCGGTCTACTTCGATTTGAAGTGTAGGGTAATGCAGGGGTTCTTCAATCCGCACATCACGCAGGAAATCATTTTTCTTTAATGATGCTTCAATCTTCCTGGCATATTTTTCTGCCTGGGGCAACTGAGTTGCTGCTACCCTCACCTGGACAGGCGTATTGGTTCCCTGGCTCATGATCTTTTCCACTAGTTCTATGGGTTCAAATGAGATCTGCAATTCAGGATGTGTTGCCGCTACTTTTTCACGTATCCGTTCCTTTACATCCTCTATTGAGCCGGAAAGTACGTTTTTGTCTATAGATACCTGCAACACAGCTTCATGAGAACCGCTGGTAAAAAGAAATACAGGATTGATGGCCGTGCCGGAAGGTTGTGTACCCACATACGCTGAAGAAATTATAATACCTTTTTCTCCAACTTCTTTTCCGATGATATCAGTAACCTGATGCAGGTAATTTTCTGTTTTTTCTATGCGGGTACCAGTTGGCGCCACGATACGAACCTGCAGATCTCCGGAACCACTTGAGGGCATTATATCTGTACCGATGAATAAAAAACCAACTGTGACCAAAATTATAACAACTGCAGCATAAACACCAGCCACAAGGCCCCGCTTTTGCTGAAAAGAACGGGTTAGGATCAAATACCTTTTTTTGAATCTTTCAAACCGTGTTAGTTTCTGTTTGCCGTTCAGAGTAGCATGATGGTCATGATGCTTATTTTTCATCAACCAATTGGCCAGTATGGGAACAAAGGTTTGGGAGAAAATAAAGGATGCGATCATGGAAAAACCAACAGCCAGTGAAAGCGGCAGGAACATATCCTTAGGAATGCCCGTCATAATAAAAGAAGGGATCAAGACCGAAAGAATACAAAGCAGGATCAGCAGTTTGGGAACAGATATTTCCAGGAGCGCATCCAATATGGCTCTCCCCTTTGCTTTCCCCTTTTCAAAATGCTGGTGTATGTTTTCAATGGTTACTGTTGCTTCATCCACTAATATCCCAATGGCCAGGGCAAGACCACTCAGGGTCATCATATTAATGGTTTGTCCGAAAGCGTAGAGTAATAAAACAGCGGATAGAACAGATATAGGAATGGTCAATACAACGATCAATGCGCCACGCCTGTCCCCTAAAAACAGCAATACCATCAATCCTGTTAATATAGCACCCAAGATACCTTCATGAATTAAGTTATTGATTGACTTTTCAATATAGACAGACTGGTCAAAGACATAATTTATCTTAACATCATCGGGCAGACTTTCTTTGAGCATGGGCAGTGCTGCCTTTAAATTTTCCACAACCTTCAAGGTGGATGCGTCTGCCTTCTTGATCACAGGGAGATATACAGATCTTTTACCATTCACCACTGCATAACCTGTAGTGATATCTGCGGCATCTTCAACGGTGGCGATATCCTTGATGAAAACAGTGGAGTGCTCTCCTACCCTTACCGGAAGCTCCAGGAATTCAGCAGGACCTTTCACCAATGAATTGACAGGGCTCATTAAATTTTTATTACCTATTCTAATGTTGCCCGCTGGTGAGGGCAGATTATTTTTAGCTACGGCAGCCATCACTTCCTGTTCTGACAAGCCAAAGGATTGCATCAAAGCAGGATTTACTTTTATGACTATTGAACGCACATTACCTCCAAATGGAGCAGGCGCTGTAATGCCAGGTATGGTCACAAACATGGGGCGTATCCTGGTGAGCACCAGGTTTTGGATCTCACTGATAGATCTTTGATCACTTTCAAATACCAACTGGCCAATAGGAAGGGAACTGCCATCAAAGCGCACTACCTGTGGCGGTACTGAGCCAGGAGGCAAAAAGCCCATCGCACGCGAGACCTGCGTGGACACTTCAGCCGCGGACTGAGCCATATCAGTTCCCGGGTAAAAGCTTAGCTTCATGAGGGTGAAGCCCTGTATGCTCTTGAATTCTATATCTTTAATTCCACTGACAAACACCAGCACTTTCTGGAATTCGTTGGCCATAAAGCCATCCATGTAGGAAGCCGTTAAACCACCATAAGGCATCGCGATATAAATAGCTGGTGATTCAATCTTTGGAAAGATATCAACGTTGATCTTTTTTACAACCAGGAAAGAGAAATAACCAATTGCCAGTACAACAACCATAATGGCAATTGGTTTTCTAAGTGCTAACCGGATAATATTCATAATTAATTAAAATAGAGATTAAGGATTCATTTCACGAAGCAGGGAAGTAAAATCGCCAGTGCTGACGCTTTGATTGATGCGTTCATTCCAATAGCCTGCAATGGCCCGTACGTAGTACCTTTCAGCGTCCTGCAATGTTTTTTGCAGTTGCAACAGTTCAATCATGCTCACCAAACCATTTTCGTAACGTGACAGGTACAGATCATAAGCTTCTTTAGAGGCATTGTAGGCGGAGTGGGCATCTTTTAGTTTTTGCACCTGTTGGTTCCATCGTGCCAAGGCTGTCTTATAGGAAGTAATTAACTGCAGGATCATTTCCTCATGATCTGCATTTGCAGCATCAATCTCAGTCTGTGCGATTTTTTGCTGCACTTTATTTTTGTACAACCTGGAGAGATTCCATGTGAGGCCAATGCCCACCAGGTAACTACCAGCATTGGATTGCCAGGGAGCCAACAGGCTGTTGTCTACAGTTCCCGTAGTTGTTAGTCCTGAGCCTCTTACCCCTGCACCGGCCAGTAAGCCAATAGTTGGAAAAACATCTTTTTGAATCACCCTGAGTGCTGCCTTTGACCTGTCAACCTTAGCTTTCAAAAAATCAATGTAGGGATTTACCAGTAAGCTATCGGGTGAGGCTGCGACAGTATTACGAAGGGTATTGTGATAAAGAGTTGTATCAATAGAAAAATTGTGCTCTTCTTCTCCAATAAGGACTGCCAATTGAATCCTGGCTGTTTCCAGGAGCCCTTGTTGTTCATTGATCTCACCACCTGCCTGAAGGAAGGTGGAACTAACCAGCATGGTATCGGCGCCGGGACGGAGACCTGCCTCGGCCTGTGCCCTGGATAACTGGTACAAATGCTCTAAACGTGCACTGTCAGCACGGGCCATAGCATGCAGGGCTTTAGCCTGCAGTACATTGAAATAGTAGCGGGTACCGGTTTCCTGCAGTTGCAAGACCTCACCTGCCAGGGTAGCATTGCCAAGTGCTATATCAGCATCCGCCTCATTTATTCTTTCACGGAGCTTCCCAAATTGTATCAAATCCCACTGAAGTACGGTTGATACCGACAGGTTGGATGCTGCCCTGGGCTGACCGGCGCCTGTTTTATAGGCACTGGTATTGTAAATCCCCGACAATGGGAAGAATGCACCACCAATGCCCTGGAAAGATCCATAGCTTTGCTGCGCCTGCATATTGATACCAGGAAGGCGGTCCCTTGTGATCAATTCTTTTTGAAGTTGCTTTTGTTCAACGAGCTTTCTTTTAGCAGATAATGATGGATAATTAATTATTGTTTTCTGCCACAACTGTTCTAATGAATACACTTTATTCTGCGCATAAGCAGAAGCGTAACCCAACAGGCACAACATGCCTGAAGTGAGTAAATATCTTAATGTCATTTTCTTTCTTGAGTAAAGGGTATGAGCGAATAAACAGCCTTATGAGGCTAATCAAAAATGATGATCGGTAAAAGTGAAGTCTACCAGAAAGAAAATCAAATGAGCAGGCGCCTGTGCTGCAGAAAGAGAGGAATTGACCAGGCAGTAGAATATTGTTGATCGCTTAAGGAACTTACCGAATCAATATCATTTACAGCATAATGAATACTGAAGCCTGACTGATCTTCAATGAATAATGGTTCAGCAGATAATTTTTTCTTTACCAGTTGAGAGGAATGTGGCTGTTCATATATATATCTATTCTTTAACGAACAGCATTTTTCTTTTGAATATTGGTAAGAAGTTTTTGATATGCCCTGACTTGCAGTTTTTACCCTTGTCCCTGATGCGGTTTGTTCACCAGAGATATTAAGTAGTATTCTTTTAACCGGGCAGGATAAGAAAAGCAATATGAAAGTAAACACCCATAACAAAGGAGCAAAGTTTGCCGCCTTATTGGTGTAACTGTTTCTATGTGTGTTTACATTCATTATTGCAAATAAAAGACTATTCAAAAATTAATACAAGAGCAAATGATCTTTAATGGTTGTTTTTAACATTTTGTGATCTTAAACCAGAATTTAATCATAAAACGTGGCTAACAGATCAAGCCGGCAATTCCTTTTTGAGCGTGGTACATTATATAAGATTTCGTTTATTATTTCCTTTGCTTCATTTAGAAATTAATTGTAAGTACCTGATTAAAACTTAAGTTCCTCTTTCCTGGTACTCCTGCTTAGCCTTCTCCAACTGGTTAATAAACCTGCTGATATCTGGATCATAACCATATCCTTCTTCTATCAACCGCTGCTCGCCTGCATCCAGGAAGAAATAATAAGGCTGGGTACTGGCACCAAATTTTGTTACCTGCAGGTCAGCATATTGATCTCCAAGTGTTGTAACCTGCTTGTTCAACACCTCCGAATAATACTGCTCGTGTGGCTGCAACTCTACTTGATGAACATCCACATAAAGTGAGGCTATGACAAAATCCTCCTTCAGTCTTTTCATCACCTCCGGATCACTCCACACCTGCCCTTCCATCTTCCGGCAGTTGACACAGTTAATACCGGTAAAGTCCAACATCAAAGGCTTTTTCAACTCGCGGGCAACAGCCAGGGCTTCCTTATAATCAAAGTACGTCACCAGTCCATGTTTCGTTACCACTTCCGGTTCATATATCTTCATCTGATCATAATATTTCCGCTGGTGTGTTGTTGTACCCGTGGAAGGCTGAACAGGAACTACCGTAGCTGCAGACGCATTAAAATCCTGTGTGCCCATCGGTGGTAAAAATGCCGAGACACCTTTTAGGGGTGCCCCCCAGAGTCCCGGAATCAGATAAAAGGTAAAACTGAATGTCAGAATAGCCATCATCAGGCGGGAAACACTTACATAAGGCTGACCAAAATCATTTTTAGGTAATTTATCATCGTGATGCAGCTTTAGCTTGCCTAAAAGGTAAATTCCCAGCAGTCCAAAAATGACTATCCAAACCGCCAGGAACACTTCCCTGTCTAATAACCTCCAGCCACGGGCCAGGTCCGCATTGGATAAGAACTTTAAGGCAAGTGCCAATTCCAGGAAGCCTAAGGTCACTTTAACGGCATTGAGCCATCCACCAGCTTTGCCCAGAACATTGAGTTTTGAAGGGAAAAAAGCAAATAAGGCAAATGGCAAGGCAAGGGCTAAAGAAAAACCAAACATCCCTACCAGCGGGCCCCAATAACTTCCTTTAGCAGCCAGTACCAGTAAATTCCCAATTATTGGACCGGTACACGAAAAAGAAACCACCACCAATGTAAGTGCCATAAAAAATATACCCATAAAGGAACCCATCCCTGCCTGTGCATCAGCCTTTGTAGACCAGGATGCCGGAAGGGAAATCTCGAATGCCCCCAAGAAAGAAAGTCCAAAAAGCAGGAAAATGCCAAAAAACACAAGATTGGCTATCCAGTTGGTAGACAGGTTATTGAGGGCAGCAGGACCAAAAACCACTGTAATCAAAAAGCCAAGCAAGGTAAAGATTGCAATGATCGAAAAAGCATATTGAAGGGCATTGCGAATCCCTTCACGCCGACTTCCGGTACGTTTGGTAAAGTAAGCAACGGTAACAGGGATCATGGAATATACGCACGGTGTGAGCAGCGCAAGAAGGCCTCCTCCAAATGCAGCCAGAAAGATCCACAACAGCGACCGGGTAGCAAGTTGGCTATTCCCAGAGCTTACCTTTGTTTCAAAATTTGCCCGTTGCGGCTGAATATAAAATGTAAACGACTGCTCTGCGGGCAAATAAGCATCTCCCTGCTGGTACATATAACTCACTAATCCTTTTACTGCCAGGCTGTCCCTTAAACCTGCTTTGATCTTTTGCTGCCAGACCACCGAATCAGAAAAAAAGCGTACTGTGGCCTGAAGAACGCTATCAGTTTCCTGCCTGGCATCCCCAAGTTCAACTATATTGCCCAGCAGCCTGGCCTGAACCAATGTATCAAAACTTATTTGTGAGTACAATATATCCTCGGAACTCCTTTGCAAACCATAGAGTTTGATACCTGAAGCAGACTGCGCCCTTATACTTACCATAACTGAACTGTCGTCTAACCGTTCCTGCTGAAATGAAAAGTCCATTAATGGCATTGTATCATCCTGACGTATCCTTTCCTGCGCCATAACAGGAAAGGATAACAATAAAAAGCACATGCTTGTGAGGAATCGAACTATGGTCATCATATTTTTCTTTTTTATTTCTGATTTTATTTCAATAATTCACGGTATCGATCTGTATCGTAATCATCTCCTCCATCGATACGTTGGATCAATTCCCCCTGCTCATTAAAAATAAAAGTGGCTGGTATACCCTGCACATTGAACAATTGTGGTAAGTTTTCCGTTGGATAATACACAGGCAGGTTCAGTCCCTGTTTCTTTATAAATTGTTTGGATTGTTCAAAATCATTATCCAGTGCAAGCATAACAAAAGCTACCTTGCTGGAATCTACAGACTGATAAAGCTTTTCAATGGAAGGCATTTCTGCCCTGCAGGGAGGACACCAGGAAGCCCAAAGGTTTACAAATACTTTTTTGCCTTTAAAGCTATTCAGATTGACTCCATTTCCATTGACATCCTGTACTGTAAAGGAAGGCAAACTGGCACTATTGGATGCATCCGTTATTGCATTGTTTTCAGCTACTGTTTGCTGCACCACCTCGGGCGGAGTAGCTTCATTAGTTATTTGCTGGTTCGAGCAGGCTGCTAAAGTTGTCATCAAAACTGCAGCAGTCATGAATAATTGAATCATTGTTTTGTAATTTGTCAGGTTAATAAAATCGTTATAAAAGATCTATCCATTTAAGCCCTTGTTATTACAAGGTCTCATTCAGCATACTTTATACTGAGTAATGTAACCAGTAAGGTCTTCAAACTGAAATACCAAATGGTGAAAATGGTAATCGAATCCGTTTTTTTTGAGCATTATTAAAAGCTACTATATTACGCGCCAGGACGCATTTACCAGGATCATTCATCTATTTTTCTTAACAAATGATGATCTGCAAAAGTGAGGACAAGTAAAAAATTAAATCAGCAACCTTCGATGTTGCAAAAACAGAGAAAGATGAGAAGTCTTGAATAATGTTGCAAAGCCACGTTGCTGCTTTAATCTACTTAGAAAGTAAGCTATCTCAAAATTTGATTGATCATCCCCTGCCAGGTAGAAGGGAGAAAGGACCTGTTTCACATTGAGATGAACAGCTTCACTTATTGCTTTTTTCTGAACAGCAAGACAAGTTAACTGTTTTGTGGAATGAGCAGATGGCGTATGATTACCAGCAATACGGTGGTTCTTATGGGTAGATATAGATGTGAAAAAAGATTCGCTATTTTGAAGCACTCTCTTTATAGGACAAGAGACCACCAAGATCAGAATAGCAAGGGCACATAAACCCGCTGCAGAAAATTTCCTGCGCAAAGAAGATAGTTTATGAGCCCTGTTATTCATATTGTGCAAAGAAAATAGAAGAATATTTATGTTGATGATAATGTTCTTGTAATCAATTGTTAAGAAAAGAATTATGCTAATTGAAGCAAAGCTTCTCTTTCACCTGTTACTTTCGTCATTTCAGCAGATGCTGATTGCCAGAGTTTATAACCTCCCGAAAGATTGAAAACATTCTTAAAACCATTTTGCATTAAGATACGGGTAGCGAGGTATCCGCGCAGACCTACCTGGCAATAAACATATACATTTATATCTTTA